>Ga0183100_1001134_pt1 | contig 14540 bp, 13 predicted proteins | sample Biomet2_FD_127789 | JGI IMG/M metagenome (GOLD analysis project Ga0183100, IMG submission 127789) | Microbial communities from bioreactor (seeded with anoxic lake sediment) at LBNL, California, USA - Biofuel metagenome 2 | ecosystem: Engineered > Bioreactor > Anaerobic > Unclassified ...
GGGTTATAACGCCGGCCCTATTGACGGAGAGTTTGGGCTGCAAATGCTCAGGGCGGTTACACAATTTCAACGCAATTTTGGTTTGGCACCGGATGGCCTAATCGGCGCCAACACATTCAGGGTAATGGAACGGTTTCTGCTGGGATACGACGTGTATACCATTCAGCAGGGGGATACATTTTATAATATTGCGCACGGGTACAATACCAGCCTTGCCTTGCTGCTCGCCGCAAATCCGGGGCTGAACCCCGACAGCCTGATGATTGGGCAGCGCATCGTGGTGCCCTATGGCATAGATGTGGTCGATACCAATATCGGCTACACCTATGAAATCTTGGCACGGGATATTCAGGGGCTTCAAGCTCGCTATCCTTTTATTGAAGTGGGGAGTGCCGGCAACTCCGTGCTCGGAAAAAGCCTGTATTATCTTAGACTGGGTACAGGGCCAAATCAGGTTTTCTACAATGGCAGTCACCACGCGCTGGAGTGGATTACCACACCCGTGTTAATGAAATTTGCGGAGGATTTTGCAAAAGCATATGCACTGGGCCAGACTTTGAACGGTTACGACTCAAAGGATATCTGGGAAAAGAGCAGCATTTACATTATCCCCATGGTGAATCCGGACGGCGTTGACCTGGTTCTGAACGGCCTGCAACCGGAGAATCCCTATTATCAGGACTTGATACGGTGGAACAAAGGCAGTACCGATTTCTCCACTATATGGGAGGCTAACATCAGGGGCGTGGATTTAAATCATAATTACGATGCCGCATGGCAGCTTTCAAAAGACGCGGAAGCGGAGTACGGTGTCACCGGGCCGGGGCCGACGCGCTATTCCGGTCCATCGCCCGAATCCGAACCGGAAACGCAGGCAATGGTCAGCTTCACGAAAAACCATGACTTCAGGCTTGTAATGGCGTATCACAGCCAGGGGCAGGTAATCTACTGGAATTTTATGGATATGGCGCCGCCCGAAGGGAAAACCATCGGCGAGGCATTGTCAGGAATCAGCGGATATAAGCTTGATCTATCCACCGGTATTGCCTCCTATGCGGGGTACAAGGACTGGTTTATTCAGGACTACCGCCGCCCCGGGTATACGGTGGAAGTCGGTTTGGGCGAGAATCCTCTCCCAATTTCACAGTTTGATGCGATTTACAGCGATAATTTAGGAATGCTGCTCTATGCAGCCACAGTATAGCGCAAATTTTAAAGGCTGCTCAGGCGTATTTGCCGGGCGGCCTTTTATTACATATTTGATACTGTTTTTTTATACTGCATATGGTATAATAAAGAATCGATACAGATATTTGAAAGGTGTGGTGAAATGAAGCTGAAAGCTGTTGCTGTTGCGCTTGTGCTCGCGTTGACGCTGTCGGGCTGTTCATTTGTCGGGCTTGATGCTCAAACGCTCATGCACCCGCCGAAGCCAACCGGTGAAAAAGCCGATATTCAAGCCCTTCTTGAAAGTAAAGCCGGCAGTAAGATGACGCTGGAGTATCCGAACAGCGGGAATTACCGCTCGGCGATTATCACGCACGACATTTGCGGCGATAAAGCCGAAGAAGCCATGGCAATATACCAAAAGGGTGACGATAGCGCCGGAACCAATATTATGTTTATGAAAAAAGATGGAAAATGGACCGATATGGGCTCATTTAACAATCCCGCCGGGCAGGTGGATAAGGTCTGCTTCGGTGACTTGAACGGTGACGGCAAGGACGAGGTTGTTGTCGGTTGGGGCAGCAGCCTGAACAACACCAGTACGATTTGTATCTATTATTATAAAAACGGGAAAATGAACGAGCTGAAGCTTGAGCAAAGCTATACTGAGTTGGCGGTTATGGACTTCGACGGGGATAATCAGGACGAGATTTTTACTGCCAATGTGAGTGTCGGCGACCAGCCCGCGCTTGCGCGTCTGTTCCGCATGAAAGACAACTCGCTGGAAGTCATGGGCTCCTGCAAACTGGATATCGGCGTTACCAAATACACCTCCGTACAGACGGGATTGATTAACGTAAAGCAGAACGGAATCGTACTCGACGGTATGAAGAGCGCTAACTCCCTTGTTACAGAGGTGCTTTACTGGGATAAGAAAACCAAAACGTTAAAGTCGCCGTTCTTTGATGCAAAAACGCAGACGGCAAATTCCACCATGAGGAACACGTCGGTTGTTTCCAAGGATATTAACGGCGATAAAATCATTGAGATACCGATTGTCAATCTGATGCCGGGCTACACCGGCGCAACCACAGACGACGCAGCCTACATCACCAACTGGCACCGCTACGACACGAATACCAACACCCTGATCCGTGTGATGAGCATGGTGCTGAACTACTCCGACGGATACTGGTTTTTAATACCGGATATGTGGCGCGGTAAGGTTACAACCCAGACGGACACCGCCACGCGTACCATTACTTTTTATAAGTGGCTGACTGCATCGAAAAAAAACGCCCCCGGTAAGTTGGGCGCCGCACTGCTGAAAATCCAGGTCTTCACCGAAAAGGAATGGACGGACGGCACGGGAACAGAGGGCTTTTTTAAACTGCTTGATTCCGGCGGATTGGTGTTTTCTGCCGATGTCTCTTTGCCTGATGATGCGCTTTCTTTAAGCGCCAGTGATGTGAAAGCAAGCTTCAAGCTTATTAATCAAGATCTAAATTAGGATGACGGAGGAACGGATATGAAAAACATCCTTGTTGCGGAAGACGAACAAGCGATTCGCGAATTTGTAGTAATTAATCTGAAACGTGCCGGATATAATGCCTTTGAGGCGTCCAACGGGGAGGAAGCTCTTGAAATCTATGACCGCGAGGGGGGCAACTTTGACGTTGCCGTGCTCGACATCATGATGCCCGGAAAATACGACGGCCTTGCTGTGTGCAGGGAACTGCGGCAGAAAAGCGGCTCTATCGGCATCATTCTTCTGACCGCGCGCACACAGGAAATGGATAAGGTCAGCGGCCTGATGATGGGTGCGGACGATTACGTTACAAAACCGTTCAGCCCGAGCGAGCTTGTTGCCAGAGTGGACGCTGTGTACCGTCGTGTCGCACTGGAACAAATGAGAAATGAAAATAATTTTAAAGAGGAAATACGTTCCGGTGACTTTGCTCTTAACCTGCGCAACCGTACCTTGATGAAAAAGGGCGAGCCAATTGAGCTGACACAGGTTGAGTTTCAGATTATGGAATATTTCTTTTCCAGCCCGACCGCCGCGCTTGACCGCACGGACATTTTAAAGCATGTTTGGGGTGACGCGTACTTTGGAGAGGAAAAAATTGTGGATGTGAATATCCGCCGCCTCAGGATGAAGGTGGAGGATGAACCTTCCAACCCGAAGCACATTGTAACGGTGTGGGGCCTTGGGTATAAGTGGGAAGCGTAATATGCGTTGTATGAACGCTTACTGATCAGAAATTGTGAGGGCGGCAAGTGTAATCATAAGCAAAAGGGAAGGGGAAGACGGAATGAAAGCAACCGGTATTACGAAACGTTGGCTTTTTAATAGTCTGGGTGTGATCCTGCTTATTTTGATAACATTGATTATGACCCTTTCCTTTGTCATACGCGGATATGTTTACAACGGGATTCAGACGGCGCTGAGCGGCCGCTCGGCCGAATTGACCAATGTGTTTGCCGACTACGGCAGGAAGTCGCCGGGAGAATTCAGTACAGCCGCACGCAATTACGTTGAAAACTTCCCAAGTAAAGAAAGCATGGAGCTGATGGTGTTTAACTCCAACGGAAAAATCATCATTACATCCACCGGCTTCGCGCCGGACGAAACCCAGCCGATGCCGGATTATAGTCAGGCAAAGAACAGCGACAGCGGTTATGGAACCTGGACGGGCAAGCTGACGAGCGGCGAAAAAGTAGTCGCCGTGACCCGCGTGATGCGAAACAATGACGGTAGTCTTGTCGGCGGCATCCGCTACGTGGTTTCCCTTGAGGAAGCCGACAAACAAGTGACACTCCTGAGCGGCGCGCTTATTTTAGCAGGACTGCTCATTATCTTATTTGTGATTGTTTCAAGCTATTATTTTATGAATTCGATTATTACGCCTATTAAAGAGATCGGCGCGACCGCGAAGCGAATTGCGCAGGGCGATTTTAAGGCTCGCATAGAAAAGAGCAACGATGACGAAATCGGGCAGCTCTGCGACAACATCAACGACATGGCCGACGAATTGGGCGCGGCCGAAAAGCTGAAGAACGATTTTATTTCTTCGGTGTCTCATGAGCTGCGTACGCCGCTGACCGCGATTAAGGGCTGGGCGGAAACGATGCAGGCCGGCGGTGACGACAAAGAAACATTTGACCGCGGCATGGGCATTATTATCCGCGAATCCGAGCGCCTTTCCGGTATTGTGGAAGAACTGCTCGATTTCTCACGAATGCAGAGCGGGCGTATGACGCTCACCATGGATAAAATCGACATTCTGGCTGAACTGGGCGAGGCTGTTTATATGTTCAGCGAACGTGCCAATGCCGAGCATAAGTTCTTGATTTATGAGGAGCCCTCCATGCTTTCGCCCGTTCTGGGCGATATAAACCGACTAAGGCAGGTTTTTGTCAATATTATAGACAATGCCTTGAAATATACGGATGAAGGCGGTACCATCAGTGTGAGCGCCACGGAGCTGAACGGCTATATCTGTGTCGTAATCAGCGACAATGGGTGCGGCATCCCCGCCGAGCATCTGCCAAATGTGAAAAAGAAATTTTACAAAGCAAATCAAACAATCCGCGGTTCAGGCATTGGCCTTGCGCTTGCTGACGAAATTATGGTGCTTCATTCCGGCAGCTTGGACATTGAAAGTCACGAGAATGTTGGTACGGCAGTAACCATATTAATCCCCACGCTAAAGCATCTTGAAACGAAGCAGCAGCCGAGCGAACCCGTAAACGAAGAAAGGAATTCCGAAAATAATGGGTAGAGAAAAAACAAAATGCATCACGTCCATCGGCGGACAGGCACTGATCGAGGGCATTTTAATGCGAGGCCCTAAAACAACAGAGGTTGCCATCCGTTTGAGTGACGGCACCATTTCCACAGAAGAGCTAAGCACCAATTTTATTAGGGATAAATATTCCATTATGCGGCTGCCACTGCTGCGCGGAATTGCCGGATTCATCGATTCCCTCACCATGGGATATAAAGCGCTTTCCATTTCAGTGGACAAGGCCGGCGTTGAAGAGACCGAGGAACCGTCAAAATTCGACAAATGGGTCGAGAAAACCTTTGGCGATAAGATGATGAACGCGATTATGGTTGCCAGCACCATATTGGGACTTTTACTTGCAATAGCGCTGTTTTTCGTACTGCCTACGTTTGTTTTTAACCTGGTTCAAAATTATGCTGCGGGCTCGGCCATTGCACCGTGGCGTTCCGTTATTGAGGGTGCAATGCGCATTGCAATCTTCATCGCGTACATATTTTTATGCTCTCGTATGCCTGAAATTCACAGGCTGTTCCAGTACCACGGCGCCGAGCATAAAACGATTTTTTGCTATGAGAACGACGAAGAGCTGACCGTTGAAAATGTTCGCCGTCACAGCCGGTTCCATCCGCGCTGCGGCACGAGTTTCATCGTAATCATGCTGATTTTAGGTATCATCGTCGGATTCTTTATTCCGTTTGCAAATCCGTTTTTAAGAACATTTGTAAAATTGCTTTGCATTCCGCTGATTGTCGGAGTCGGCTATGAATTTATCCGTATGTGCGGCCGCCATGACAACACGCTGACTCATATCGTTTCCGCACCGGGGCTGTGGGTGCAGCGCATTACCACAAAGGAACCCGACGACAGCATGATCGAGGTTGCGATAGCCGCGATGAAAAAGGTCATACCGGAAAACGGTGAGGATAAAATCGGTTTATAAGGAAAAGAATGTAGGTGCATCTGCAACGATGACGATAGGGGAACTATATCAACAGGGAAAAGGCGTACTCTTCAAAGCGGGGAATCAAAGCCCCGCTTTTGATGCGGTATGCCTTTTTCAAAAGGCATTCGGAATTGACCGTCAGGCGCTGATTATTCATTCTGGCGACCCGGCGGACGCGGCAAAAGAACAACAATACCTTGTGTGGATTGATGAACGCGCAGGGGGAAGGCCGCTCCAGTATATTTTAGGAAAATGGCCGTTCATGGAACTTACCCTGCAGGTCGGCGAGGGAGTGCTGATTCCGCGCGAGGAAACCGAACTGCTGGTTTATACGGCAGCAGACTTGCTGAAAAAGACAGAACGCCCGCGCGTCCTTGATTTATGTTCCGGTACGGGCGCGGTCGCGCTCGGGCTTGCATCGCTCCTGCCGAATGCGGAAATTACGGCATTGGAGTTGTACGATCAGGCGTTTTCCTATCTCAGTGTTAATATTCGGGAAACGGGTCTGCAAAACGTTGCGCCTGTTCAATTCGATATGTTGAATCCGCAAAATGCTGAAAATTATTCGATGCTCGACTGCATTGTTTCAAACCCGCCCTACGTTACCAGCGGCGAACTCCCTACACTTCAGTCCGAGGTGCGCAGCGAACCGCGCACGGCACTGGACGGCGGTGCGGATGGCCTCGTCTTTTACCGCGCAATCGCCTCGCTCTGGCTGCCCAAACTCAAGCAGGGCGGTGCGGCGGCGGTTGAGGTCGGCGAGGGGCAGGCGGCGGAGGTAGCAACGCTTTTTCAAGCCGCAGGGCTTACAGATATTCGTGTGGTAAAGGACTTTAACGCCATTGAACGCGTGGTTGCAGGAACAATGACTTAAACATTCGTTCGATATTTTTCTTGTATGTATTGCTTTTAAATATGAAATACGATATAATTTAATTGCACATTTATAAAAACAAAGGCTGTTAAATCAAGTGGTTTTCAAATAGCCTTCAATAAAAACATCGGAGGAAAATATGGCGACGGATAGAAACGCAGCGCTTGAAACGGCGCTTATGCAAATTGAAAAGCAGTTCGGCAAAGGCGCGGTCATGCGTCTGGGCCAAAATGTGGCAATGAACGTGGAGTCAATCCCGACCGGTTCCCTTTCGCTCGATTTGGCGCTTGGCATCGGCGGTCTTCCGCGCGGCCGTATTGTTGAGATTTACGGGCCGGAAAGCTCAGGTAAAACGACGCTTGCGCTGCACTGCATTGCCGAGGGGCAAAAAAACGGCGGCAACGCGGCGTTTATCGACGTTGAGCATGCACTTGACCCTGTTTACGCCCGCAACTTGGGTGTGGATGTTGACTCACTGCTGGTTTCCCAGCCGGACACCGGCGAGCAGGCGCTCGAAATTACCGAAGCACTTGTGCGCTCTAATGCCATCGACGTGATCGTCATTGACTCCGTTGCGGCTTTGGTGCCGCGCGCTGAAATTGAGGGCGAAATGGGCGACAGTCACGTTGGCTTGCAGGCGCGTCTGATGAGTCAGGCACTGCGCAAATTGGCCGGCGCCATTTCAAAGTCGAACTGTGTTGCCATCTTTATCAATCAGCTGCGTGAAAAAGTCGGCGTCATGTACGGCAGCCCGGAGGTAACCCCTGGCGGCCGTGCTCTGAAATTCTACGCTTCCGTCAGAATTGATATCCGAAAAATTGAAACCTTGAAAAACGGTACGGAGCAAATCGGCTCCCGTACCCGCGCAAAGGTTGTAAAAAATAAAATTGCTCCGCCGTTCCGTGAGGCGGAATTCGACGTCATGTACGGCCGCGGCATTTCCCGCGAGGGGGAGCTGCTTGATTTGGCTGTGAAGCTGGACGTGATTCAAAAAGGCGGTTCATGGTTCTCATTTAATGAAACCCGGCTTGGACAGGGTCGCGACAATGTGAAGACTTTCCTCGCTGAAAACAAGGATATTGCGGATGCAGTGGAAGTGCTTGTGAAAGAAAACGTGGCAAAGCTTTACACCAAAAACGCACCGGCTTCGGCCTCCCCGGCAAAACCGGTTGAGGTTGTGCCGCCCGCACCTGTTAAGGCAAGCGGACGGGGTAAGGCCGCCAATATCGATATTTCGGCAGACGACTAATGCTGATAACAGCGATTGAACCGCGTAGGAAAAGCCTTTCCGCTCTTTTTATCGACGGCGAATTTGCGATGAATATAGACACGGAAACCATGCTGAAATCAGGCTTTAAATTAGGACGGGAGCTTACCGACGAACAGCTCCACGAGCTGATTCAGTCGAGCGAAAGCCGCCGTGCCAGTGAAAAGGCGCTCTATCTTTTGGAGCACCGCAGCCATTCACAAAAGGAATTGGCGGATAAAATCAGCCGTGTGACCACGCGTGAGGCCGCCGAGCAGGCGGCACAGCATATGGTGGATATCGGCCTTGTCAATGACGAGGAGTACGCACGAAGCCTTGCCGCAAATCTGCTCGTTTCAAAGGGATTTTCCGCTTCCCGCACACAGCAGGAGCTGCTGCAAAAGGGCATCGATAAAGAGCTTGCACAGCAGATTATTGAAGAAATTGCACCCGACCCCGTAGAGAAAATAACGGCGCTGATTTACAAAAAATACATCAGAACGCTGAACGATGAAAAAGGCCGCCGACGCAGCATCGCCGCGCTGCAAAGGCTCGGCTTCCGCTGGGACGATATACGAACCGCGTTAAATCAATTGAATAATGAGGAAGAATAAATGTCATATAGTGTAGGATTGGTGAGCCTTGGCTGTGCCAAAAATCAAGTAGACGCCGAAATCATGATGGCTTCGCTGCAAAAGGCCGGCTATGAACTGAAGGATGACGCCGCGCTCGCGGATGTTGCGATTGTCAACACCTGCGGATTTATTGAAGCTGCCAAAAAGGAATCCATTGAGGAAATTCTTGAACTCGCCAAATTGAAGGCCGAGGGCACGATCAAGGCAATTGTTGTAACCGGCTGTTTGGCCGAGCGCTACCGTGAGGAAATTTTAAAGGAACTGCCCGAAGTGGACGCCGTGATCGGCATCGGTGCGGACAGCGACATTGCCGCCGTGATTGACAAGGCTTTGACCGGTGTAAAGGCTGAAAGCTTTCCTGAAAAAACGCTCCTTCCGTTGAGCGGCGACCGCCGACTTTCCACGCCAAGCTATTTTGCTTATTTGAAAATAGCCGAGGGCTGCGACAACCGCTGCGCTTACTGTGCCATTCCGTTTATCCGTGGGCGTTACCGTTCAAGGACGATAGAAAATATCGTGGAAGAGGCGGAAACACTGGTCAAAAACGGAGCGAAAGAGCTGATTTTGATTGCGCAGGACACAACGCGCTACGGTTGGGACATTTACGGAAAGCTGATGTTGCCGCAGCTGTTAAAGGAACTTTGCAAAATCAGTGGCGTTGAGTGGATTCGTATTTTATACTGTTACCCCGACTATATTACCGATGAACTGCTTCAGACCATCGCCGCAGAGGACAAAATCGTAAAATATATGGATTTGCCGCTTCAGCATTGCAGCGAGCGCCTTTTGAAGGCGATGCGCCGCACAGGGAGCAGGGCAGAGCTGACCGCCCTGATTCAGAAAATGCGCGCAATGATTCCGGGCTTGATTTTACGCACCACGCTCATCACCGGTTTCCCGGGTGAAACGGATGAGGACTTTACCGAGCTGGCTGAGTTTGTACGGGAAAACCGCTTTGAACGCCTCGGCTGCTTCCCCTATTCACAGGAGGAAGGTACAGCCGCCGCAGAGATGCCTGACCAGATCGATGACGAGTTGAAACAGCACCGTATGGATATCATCATGGAAGATCAAATGAATATCATGCAGGAGTGGGGCGAAAAGCAAATCGGAAAGACCCTGCGCGTGCTTGTAGAGGGCTTTGACCGTTACGCCGAGTGCTATTTCGGCCGTTCCTACGCCGATTCGCCGGATATAGACGGTAAGATTTTCTTTACTGTGCAAGAGAAAAAGCCGAAGTACGGCGATTTCATCAATATAAAAATCAGCGATTGCATTGATTGTGATTTAACCGGAGAAATAGTCGAATAGAGGAGGCGCGGGAATGAACCTGCCAAATAAATTAACCGTAGTCCGTGTGATACTGGTGCCGTTTTTTGTGTTTTTTCTATTGTTGCCGGGTATTCCGCATCATTATCTCTACGCACTGATTCTGTTCAGTGCCGCGGCGTATACCGACCATCTTGATGGGAAGTTAGCTCGCAAGAATAATCAAATTACAAATTTCGGTAAATTCATGGATCCCCTTGCAGATAAAGTTATGGTGGTTTCAGCGCTTGTCTGCTTCGTACACCTTGGCCTTGCCGACACATGGTGTGTGATTTTAATTATTGCGCGTGAGTTCATCGTCACCTCCATCCGCCTTGCCGCAGTGGACAATGGCGTTGTGATTGCGGCGAACAACTGGGGCAAAACTAAAACGATCAGTCAGATTATTGCCATTGTTACTATTCTTGCTTTTCAATACATTCAGGAATTGGTTACGCTCGGAAAGCTGTCTGCCTTTACAATCACCGGAATATCAAGCGCGGCGGTGTTTGGTCAGGTGGGCTTTGTGCTGATTTTAATTGCGACTTTCTTCGCAGTTTTTTCTGGATTTATTTATATCAAACAGAATATTGGCGCAATCAATACGACAAAATAAAGAAAGATATCGTGGCTTGCCGGTGAATATTTTTTACAGCTGTCCGGCAAGGGTTTACTTGACTCTTATTTTGGTATATACTATTGTAACATTATATTGATTTTTTGCTATATTATCTGTATTGATAAATGCAACGAGCGGAAGAAGTACCCGCAATGCCGGCATTAGAGAGAAAGCGTCAAGGCTGGAAGCGCTTTTTGTTGGGCAGACGGCGAAATGCATCCGTGAGCAGGCAGGGGGAAACGAGTATCCCTGCACGGCTGGCACCGTTAATGGCCCACAAGGTATAAAACGGAGTGGAACCGCGGTATAACGACCGCCTCCGTCCCTAATTTGGGGGCGTAGGCGGTCTTTTTTATTGGAGGAAGGTAATGTTTACGAGTCTGAAAGAAGAGCTTGATTCGGTGATCGAACGTGATCCGGCAGCAAGGTCAAGGTTAGAGGTGTATTTCCTCTATTCCGGTTTTAAGGCGATTCGCGCTTACCGCAAGGCACATTGGTTTTATCAGCACGATATGAAATTTATTGCAAGATTTTTGTCCCAGCGAGCGCGCCACAAGACGGGGATTGAAATCCATCCCGGCGCTGAAATCGGGAAAGGGCTTTTCATTGACCACGGCATGGGTGTGGTCATCGGCGAAACGACCGTCATCGGCGACAACTGTACCCTGTACCAGGGCGTTACGCTTGGCGGCACCGGGAAAGACCACGGCAAACGTCACCCGACCCTCGGCAATAACGTGATGGTCGGCGCCGGCGCAAAAGTGCTTGGCCCCTTCCGCGTCGGCGACAATGCCCGTGTGGCGGCGGGTGCGGTTGTGCTCGACGAAGTACCCGACAATGCGACGGCGGTCGGCGTTCCGGCCAGAGTCGTTCGCCTGAACGGCGTGCGCCCGTGCAACATGGATCAGATTCACATTGCGGACCCTATTACGCAGGAATTTTGCCGTATCAGTTTACAGCTTGAAAAAATTCAAAAGCAGCTTGATGCGGCGATCAGACAAAAGGAGGAAAAATGAGATGAAAATTTACAACACGTTAACACGCCAAAAAGAGGAGTTTGTTCCGTTAACCGCGGGGGAAGTGAAAATTTATGCGTGCGGGCCGACTGTGTACAATTACATCCACATCGGCAACGCCCGCCCAATCTGCGTGTTTGACGTGCTGCGCCGTTATTTGGAATACCGCGGCATGGAGGTAACCTTTGTTCAGAATTTTACCGACATTGATGATAAAATTATCAATAAAGCGAACGAGGAAGGAACCGATTACCTGACCGTTTCCGAACGGTATATTGAAGAGTACAAAACGGACGCCAAAGGGCTTAATGTGCGTCCGGCTACCATTCATCCGCTTGCCACCGAAAATATCGACGAAATCATCCATATCATTTCCGACCTGATTGATAAAGGCTACGCCTATCCCACGCCAAACGGGGATGTTTATTTCAGAACATTAAAGGATAAGGAGTACGGCAAGCTTTCGCATCAGCCCCTTGAAGATTTGCAGTCCGGCGCGCGCATTGCCACCGGCGAAATTAAAGAGGATCCCATGGATTTTACCCTATGGAAAAGCGCAAAGCCCGGCGAACCAAGCTGGATTTCTCCTTGGGGAAAGGGCCGGCCGGGCTGGCACATCGAGTGCTCAGCCATGGTGCGCAAATATCTTGGCGAGACGATTGACATTCACTGCGGTGGGCAGGACCTTATTTTTCCACACCATGAAAACGAAATTGCCCAAAGCGAGTGCTGCAACGGCGTAACGTTTGCGAACTACTGGATGCACAACGGTTACATCAATGTGGATAACCGTAAAATGAGCAAAAGTCTCGATAATTTCTTCACCGTGCGTGATGTTGCTGAAAAGTATGGCTATGAGCCGATTCGCTTCCTGATGGTTGCTTCGCATTACCGCACGCCTGTCAATTATACGATGGAAATTATTGAACAGAATAAGGCCGCGCTTGAAAGATTATACAACTGCCGCAATAATCTGGAGTTCTTAATGGAGAATGCACCGTCCGGTGAAAAGCCGGACGAACATGCAATGAGGCGCAAATTAGGCGAATATCAGGATCATTTCATTGATGCAATGGAGGATGACTTGAACACGGCCGATGCAATCTCGGCGCTGTTTGATTTGGCGCGCAGCATTAATTCGAATTTGAACGCCTCCACCGCACCGTCAAAAGAGCTTTGCTTCTTTGCGCTGAACCTGTTCAATGAACTTGCCGACGTACTTGGGTTGCTTTACGCGAAACAAGACAACTCGCTTGACGAAGAGATCGAAAAGCTAATTACCGAACGTACGCAGGCTCGCAAAAATAAGGATTGGGCCGCGGCAGACAGAATTCGTGATGAACTAAAGGCGCGCCATGTTGTACTTGAAGATACCCCCCAGGGTATCAAATGGAAAATTGAACAATAATATAATTTCAATAGCCTGCTGGGAGCACTAAAATATACCCCGATTGTTAAGCGGTATGCGATACTGAAACAAAGGGGTGTATTTTGCGTGCAGGCAACATTCATTGCAATTATATACGCCTTTTCAACAAGAGCTCGTATTCAATATAGAAAGGTGAGCGCAATGGCAAAGGATAATACCAAAACAAATGTAATGAGAATTTTAGACCAGGCAAAAATCGAGTATCAATTTTATTTTTATGACCATGAGGATGGTAAGATTGACGGTGTTTCCGTTGCCCATAAATTGGGACAAAACGAGGAGCAGGTCTTCAAAACCCTTGTTACACGGGGGGCAGGGCGGGAATTTTACGTTTTTGTTGTACCGGTCGCAAAAGAACTAAATTTGAAAGCCGCGGCGAAAAGCGTGGGTGAAAAATCAGTCGAGATGATTCATGTGGATGAAATCAACAAAACCACCGGTTACATTCGAGGCGGATGTTCCCCAATCGGCATGAAAAAACAGTTTAGAACCGTAATAGACAGCAGTTGTGACCATCTGCCCACCATCATTGTGAGTGCGGGCAGAATCGGCGCACAGGTTGAGCTGAAACCACAGGAGCTGCTCGGCTTAATTGGCGCGACAACCGCCCCTATTACACAATAAACTGCCTGATATGATATTTTATTTCCAACACATTCGGCAGACTGTCTAAAAACAGGACACATTATGAAATTGTCTATGTCGTTTTGCCGAAGCCATCGGTATACTATAATTATTGTATGGAAATTGGAGCGTAAATAATGGAATACAGACATAAAATGATGCGCAGCACCGTCGGTGCCGTGGTTAACAGGGCAATTCGAGATATACAGCTTGACCCCAAACGAAGTATACGCAATTTAGCGGATATGGGAGAAAACTTTTCAAAATCGCCCGCGCAGAAGAAGTTTTTTGAGATGACAGGCGATATTTTAAAAAAGCCGGACAATCATTACAATGAGCTTCTCGTCAATATGATTCAGAATGTAAGCGCGGATACGATTAGAACTACCAGCCTGAATTTCGGCTACACCAGCTTGAATTACGGTGCGGGCATTCTGCGTGAAAATTCCAAGGGCGGGAAGAAAATCCCGTGGGTGCTGCACTTCGATTGTAGCGCTGTGCAAAATGCATTTGGCCTGTCAAGAATGGATGCAATTATTTCGGATGCCGTATCACTTGGAATTTACACGTACATTTTTCAAATCGACGAAGCAGCTGAGCGCTTACCGGAACTAATGCAGATTTGTAAAAATCATGGCGAATGTTCGTTTTTTGCTGCCGTATTCCCGGAAATTTTTCAGCGTATACAACAGTTTACCGAAATACCGAACTTGATTTATTCGGTTAACGTGACCGGCGGTGAAGGCGAAGATGATACCGACCGTGCCTTAAAGGTACTGCATGAGAATAAGTGCTTTTATGGTTTCCACGCTTATTACACGAAGGAAAACGTGGAATGGCTGATGGCTTCCCGGGTTACACAGCGGATGACCACCGGTGGCGGGTTGT
>Ga0183100_1001135_pt1 | contig 14520 bp, 12 predicted proteins | sample Biomet2_FD_127789 | JGI IMG/M metagenome (GOLD analysis project Ga0183100, IMG submission 127789) | Microbial communities from bioreactor (seeded with anoxic lake sediment) at LBNL, California, USA - Biofuel metagenome 2 | ecosystem: Engineered > Bioreactor > Anaerobic > Unclassified ...
CAGTGCCCGTTAAGGATTTATATATTGATATCGGCGCAAAGGACAAAGAGGAAGCCGAGCAGTACGTTGCTCCGGGTGACGTAGTCTGCTTCGATTCCATCTTCGACACAGCGCATGGAATGATTAAAAGCCGCGCTCTGGACGACCGCGCCGGCTGCGCGATTCTTGTTGATATGATTCAAAATGAATTAGAATACGATATGATTTTTGTTTTTGCCGTTCAGGAGGAAATCGGTCTGCGCGGTTCAAAAACAGCGGCTTACACGGTGGAACCACAGGCCGCAATTGTCGTGGAAAGCACCACAGCAGCGGATGTTTCGGGCGTGGACAAGGAAAATCAGGTGTGCCAGGTTGGCGCGGGTGCAGTCATTTCCTTTATGGACAGGCACACGATTTATGATCGGGAATACTATCAAATGGCATTTGCGGCGGCAAAAAAGGCCGGGGCAAAATGTCAGGCAAAACAGGCAGTCGCCGGTGGCAATGACGCGGGCGCTATCCATATTTCACGCGGCGGGGTACGAACCATCGCTGTTTCGCTTCCTTGCCGGTATCTTCACTCCGCAGTGGGCATGATATCGCAGGACGATTTGAAATCCGCACAGAAACTGATTGTTGAACTCGCGGGCAGGATTGCAGGCGGGGAATAATATGATTAAAAAAACAGAATATGCCGATGTGCTCGCTCCCTTCTGCAAGACCGTGTTTGGCTGTCGGATTCAGTCCACTGCCGCGGCCTACGGGGTAAACGAACCATTTGCCCAGTTTTGGACACAGGAGGACAAAGCCGCCCTGTGCAAATTGGACGATGTGCTGATTTTAGATGCCGATGGGGCTGATTTTGACGAACTAAAGGATTTTATCGCGATGACGGGCGCGAGCCGCCTGCTCTGCGATTTGAACGTCGCTCAAAACCTCGGACTGCCGGTTGCAGCAAAAGGGGAAGTTATGCTTTATCGCAATGATCAGCCGATGAAGCCGCCGACGATATTTGAGAAAAATCCAAGCCTGCGCGAGGTTCACGCGCTTCTTGCCGCGTGTGCCTCAAACACCTTTGTGCCTCCGGAATTCGAGCCGTTTTACATGGATATGTCCCACCGAATCCGTCACAACACAGCGGAGGCAGTCGGTGTTCGCCAGGGAGAAACACTCGTTTCCTGCGCGATATGTTCCGCGCAGACAGCAGACAGCGCGGTTCTTTCATCCGTTGCCGTCAGCCCTGACTACAGACGAAAAGGGTTTGGTTATGCCGTGCTGAAAGCTTTGATTTCGGAGCTGCCACAGAAAAATATTTATATTTTCCGTGCGCAAAATGAAAATGCGGAGTTTTACCGTGGGTTTGGGTTTTCACCCAGCGGCGGATTTGCGGAACTAACTATATAAAGGAGCTATATGCGATGAAAGAAAAAAGATTTGAAGTCGTCTATTCTCAGGGAACCATGGATATACAACGGATTCTTGTGGATAAAGAAACCGGAGTCCACTATTTACAAACGGCGTGGGGCAATGCCGGCGGATTGACCGTGCTGCTTGGCACTGACGGAAAACCCCTCATCAGCAATACGAATGATTACGAATAACCGAGGAATCAAACATGTTATATCCCTATTTTAAAATTGATAATCAAATAAAAGAGGCCGCCGAAAAGGCGACTCATATGGTCGAGGATGTCATCCTAAAAATTGATGAGACCACCGATTACAATCAGCAGAAGATGCTGTCGGCATTTATTGAGGCGGGCGTAAGTGAAAGCCATTTTGTGGCCTCCACCGGCTACGGCTACGGTGACCGCGGCCGCGATGCGCTTGATTTGGTCTATGCCAAAGCCTTTGGTGCAGAGGACGCGCTGGTGCGCCATAATTTTGTCAGCGGAACCCATGCGCTTACGGTTGCACTGTTCGGCGTGCTGCGCCCGGGCGACACCATACTCAGTGTAACGGGTATTCCTTATGATACCCTGCGCGGTGTCATCGGCATTACCGGGGACGGCAACGGCTCGTTAAAGGAGTTCGGTGTCGGCTATGAACAGTTGGAGCTGAAAGCCGACGGTACTCCCGATTATGCAGAGATTGAAAAAAGAGTGAATCCAAATATAAAAATGGTCTATATTCAACGTTCACGCGGATACAGTCTGCGCCCGTCGCTTTTTGTCGAAGATATTGAGAAGATAGCGAAACTCGCGAAGCAACAAGCACCTGACTGCATCGTTATGGTCGATAACTGTTACGGTGAGTTTGTGCAGACAGAAGAGCCGGTTAGCCGCGGAGCAGATTTAATGGCAGGTTCCCTGATTAAGAATCCGGGCGGCGGCGTTGCGCCCACAGGCGGATATATCGCCGGACGCAAGGATTTAGTGGAAAGCTGTTCTTACCGCCTTACCACACCCGGAACCGGCCGCGAAATCGGCGCAACGTTAGGCAACAACCGCGAATTGTTCATGGGTGCGTTCCATGCACCGCATGTGACGGGCGAAGCGCTCAAGACTGCGGCGTTTACCGCGGCGCTGTTCAGTCTGTTTGGTTACGACGTAACACCAAGGTACGACGAACCCCGCGCCGATATTATTCAGGCGGTGCTGCTCCGCAAGGAAGCGGCGCTGATTGCATTCTGTCAAGGAGTGCAAAAAGGCGCGCCGGTGGATTCGTTTGTTGTGCCGGAGCCATGGGATATGCCCGGCTATGACTGCAAGGTCATTATGGCGGCAGGTGCGTTCACACTGGGCGCTTCCATTGAGCTTTCAGCCGATGCACCGCTGCGCGAACCCTATGCCGCGTGGATGCAGGGCGGCTTGAATTATCACAGCGGCCGCCTCGGTGCAATGCTTGCCGCCCAGTCAATGTTGGAGCAGGGTATCCTCAGTAAATAAACTTCTTGCAAAAAAGCTGTTATTACGGTATAATAGCTTTTGCACGCGGGTGTGGTGGAATTGGCAGACACGCAAGATTTAGGTTCTTGTGCCACAAGCATGCAGGTTCAAGTCCTGTCACCCGCACCAAAATTTAAGCCTTAAAACTTAGCAATGATGCGGGTTTTGAGGCTTTTCTTTTACCATGAAATATTGAATTGGCCGTTATTTGGCCGTTATGAGCAAAAAAGCAGCGGATACCCAAAATAAAGGGTATCCGCATATTTTATGCGATTTTTGTGTTTGAAAATGGAAGTGCAGTTCCAATAGCGTTCGAAATTCGTGCTTTATAGGCGTCGATTTGATGACTATATATATTAAGTGTTGTGCTTACCTGGGTGTGCCCCAATGCAGCACTAACATTTTCAGGATCAAGACCACTCGCGATAAGCATTGAAGCAAACAAGTGACGAAATGAGTGAATGCCAAGGTAACGCAGCGCATTTCTATCACAGAAGCCAAATGGCTCCACTTGATCAGTGTAGTCAAGATATATTTTTCGGGCCATTTTTGAGAAGCACATGTAAAGCGGAAAGTTAGGCGGTACAATAACTAAATCCGGACACTTCTGTTTGGCTTGCCAAAGTGCTTCACCTGTCTTAATGTTATACTTCTTCGCAATTTGATTTTTGGTCAGAATGATGCCATGACGTGCTTCCACATCGCCGCCGACGGCAACCGGCTTATCTCGTATTTCCGGATGATGAAGACACTCAACGCTGGCGTAAAACGAATTGCAGTCGCTATGCAAGATCACACGTTTCAATTTATTCACCTCAATTTAGAACATTTGTTCTATTATTATATCCGCGTTTCTCGAAATAGTCAACGGTAATATAAGGCATAGAGTCCAATGCTATACAGGTGCACAAATAAAAGCAGACTATCATTCTGGTCAAGGTGATAATCTGCTTTGGTTTATGTTGTAGTTTACGCTACATTTTTCCGTACATGATTGTGATTATTGAATTTACAAAAAGTTTCTACGATTGCGGCCGGCGAAGCAAATTACGCCGCAGCATCCTTGCTTCAAACAAAAAAGTTCGCGGATTGGTTCTCCAAATTAAATATTATGGAAGAATCTATATAAAACAATCAAGAATCCGATTATTGCTGGTTTATTTAATTAGGTGCGCCGTGTAATGGGGGGGTGTTGACGGCTATTTACCTCTCAACCTATCTGGGATGTCCGTTTCCTCAGTAATGACTTTTATGAAAGGAGGTTGATTATGCCGAGAGATAGTACAGCATTAAAAAGAGTTTTGTATTTTGTATGCATCTATAAAGGCGTGCATAATCAGCAAATGAATTTCTGCACTTATTCCGTGAACCAAATCTTTGATTTTTCCTGTTATTGTTGTTGTATAAATGAAGAGGAACGATCTAGAATGCAAAGCGTTCAGACAGTCCCATTTCATATGGCGGTCATTTTGCCATTTTCCGCACTTCACCTTTCAGTTTAGAACCATATTTTTTTGTATGAATTCAGTCGGTGTCATATTATAGAATTTCTTAAAGACCGAATTAAAATGCTTAACGTTTACAAATCCGACCTGAATTGCCAAAGTGTAGATCTTTTCGCCTGGGTTTGCTCTCATAAGAATCGTAACCTGTTCCATACGAACGCGGGTAATAAATTTAGAGTAGGGCTCTCCAATCTCCTTATGAAAAAGATCACTCAGGTAACTGGATGAAACACCTATTTTTTCTGCAACGAGGGTAAGACTGATAGGCTCGCTGTAATGTGAATAAATATATTCCTTCGCCTCATCTACTATTTGGCTGTTCTCTTCCTGATTTCTAAAGCTATTATCCTTATTCAGAGATAGGATAGCCTTATGAGACATATCAATAATGTTTTTTTCTGACAGATTTGATAAATCGGCATTTATCAAAGAACTAAGCTGTTGAAATGCCTTTTCCAACTGCTCTTCTTTCATTTTACTTTTTTGAGTAATGCTGTTTAGTAAGTGAATTAGCAACCGAACAGAAGTTAGCTGATCTTTTCGCTCAGAAAGAATCCCAAAGAAGTTTGATAAATCGGCGCGCATTTTGGATCCATTACCGGAGATAAAGTCTGAATAGATCGAAGATATCTGCGTGCTTATCCCGTTAATAAAATTCTTCTGGCTAATGAAACTGATCGGTGAAACAGGTGAATTTTCTTCGATGAAGGAAAGCACAAGAGATTCTGCAGCCACCTGATATGATTTTTGAAGGCATAAAAAGTCTTCAACAATAGTGCCATAGGCGCCTCGAGGTTTAACCTGAAATTCCCTCTCAAAAAGACAGGCTATTTTGTTGTAGATAGAGCGGACAGACTGTTCAACTGCATTTTTGCTTTTTCCGCATATCAATAATGCGGTATTGTTAAACTCACAATAACAAACTGTAATATTAGGATTACATTCAAATATCTCTGAACACCTCTGATTGAGTCGCATCTGTTCTGAAAGAATTTTTTGATAATCGCTCCCATGCATCAGAAGATAAGCGCTGTCGATGCTCAATACCATAATGCAGGCATTGTTCTCCATGATAGAGATATGCCGGTTATAGATTGCGGTATACAGAGATTTAACATCTGCCCCATTCGCTTGAATAATCGCATTCAGAAAAGCCGATTTCAACTCTGCGTCAGTCAAGGAAGCGATTTTACCGATAATCTGATCTGAAAATAATTTTGATTCTTTTTCATCCATTGCTGCTGCGGATTTTTTTAAAGTTTCAGCTATGTTTTCATCACTTAATGGTTTCAGCAAATAATCCGACACACCGCAGCGGATGGCCCTGCGCGCATATTCAAAATCATCGAATCCGGAAATAATTACTATCTGCGTCTGCGGATATATTTCATATACAAATTTAGCAAGTTCCAGTCCATCCATCTCCGGCATTTTTATGTCGGTGATGATTAGGTCGAATTTTTGCCTCTGCAACAAATTAACCGCCTGCAATCCGTCTGAAGCAAGGCCGGTCACACACCACTTTGGAGCAATACGGCTTATGTTTCCACCCAAATATTTCAACATCAGGGGTTCATCATCTACAATCATCACTGTGTACATTGATTTCTTCTCCTTCTTTCGGATTCAGCGGCAGACGGATGGAAGCACAGGTGCCCTCATCTATTTCGGATGCAATGGATAATCCATATTCATTGCCGAATTTTAGCTGCAGCCTGGAGTTTACATTGTTCAATCCGATACTATCGGTAAATATGTTTTCCGTCTTCGTCTGATCCTTAGAGGATCCAATCCGAAAAGAACGGTTCAGTTCCTCAACCTGGGCATTGTCCATGCCGTTTCCGTTGTCCGTAATACAAATCAGAAGGCATCCGTCTGATATGACTGAGTAAATTCTGATAATGGAATTGCCTTTTTTTAGTTCGCAGCCATGAATGACGGCGTTTTCTACAATAGGCTGTAAGGTAAGTGCCGGAATACGGTAGCTCATGATGGATTCCGGTAAATCAATCTGATAAGAAAGTGTATCCGCATAGCGGCTCTTTTGCAGTCCTAAATAGGAATCCACAATTTTCAGCTCGGAAGAAAGCGGAATCTCTTTGTCGGTATTCATTACACCCCGCAGGAAAAAGGATAGCTTTTCAATGTCATGCACGGCCTGATTCTTTTCTCCGCATTTGATCAGCAGACTGATGGTATTGAGCGTGTTATACAGAAAGTGCGGCTTTATCTGGCTGCACAGTACGTTATACTGTGCCTCTTTCTGAAGATAACGCATTTCATAAACTTCTTTGACAAGCTGTGTGTTTTTTGACATCATAGTCTGGATGCGGTCTACCATGGTGTTGAAGGATTCAGAGAGATAGCCGATTTCATCATGGCTTTTTACCGGAACTTGAACGGTCAGGTCACCATTCTGAACCTGCTTCATCTGCTTTACAACATGAAACAGTGGGTTTAAAAAACTGCCTGCGAATAGAATCAGAACAAAAACAGCAGCTAAAGCGCACAACAGTGCCATTACAAATGCAGTATTCCTGGTTTGCAGAAAATATTTGTTCAACTGTTCGTAAGAATTTACTTCGACAACTTTCCAGCTTGTGGTCTTTAGTGTGCTGGTATTCATCACATACTTTTTTCCTTTAATGGTCGCAATACTACTGCCACTTTGGACAAGTGCGGCATTATAGATATCGTTTCCCAATTCTTCCCCGGTAAACTTACTGTTTTGATAGATAATGTTTTTGTCACTGTCGATGATAAAAAGCGCACTGTCAGCCCTCAAATTCACTTTATCGCAAATCGTCTTAATCCCCGCATAGTTTGCATCAACTTTAATCGCGCCCAGCACCTTGGAACTGTCATCTTTGCTTCTCAGCCCTTGCACCACGGAGAAAATTTGTGTTTTCTTATTTCCAAAAACTTTTTCAGAGCGAACCGGCAAAAATATCTGCTTTTGGGTCGTCGTTGCCTGTCGATACCAGTCGCTTTTTGTATAGTCAAGATAGTTGGCCATATCATAAGGAGTTTTTATATTGGAGTAAACGTCACTTTCTGTTAAGATATAGACACGCAGAATATCCTCTCTGGGCAAAATCATAACAGAGCCCAGAAAACTTTCTATTTTTCGCTGCTTGTCAAGCTTTACCAAATCGTTTTTCGGTTGTGTTTCTAATTCTGCCATAATACTGTTATTATAATATGGAGCGAGGCTCATCCGAAAAAGCTCATCGAGGTATGTATCAACGTTAATACCAATTTGTTCGATAATCTGCTGTGTCTGCTCTTTTGTCTGTTCCGTAAAATAATCTGAATACCGCTGATAACTTAAAACAGACACCAGTGTAACAGAAATTATAATCAGCATGGACATGATTACCAGCAGTTTTCGCTTTAAGCTCCAATCTCGATACCATTTAATTGTAATGTCTTTCATGAATTTTCTCTCCCAGCTTCATCTCACATCCATTATAACATCTAACATCTGTTATGCAATTGGTATAATATTCAATCCAAAAAATACGAACTTTTATCTAATAAATTAGGAATTTTAATTGTATCGGAAGCATGATAACCTTAATACAGAGCAAATCACAAAATTGAAGGGGGACTTTGAAATTGAAAAGGTTAATTGCAATACTGCTGAGCGCGGTTCTTGTGGCAGGAACTTTTACGGGATGCAGTAATTCAGCGAGCACTAATTCAGCAAAAACCGGTTCAGCGGCTGTGCCATCTGCCGCCGCGTCATCGACAGCAAGCGGAGAACATGTAAATTTGAAACTGTTCACCGGGAAAATTGAAACCATTGATTTGATGAATGAGATCATTAATGATTTTAATGCTTCTCAGGATAAGATCACTGTGGAACAGGAATACCAAAAGGATGCCAGCAATATTATCAAAATCAAGTTTGCATCCGGCCAGGTCCCGGATATCATGACAACCTATGAGCAAGGTTTTGCAGACCAGGGAAAATACCTGGATTTATCAGATCAATCCGCATGGTGGGATCGTCTTTCTCCTGAAATGAAAGTGAATTGTACCGATGTGAAAAGCGGAAAGCAATATCGCATCTGCACCAACATGACAATGGCCGGATTCTTCTATAACAAAGCGATCTTTAGTGAACTCGGATTAAAGACTGCAACGACATGGGATGAATTCGTAAAAAATCTTTCAGCCATAAAAGAGAAGAAGCCCGGTGTCACCCCATGGTTTATCTTTGGCAAAGAAGCATGGCACCTTGGACATCTGATCGAATTTATTCCGCATGGCTACATAAAACAGCAACTCGGTTCAATTGAAGCCAAAAAGGCAATGCTGGCCAACGATAAAGCAAAACTTAATTTTGGTGCGGCAGATGGAGCTATGGCGACTTTTGCAAAGAACTTGGTTGACCTGAAAAACAAAGGTTTGATTAACTCTGACGTCCTGACTGCAACCAGCGATAACTGTGTGCAGGAATTTGTAACCGGTAAAGCTGCGATGCTGAGTAACGGGATGTGGGTACTTTCCAGCTTGACAGAAGCTGACCCAAAAATAGCCGACAAAATTGGATTCGCGCCCTACCCATCCTATATGCCGAATTCAAAACCTGTTGTACTGAGTGCGGAAGATTCCGGATATTCAATATCTGCTACAACAGCGCACAAAGCAGAAGCAATCGAATTCCTGAATTTCCTGTTTAATGCAAAAAATCAAAAGAAGTACAGCGAGACATCCAAAGCACCCAGCGCATTTAAGGATGTACAGGCAGAATGGGCTTCGACTAACGTTGTTAGCGAAGTAAACACAGCATTAAAAGACGCCGTGAATATCGGCTTTACAAATGAAAAACCTGCAGGATTTTCCGGAGATGATGCGGGACGCCTGGTACAGGACCTGCTGAGCGGAAAATATACCCCGGAGACATTTGCAACCGCTTATGAAAAAGCGTGGAACGACGGTATTAAATAGGCTCAAGGCATTTTTATTGTGGGGGTGTCTTTTAGGGATACCCCCGCATCCTTTTTAAAGGAGTTAGAGTAATGATTAAAACTAAAAAAACAGGTTTGCATACTTTTATGGCAGTTCCGGCGTTTTTGCTGTTCTCTTTATTTTTTATCTATCCCCTCATTCAGGGCATTGGGATGAGTTTAACCGATTGGGATGGCTTAAGTCATGCTAATTTTATCGGGCTTCAAAATTTCTTCGATTTTTTTAAAGACGAAAGAGCGGTTTCGGATATTGGAAACACGTTATTGTTTGCGTTAGGCAGTGCGCCGCTTTTAAACATTATTGGGCTCGCATACGCACTTTTGATGAATGAAAAATTTAAGGGCAAGGGAATCGCTCGTGTTATTATTTATCTGCCGGCGGTTATCAGCCCTTTGATTATGGGATATATTTGGTATTTGTTACTGCAGCCGGGGCGTGGTTTCATGTTCCACGCACTCGAATTAGTTGGAAAATCCTCGTGGCTTGGGAACTGGCTTGGCGACCACACCGCCGCCATGATCGTGTTGGTGCTCGTTAATGTCTGGCAGTACGCTGGAATGACAATGGTTATCTATCTGGCCGGTTTGCAGAGTATTCCGGAAGAATTGTATGAGTCGGCTAAAATAGACGGCGCCAGTTACTGGAGTAGCTTACGCTATGTTACGTTGCCAATGCTGATGCCATCCATCCGCATTAACGTGGTCACAAACATTATCGGCTCTCTTGCTGTATTTGATATTGTAATGGCGTTGACGGACGGTGGCCCCGGTTATGCGACAGAAACGCTCAGCATTTATATCATGCGCATGTGCTATGGCAGTAAAACAGGATACTCTACCGCAGTGGCACTTATTATGTTCCTCATCATTTTGATTCCCGTCATCATTTCCATGCGGTTAACCAGGGAAAAGGAGTGATTTTAATATGAAAAATGTTTTAAAAGTTTTCAAATATCTTGTTGTTGCCATCATTTGCGCTATTTGCCTGATTCCATTTTATATTCTTTTGATTTTATCGCTTAATACGCCGCAACGGATATTTTATCAGGGGAATATGTTTGTTCCGGACTTCTATTTTCGGAATTATGTAGACGCATGGAATAAATCACATATCGATATAGCGATTTTAAATTCGGCTGTTATTACGATTGTAGCTTTGGCAATCATTCTAATATTTGGAACAATGGCCGCCTATACGATTGCAAGATTTAAATATAAATTCAATCAGTTTGTCTTTTGGCTGTTTCTAAGTTGTATGATGATTCCTGGCATCATTAATACCGTTCCTCTTTATTCTTTGATGATTAAGCTGAATGCAATCAACACGCTTTGGGGAATGGGGGTTGTGTGTGCGACAATTGCACTGCCGTCTGCCGTGTTTATCTTTACGGGCTTTATTAAATCGCTTCCTCGTGAAATTGAAGAAGCCGCTATTATTGACGGCTGTTCCTGGTTTACCGCTTTTTGGAAAATTACATTTCCACTGCTCAAGCCTTCCGTTGCCGCAGTCATTATCTTGAATGGTTTTGGCATTTGGAATAACTATGCTCAGGCTGTGTTTTTTCTACAGGACAGTAAAAAGCATAATATTCCACAGGCATTGTCAGTTTACTTTCAGCAGTTTGCAGGAGCGCATTGGAATTTGATGGCTGCAACTGCAGTCATTGCAGTTATACCGGTCATCATTGCATTTCTGTTGTTCCAAAAGAGTCTGATGAGAGGCCTTACTGACGGCGCGTTAAAAGGATAATAGGGGGATTTGTATGAAAATTGATTTGTTCCCGGAAAAGGCACAATATTTGACAGGCGAACCGTTAAAAATACTGGCAGAATTGGATGAGATTCCGTTTGAAGGCTGTACAGCAATCCTAACAATATATCGGTTGGCTGAAATCATTATCATAAATGAGCAAACCATTACAGAGAAACTGATCTCTTTTGATCTGCCCGGATTTTCAGAGGAATTTGCCGGATTCGGCGCGCAGCTTAGCATCCAGCAGGGCGAAAATGAACTCCAATTCGCTGCGACTGCGTTTGACGTTGTTTCGGAGCACCGTAAAACCATCCGTTATGGATTTCTCAGTGACTTTAGCGCAGAAGACAACGATTGTGATGATGTGGAAAATCTCCGAAAGTACCACATTAACATGGTACAGTTCTACGACTGGTCTTATCGGCATGACTGTCTTGTTTCTCCAACGACCTGTTATACCGACATGATGGGACGAAGTGTCAGCCTAAATACGGTAAAATCAAAAATTGCTGCCTGCCGTCGCTGTGGAATGAAGTCTTTAGGATATGGTGCAGTCTATGCCGCTTCAAAAGATTTTTATATCAAACATCCGGACTGGGCGCTTTACACCAGCGCAGGCGAACCGCTCGTTTTCATTGATGTTTTTTATATTATGAATATCGCGCGAAACTCGCCCTGGCACGAACACATTATCGCTGAGTATGTAAAAGCGGTTACAGAAATGGGCTTCGATGGCATTCATATGGATACCTACGGCTTCCCAAAGACGGCCTTTGCAAAGCGGAATCAAACAAGAGAGTTGATAAAACTCGACGAGCAGTACCCTGACCTGATTGAGGACACAAAGAATGCGCTAAGCAAAATCAAGCCGGACAACGACCTGATCTTCAACAATGTTGGGAACTGGCCGGTTTTATCAGTAGCCCTTTCCCCACAAGATGCGGTCTATATTGAAGTTTGGGAACCTTATACGCGCTATTCCCAGATCAAACAGATCATTATGGATGCGAAACAAGCCTGCAGCAATGATAAACCAGTGGTTCTGGCTGCATACCTCGCTCCATTTCGCACTGATACCCCGCAGCGTGCAATAAATGCTGCACTTTTGCTGACCGCAGCAATTGCAGCCAACGGTGCTACCCATCTTTTACTGGGTGAAAAGAATGCCGTGCTTACGCAGGGTTACTATGCTGACCATTCTTTCTTATCCCGTGAACAGGCATCTTCCATCCGAAGCTATTACGATTTTATGGTTCGCTACATGGAACTGCTATATGACAATACTCTTCAGAATGTCAGTTTCACTCATATTGGGTGGGACAATACGGAATATACGTGTGTCAATAAATCATGGAGCGCTGACGCCCGCCCCGGAACCCTTTGGCTTACCATTACAGAAAATCAAAGATATAAGTGCATTCATATTATCAATTTGTTTGGGTGTGAAAACGATGAGTGGAACAGGGGAAAAGAAACGCCTGTCATACAGCATGATATTCAGTTTCGGGTTCAGCTGGATATGGAAATAGAAGGTATCTACCTTGCTTCTCCCGATGTCAATCACTGTCGTTCGGAGAAACTCAACCATACAATTGTTAAAACAGACAGAGGAATGGTAGCCGAGTTTTCCGTTGAATCTGTCCGCTGCTGGAGCATGGTCTATATCAAACTCAGCGATCGCTATATTGAGCAGGGGGAGTTACATTGACAAAGAGTTGGTGGAAAGAAGCAGTTGTCTATCAAATTTACCCGCGCAGCTTTATGGACAGCAACGGCGATGGAATTGGTGACCTACAGGGAATCATTCAAAAACTCGATTATATTAAAGATTTAGGTGTAAATATAATCTGGCTTTGCCCAGTCTACAAATCACCCAATGACGATAACGGATATGATATCAGTGATTATCAGGATATTTTGACAGAGTTTGGAACCATGTCGGACTTTGATGAACTGTTGTATGCTGCTCATGAAAAAGGAATGCGCATTATTATGGATCTGGTCGTGAACCATACTTCGGACGAGCATCCATGGTTCGTTGAAAGCAGAAAATCAAGGGACAACGCATACCGCGATTACTACTTCTGGAAGGAAGGTAAAGACGAAAGTCCGCCGAATAACTGGGGAAGCTGTTTTAGTGGTTCAGCGTGGAAAAAGGATGAACAAACCGGCATGTATTATCTCCATCTGTTTTCATCAAAGCAGCCGGATTTGAACTGGGATAATCCAATTGTTCGCAGCTCAGTTTATGACATGATGACATGGTGGCTTGATAAAGGTGTGGACGGGTTCCGAATGGATGTAATCAGCTTTATCTCCAAAACTCCTAATTTGCCTGACGGTCCCATAAAAAGTGGAAAACCATATGGAGATTTCGGCCCTTATTCCATAAACGGCCCTCATGTTCATGAATATCTTCGCGAAATGAATCAGAAAGTATTATCCCATTATGACATTATGACAGTTGGTGAAACGCCGGATGTGACCGTTGATGAAGCAAAAGAATATGCTGGAAGTAAAACCGGCGAACTAAATATGGTGTTTCAGTTTGAGCATATGGGGCTTGATTCCGGAGCGCACAGCAAATGGAGCAACAACCGTTTCAAGCTGTCAGACTTGAAACGGGTTATGAGCAAATGGCAGACAGGGCTAAAAGACTGCGAATGGAACAGTTTGTTTTGGAACAATCATGATCAGCCTCGTGTTGTTTCCCGTTTTGGCAATGATTCCACACCGCTACTGTGGGAAAAGTCAGCAAAAATGCTTGCTATATGCCTGCATATGATGCAGGGTACACCCTATATCTATCAGGGTGAAGAGTTGGGCATGACGAATGTTTCGTTTGACAGACTCGACGATTATCGCGATATTGAAACACTGAATGCTTACGATGAACTTGTTCACACGCAAGGTGTTGACCCCAAAACAATGATGGAATATATTCATCATATCAGCCGTGATAACGCACGAACACCGATGCAATGGGATGACAACTGCAATGCGGGATTTTCCTCTGTAACCCCGTGGATTGGCATTAATCCAAATTATATCCAAATTAATGCAGAGCAGGAACGTGGCGACCCTCAATCAATTTATCATTATTATCAAAAGCTGATCCAGCTTAGGAAGCAATACGATATTATCGTCTACGGAAGCTATCAGTTGATTTATGAGGATGACCCACAGATTTATGCATACACACGCACATTAGAAAATCAAAAGCTGCTCGTAATTTGCAATTTTAGTGAAGCACCTGCAGAGTTTGTTTTTCCCCAGGAATTTCGGACGGATGATAAAATAGAGTTAATTGCAAATTATGAGATTGATTCGATTGAAAACGACTTCCAACTCAAACCCTATGAGGCTAAGTATATTTGTTAAATTCAGCAAATAAATTCAATGTTTCACAATAAAGTCAAT
>Ga0183100_1001136_pt1 | contig 14520 bp, 14 predicted proteins | sample Biomet2_FD_127789 | JGI IMG/M metagenome (GOLD analysis project Ga0183100, IMG submission 127789) | Microbial communities from bioreactor (seeded with anoxic lake sediment) at LBNL, California, USA - Biofuel metagenome 2 | ecosystem: Engineered > Bioreactor > Anaerobic > Unclassified ...
TAACTTCCTTACAGGGACCATGCTTCACATATTTAGGAAAATTAATTGCCTGTTTTGCCGTCGGCAAAATAGACACCAAATCCATTTTTCGTTCCAAAGAAATATAGGGCAGTTTCAAAATATCGCGTAGACGGTCAGCAATATCATCCACCTTATCAACACCGAAAGCAATTGCCATCCGCTCCATACTGCCAAAAGCATTCATCAGTACGGGAACATCATAACCCTTGACATTTTCAAATAACAGGGCAATATTTTTATTCCCTTCCCTTTTCGATACGCGATCGGTAATCTCCGTAATCTCCAGCTCGCAGTCCACTGGGGTTGTAATCCTTTTAAGCAGGCCGCGCGTTTCCAGCTCAGCCATAAATTCTCTCAAATCTTTAAAAGCCAAAATATTGCTCCTCTCTTATTTTCGCAAAATAAATCGAACGATAAACCAACTGATTTCATACAGCAAAATCATCGGCACGGCAATCATCGACTGGGAAAACACATCCGGGGTTGGGGAAATGACTGCTCCAATGACAAATGCCATAAAAATGACAATCCGCTGCTTTTTCCACAAAAAAGCAGACCCAACAATACCCATCTTTGCCAGTACAACAATGACCAATGGCAACTCAAAAATAAAGCCAAACGGCAGAACAAACGTGATAACAAAATCAAGATATTTGCCCACGGAAAGCAGTGGCTGCAGATCGTTTGACCCAAAGCCTAGAAAAAACTTCACCGCCAACGGCAAGACAAAAAAGAAGGAAAAAGCCAGCCCGATTAAAAAAAGGCCGGCCGATGCCGGTACCAAGATTCCCAAAAAAACTCGTTCCCGCACGGTCAGTGCCGGCAAAAAGAATCGCCATATCTGATAAAAAACCACAGGCAAGGACAAAAGAAACCCTGAAAACAACGCTACCTTGAGATAGGTGAAAAAGGCCTCCGCTGGTTGCATATAGTAAAGCCGTCCTGCGGGCAAGGTCAGATAATGCATGATGTCCTCAATAAAAAAATAGCAGATACAACTGCCAATGCCGACAGCCAGTATTGCATAAATCAGACGCCGACGCAGCTCTTCCAGATGCCTTAGCAGCGTCATATTTCCCTGTTCTTCGCTTTCCTGCTCCATTTCCGGCACAACTGTTAACACAGATTCCTCCGCCTGTTGTTCTTCTGTTGGTTTTTCCTGCACCATTACATTTCCCCGTTTCGCTTACGATTTATCAAAATCCTGTTGTTTTGTCACCGGTTTTTCACCCTGTGTCGCTTTAAATTCGCCAATGCTGCGGCCAACAGCCCGACCAATCTCCGGCAGTTTCCCCGGGCCAAAAACCACAAGCGCAATAATTAAAATCAACACCAGTTCCGGTGCAGCAATTCCCATCATTAAAAATCCCTCCTAATATATTGAGATTCTTTTTATGTTTACTATTATACAATCACCGAAAATAAAACACAATGTCAGACAAATATAGTAAAAATCGCCTTTGCCTGGGCAAAGACGATTTTTGCATGCTATTTCTTTTCTTCCGGTTTTTCCATCGGTTTCTCTTCCGACTTCGGCTGCGCATCCTTCATAGCCGTTGGCTTGCTGTCGTCTGTCAGCCCCGAAGTTGCCCGTTTGAATTCATTTAAGCTCTTGCCCACGGCCTTGCCGATTTCCGGCAATTTCCCTGGGCCAAAGACCACCAGTCCGATAATTAAGATCAGTACTAATTCCGGTACACCTATTCCAAACATGGAAATCCCTCCCGCATTTTAATCAATCTATTCGGCTTCTAAACCCAAGCCCTGTGAATATTCTACGTATCAATTATGAAAAAGCGCTGTCATCCGTTTAGTATTTGCGCAGCCGTATAAAATCAGCTGCCATCTGATACGCTTCACGAATTTCAACCGGCAAAGATTCCGGCAATACCGTCCGCGCTCTTTCGAGGTAGGTATCAACCTTAGCCTGTGCATAGTCAATGCCATCGGTTGCCTTGACAATTTCAATCGCCCTGGCCAGCATAGAAGCAGACATTTCCCGACAGGTCACAATCTGTTCAAGCTCCTGGGCATCTGCACTTACCCCCAGGGCCCTAATTACCGGTAAGGTCACAATCCCCTGCAAAATATCATTGCCGGCTGGCTTCCCGATAGCATCCGTCTCGGCCGTCAGGTCAAGCAAATCATCCGTAATCTGAAAGGCCATCCCAATAGCCTGCCCATATTCATATAAGGCTTTCGTTTCAATTGCTGAAAGCCCGGCGAGAATACCACCCATTTCGCAGCAATCGGCGAGAAAATTGGCCGTTTTTTTGGCAATGCGATCATAGTATTCAGCCTCATCACGCGAGGCCTTATAAATCTCTTTATTTTGAATAATCTCCCCGGCACTGAGATCGCAGATCAGCTGCGACAAGCGCATGGTAATCCGATCGTCATAACCATTTCCTGCCACTAAAGAAAATGCCTTGGCAAACAGATAATCTCCCCCGAGAATTGCCAGCTGATTTCCCCATTTAGAATTGGCCGTAGCCGTTCCCCGGCGCAAGTCAGCACTATCAATAACATCATCATGGACCAACGAAGCCATATGAATCATTTCAATAGCTACAGCCAGCGGCATCACTTTATCCCGGTCAAAGGATACCCCGCCACGCGCTGCCAAAAAATATAGCGCCGGCCGCAGTCTTTTGCCACCCGACTGCACTAAATGTGTTCCAATTTCTGTTATAATGGCCACCGGCGACTGTACCGTAGCAATCATTGCTTCTTCCAGTGCCGCTAAATCCTGTTTTATCACGTCAAACATCTTGTTTTCCGACAAATTTATCACCTACATGCTAAATATCTCAACTTACTAAGTTTACTACAACCAGGGCTATTTAGCAAACAAAGTCTGGCATTTTACTCCCCCTGCCAATACCAACTAACACCAGGTCAGTTAGTGACTGCCGGGATAAGTACGCCTTCGAGCATCCTTTGTTTCCTTGATCGGAAGAATCCTGCATGCATTTGATAAAAAATACATCTATCTCCACTGCAATTTATAGAAATTTTTATTTGCCATAATCAGCTGCCAAGCGGGCAAATAAGGGCAGTGAACGGCGAATCGTCTCCGTCTTTATACAATAAGAAGCCCGAAAATATCCGGGGCAGCCAAAATCACTACCGGGAACAAGCAATAAATCATAAGCTTTGGCTTTCTCACAAAAAGCACGGTCATCCTCTTCCAGCGCCTGCGGGAATAAATAAAATGCCCCTTGAGGCTTTACACAGGAAAAACCTGCCGCTACAAGCCCATTATATAGCAAATCCCGATTTTCATGATAAATACTGATATCGGAAGGCATTCCGGCACAACGGGCTACTACCTTCTGAAATAAGGACGGAGCATTTACATGGGTCAGCACCCGGGCTGCACCGGCAATGGCCCCATACACTTTAGAAAATCCTGTGATTTCATTTGGAATAACAATATACCCGATACGTTCCCCCGGCAGAGAAAAAGACTTACTATAGGAATAGCAAACCAGCGTATTCTTATAATATTGGCTCAGATAAGGAACCTCCACTCCATCATAGGCAATTTCACGATAGGGCTCGTCGGCAATCAAAAAAATAGTCCGGCCAAATTCTGCCGATTTCTCCTCAAGGATCGCTGCCAATTCCTTAATAACCGCCAACGAATAAACAACTCCGCTGGGATTATTCGGGGAATTGACAATCACAGCCTTAGTATGTCGGTTAATTCTCTGTCTAAACGCAGCAAAGTCAATCTGAAAATCCTGGAGCTGCGGCGGAACAACGACCAGTTTGGCTCCGGTAGCCTCTACAAAACACTGGTACTCCGGAAAAAACGGAGCAAACGCGATAAATTCATCCTCAGGCTCACTCAGTGCCTTGAAGCAGACCGTTATCGCAGCCGCGGCACCGGCCGTCATAAAGAGATTGCCGCCCGAAAACTTTGTAGCAAAGCGTTCATTAATACTCTGGGCCAGCGTTTCTCTTACCTCAGGATTTCCCGGAGCAACGGTATATCCATGAACTGCACATGGATCTTCTTGCTGCACAATATCAAGAATTGCCTGCCGAATAAATTCTGGGGCGGGCACATTCGGATTTCCCAGACTAAAATCAAAAATATTTTCTTCACCGACAACGGCCGCCCGCTGGCGGCCGTATTCAAAAATCGTGCGAATCGTTGATTTTTTACTGCCAAGTTCATACATATCTTCTGCGACCATCGCCATCATCTCCCATTACAATATAAAACATCTGTCTTTATGTCCAAAATCACATGATTACATTTTATCATCAATAAGCGAATTTAACCAGCAGAACTGTTACTTTTGTTTCTAAAAAAAATCGTCGTTTAAATAAACGACGATTTTTTAACCGATTCAGCGGCAAAAACAGCTGATTTCAGTTTTCATTTTCAGAAAAATAACGCATACTCGTTTTTTTCCATTCCTTTACGGAAAACAGCATGGCCCGATTTTCAATACCGCTTACTTTAGCCAAGCGATCAGCAATGGCAACACATTCTTCACGGCTGTGTCCATGAATCATCGTGTAGATATTATAGGGCCAGCCGGCAACTGTATTGCGGTCATAGCAATGGGAAACCGCCGGATCTTCTGCCATCTTCCGCCCAACCTCATCCAGCCTTTCTGCCGGCACTTCCCAGGCACAAAGCACATTGGCGGAAAAACCGACTTCACGATGCCGCAGGACCGCCCCCATCTTACGGATCTGACCGGCAGCCTTATACCCCTGCAACCGGCTGAGCAGTTCCGTTTCCTCAATGCCAAGGCGCTGGGAAATCTCTTTATATGGTTCAGCAACCAGTGGAAACTCATCCTGCATGGCCCTGATTATTTTTTTATCGAGTGTATCCATCTTGTCACCTACTTCAATTTAAACTGTACATTTATTTTATATTTTTTCCTTGATTCCAGGTTCAGCAATTCTTCTACACCTGGCTGTGCTGATACCGCTGCAAGCACTGCGTTTTTTTCCGCTAAGTCAGCTGCCAGTAAAGTAAACCAAAGGTTATACTTGCCTTCACGCTCATAGTTATGCGTAACTCCGGCAAAGCCATTGATGAAGGTGGCCACGCCTTCCATAAAATCCGGCTTGACTTTTACTGCAATCAGCGAGCCGCGATAGCCCAGTTTTTCCGAGTCAAAAAAAGGCCCAATTCGCCGCAGATAGCCTTCTTCCTTGAGGCTTTTTAACCGACTGAGAACAAATTCTTCATCAGCCCCCAGCACCTTTCCCATATCAGCAAACGGACGGTGGCTGATCGGCAATCCTGTCTGCAAAATATTCAGCAATTCTTTATCAAACGGCGTCACCATGTCACACTCCTCTTTGTTTCCCGCACAAAAGTATAAAGGATAAATTATGCAACAATTAATGCTACATAATTTATCCTTATGCTTTTCTCTGCTTATTGTACCAAAGCTGAGGCTATGACGTCAAGTAATTCTGAACGCCCTTCATTTTTTAAAGAGGAGTACGGCAAAACATCCATATCCATTACCCCAAATTTTGTTTTTATAACGGCAATATTCTTTGCCAAGGCTGATTTACTGAGCTTATCCGCCTTCGTTGCAATGACCAGTACCGGTAAATCATTTTCCACCAACCAGCGGAACATATCAATATCGGCCGGCATCGGTTCATGGCGACTGTCGACAAGCTGACAGACAAACTGCAGCTGCGGTGACTTCACAAGGTATTCATCGATAAACTTCGCCCAACGTTTACGATTTTCCTTACCAGTTTTGGCATAACCATAACCCGGTAAATCAACCAGGTAAAAATCCCGGCGGTCTTCAATCCCTTCAATCTTCGCTCCCAGCTCATAAAAATTAATGGTCTGCGTCTTGCCGGGCTGTCGGCTCACCCGGGCGAGCCCACGGACTCTGGTCAGAGAATTGATCAGCGAGGATTTCCCCACATTTGAGCGTCCCATAAAGACAATTTCTTTCATCTTGGTTTCGGGGTACTGGTCAGCCCGCACGGCCGATGCAATATATTTCCCCTGCGTAATAATAACCTTTTCTTTCATCTACTTCACCAAAGCACAGTCCAAAACTTCATCCATGTTTTCGACCGGCACAAATTCTATTTTTTCTTTAATCGCTGGCGCGATATCTTCAATATCACGCTCATTTTCCTTCGGTAAAATCACAGTCGTGATCCCTTCCCGGTAAGCGGCAATAACTTTTTCCTTTAATCCACCAATCGGCAATACTCGGCCTCGGAGTGTAATCTCTCCGGTCATGGCCACATCACTTCGGATTTTTCTATTGGTCAGCGCCGATACCATTGCCGTTGCCATTGTGATTCCGGCAGACGGTCCATCTTTCGGGATCGCCCCTTCCGGCAGATGGATGTGTATATCCTGTTTCTCATAAAAAGTCTCATCAATATGAAGCTTTTCGGCCCGGCTACGGATATAGCTGAGGCCCGCCTGCGCCGATTCCTGCATTACCTCACCAAGCTGCCCAGTCAAAATGAGTTTCCCCTTACCTTTGAGAATACTCACCTCTGTCGGCAGAATATCTCCGCCGACCTCCGTCCAAGCCATTCCCGTGCAGACGCCAACTTCCGCCTCTTTTTTACGCCGACGCGGCATAAACTTTGCCTTCCCGAGAAAATCCTCCAGATTCGCTGGCGTTATACGAATACACTTCTTTTCCTGATCGACAATTCGCCGCGCTGCCTTGCGGCAGACTTTCGCTATCAGACGTTCTAGTTCACGCACACCCGATTCACGCGTATACTCAGCAATGATCCGCTGGATAGTCCCCTTGGCAAATTGCACCTGCGCTGCCTTAAGACCATTAGCCTCCCGCTGTTTGGCAATCAAATACCGTTCAGCAATCTGCTGTTTTTCGTCTTCGGTATAGCTGGGCAGCATAATGATTTCCATGCGATCTCGCAGAGGTCGTGGAATATTGCCCAGGCTGTTCGCCGTAACAATCCAAAGAACTTTTGATAAGTCAAATGGCAATTCAACATAATGATCACTGAACGTATTGTTTTGTTCCGGATCCAACACTTCGAGCAGTGCCGCTGACGGATCCCCTCGAAAATCATTGCTCATCTTATCAATTTCATCGAGTAAGAATACCGGGTTTTTTGACTCCGCACTTTTGATGCCTTCCAAAATTCTTCCCGGCAACGCCCCGACATACGTACGGCGATGCCCACGGATTTCCGCTTCATCACGCACCCCGCCCAAAGAAGCCCTGACGAATTTGCGACCAATCGCACGGGCAATAGAAGCTGCCAACGAAGTTTTGCCCACTCCCGGCGGTCCCACCAGACAGATAATCGGCGCATTAATTGTCGGTGACAACTTGCGGATCGCTATGTATTCGAGCAGACGTTCCTTTACCTTCTCCAAGCCGTAATGCTCGGTATCAAGCACTTTCTGCGCCGTCTTCAAGTCGAGCCGATCCTTTGTTTCCTTCTGCCATGGCAGTGCCAGCAACCAGTCGATATAAGTACGAATTACACCATTTTCTGCTGACATATTGGGCATTTTTTCAAGCCGGACAATTTCCTTTTCAACCCGTTCTTTTACGGCTGGCGGATAACTTCCACTCGCCATCTTCTCCCGGTACTCTTCAATTTCAGTGCTCTTGTCATCCTTGTCCCCAAGTTCTTTTTGTATCGCCTTGATTTGTTCACGCAGATAGTAATCCTTTTGCAGCTTTTCCATCTGCTTGCGGACACGCGTGCCAATTTTATGTTCAATTTCCAGGACCTCGAGTTCACGGGTCAATATAATATACAACTTTTCCAGCCGTTCCTTCACGCTGAGTAAAGCCAATAAGTTTTGTTTTTCTTCCAGTTTCAAATTCAGATGACTGGCAACAAGATCACAAAAACGGTCAGCATCCTCAACCAGCACAACTGCCACTAACGTTTCCATTGGCACTTTTTTGCTACGGCGAACCCATTCCTCAAACTGATGCACTACAATCCGCAGCAGCGCCTCCATTTCGACCGAATCCTCAACGGCTTCATGGTATTCAAAAACTTCCGCTTCAACATATTTCCCCTGGACGTTATACTGCAGAATTCTTGCCCGGTTCGCACCTTCAACAAGAATCCGCATCGTACCGCCCGGCAGCTTCAACAGCTGCTTAACTTCCGCAATCGTTCCGATCTCAAAAACATCTTCCTGTTTAGGATTTTCAACCGCCGCATCCTTCTGGGCACTGAGCATGATCATGCGATCCTTTGTCATTGCCGCTTCAATTGCCGCCATTGACTGCTCACGGCCGACATCCAAATGAACCAGCGCATTGGGAAAGACAATCAGTCCTCTCAGCGGCAGCAGCGGCAGTCTGCGATTTTCCGACATAAGTATTCCTCCTCTTCTGATGCAAGTCAATAAAAATCCGAGCCTATGTAAAAAAGCCGGACGGCCAGCAAGCCCGCCCGGCCAAATTGCCAATATTTATGTTAATGTAAACGGTTCCCCCAAATTAACGGTTCCCCGACTACAAAAAAGGGCGCTGCAATGCACAACGCCCTTTCCCCTTTAAGCCGATGCTTCGTTGTCCAAAGCCTTCTTGCTCTTTTTCTTGTCAAATGTCAGGATTGGATCTTTCTTCTCCGTGACAACTTCCTTCGTTACCGTACAGGAGGATACATCCTGCCTTGACGGCAGCTCATACATCACATTGCGCATGATACCTTCAATGATCGACCGCAGGCCGCGAGCCCCAGTCTTACGCTTTAGTGCCTCCTGCGCAATCAACCGCAGAGCTTCCCCTTCAAACTCAAGCTTGACATCGTCCATTTCCATGAATTTCTGATACTGCTTGACTAATGCATTTTTCGGTTCAACTAAAATGCTGACCAATGCATCCTCTGTCAGCGCATCCAGTGTTACAATCACCGGCAAACGACCGACAAATTCAGGAATCAAGCCATTTTTCAGCAAATCCTCCGGCAGAATATGGCTGAGCATCTCACCGACATTTCGCTGCTGCTTGCTTTCAATCTTAGCCCCAAAGCCAAGACTTTTTTCACCAAGACGGGTCTCGATGATCTTTTCAATGCCATCAAAAGCACCACCACAAATAAAGAGTATATTTGTCGTATCAATCTGGATAAGCTCCTGATGCGGATGCTTGCGTCCGCCCTGCGGCGGAACACTGGCAACCGTGCCTTCAATGATCTTAAGCAGCGCCTGCTGAACACCTTCCCCGGAAACATCGCGGGTAATGGATGGATTTTCTGATTTACGGGCAATTTTATCGATTTCATCGATGTATATAATGCCCCGCTCAGCTTTTTCCACCTCATAATCAGCAGCCTGTATCAGTTTAAGCAAAATGTTCTCGACATCTTCGCCGACATAGCCGGCTTCCGTCAGTGAGGTTGCATCCGCAATCGCAAACGGAACGATCAAAATCTTGGCCAAAGTCTGTGCCAGCAGCGTCTTTCCGCTTCCGGTAGGCCCCAGCATTAAAATATTGGATTTTTGCAGTTCGATATCACCAGTCTTCGCACTCATATTAATGCGTTTATAGTGATTGTAAACAGCAACCGACAGCGATTTCTTAGCCTCATCCTGTCCGATGACATATTGATCCAAAATTGCCTTGATATCCTTTGGTTTCGGGACATCCTTCAGTTCAACTTCAATATCATCGCTGAATTCTTCTTCAATTATTTCATTGCAAAGTTCAATGCATTCATCACAGATGTATACCCCGGGCCCGGCGACGAGCTTGCGTACCTGATCCTGTGATTTGCCACAAAATGAGCACTTGAGCTGACCTTTTTCATCCCCAAACTTCAACATGGTATCACCTCTTAGTCCAGAGTTTCGGCTTGTTTCACCGGACGAGTAATTACCTCATCAATCAGACCATACGCTTTTGCTTCTTCTGCCGACATGAAATTATCACGTTCCGTATCCGCCATGATCTTATCATATTCTTGATTGGTATGATTCACCAATATATGATTGATCACTTCACGAATTCGCTGAATTTCTCGTGCCTGAATCTGGATATCGGTAGACTGCCCCTGTGCGCCGCCCAGTGGCTGATGGATCATAATACGCGAAAGCGGCAGTGAGAAACGCTTGCCTTTTGCTCCTGCAGCCAGAAGCAATGAACCCATGCTCGCTGCCTGGCCGATGCAGATCGTCGAAACGTCCGGCTTAATGTACTGCATCGTATCATATATTGCCAACCCGGCCGTAACAACACCGCCAGGACTGTTAATATACAAATGAATATCCTTATCCGGATCTTCTGATTCCAAAAAGAGCAGCTGCGCAACGACAACATTCGCCACATTATCATCAATCGGCCCTCCGATAAAGACAATGCGGTCTTTCAACAGACGCGAATATATATCATATGCCCGCTCACCACGGTTGGATCGTTCTACTACCATTGGCACATAACTCATAAGATCACCCCAAATAAAAGCAAGGATTATTCAGCAATATTGTCAACAATGACCTGTGCGGCTTTTTTGCGCAGAATCGTTGCTGCTAAATCGCCAATGCGTCCTTGTTCTGTAATAATTTTTTGTACCTGTGCAGCTGTTGTGCCATAAGCCTGGGCCATACCTTCAACCTCAGCCTGCATATCAGCTGGTTCAACTTTAAGGTCTTCTGCTTTTGCTATTGCTTCGAGCATCAGATCTGTTTTCACATTAGCAGCTGCTGTTTCACGATAGTTTTCGCGCATAGCAGCGAGATCTGTCTTTGCATACTGCATGTACTGTTCAAGCTTCATGCCACGATTTTCAAGGCTGATCGAAAGTTCTTCAATCATATGGCCGATACGGTTTTCCACCATAACTTCCGGCAATTCAACCGTCATGTTTTCCACTGCCAGCTTCACAGCTTCTGCTTTTTTATCATTTTCTGCTTTTGTCACTGCATTTTGCAGTAATTTTTCTTTGATATCAGCTTTCAGTTCCGCTAACGTTTCAAATGCACTTGCTTTTTTAGCAAACGCATCATCGAGTGCCGGCATTTCTTTGCGCTTAATGCTGTGAACCTTGCACTTGAACACGGCTTCTTTGCCAGCAAGATCTTTTGCCTGATATTCTTCTGGGAACGTAACCTTTACATCGCGTTCTTCCCCAGCTTTAGCACCAATCAGCTGTTCCTCAAAACCCGGAATGAATGTATGGGAGCCGATCTGAAGCGGATAATCACGGCCTTCGCCGCCTTCAAACGCCACATCAGCGACAAAGCCTTTAAAATCAATGGTTGTGAAATCGCCATCAGTAACAACGGCATCGGCCGCAGCTTCGACCATGATCGCCTGATTGTCCTGCAGGCGTTTGATCTGTTCATCGATTTCTTCATCTTTGACTTCTGCTGCATCAGCTTTTACTGTCAAACCTTTGTAATCCCCAAGGGTTACTTCTGGTTTCGGTGTAACCGTTGCTTTAAATACCAGATCTTTGCCTTCTTCAATTGTAACGATATCAATCTTAGGACGCGTTACCGGGTCAATCTTCTGCTCATCGAGAGCTTCATTGAATGCTTTCGGTGCCAGCAAATCAAATGCTTCTTCCAAAATAGCTTCTTTACCAAGACGCTGTTCTAAAATCTTATGCGGTGCCTTTCCCTTGCGGAAGCCCGGAATGCTTACCTTATTTGCTAATTTTGTATATGCCTTGCTGATAGCTTTGCTTAATTCCGCTGCCGGCACTTCAATTTCCAGAACGACTTCATGGTTGTCTATTTTTTCTGCAGTAACTTTCATTGTATAAAATGACCTCCTATTTTATCCGTGCAAATATTTTCGCTGGCTTACCTGAACTTTTTCAACTACCTAAAAATAGCCATAATCCTAATATGCCATACAATGCATAATACCATAAATACCCTACAAAAACAAGTCAGACGGGCAGACAAAAAAACCTGACAGCTAATGCCGCCAGGAAATATTTTTTATGGAGCGGAAAACGAGGCTCGAACTCGCGACCCCCACCTTGGCAAGGTGGTGCTCTACCACTGAGCTATTTCCGCATATAATCAATAACTTTTATAAGTTTATACAATTTTTTTCGCTCTGTCAACTCAATTTTCAGACAGCCATGCTCTGGAAAGCAGATTAATAATTTTTTCCTGTCAAAAACTATGCTATAATATAAGCAATATAATGATTACAGCTTCAGGCTGCAACCAAATACAAAGGATGTGGATTTTTCTTGGATATTCCCGAGGCGGGTTTTACAGCCCTATTATCTTTCATTTTTATTCTCATAAACGGTTTCTTTGTCATAATGGAAACTGCCATAACCGAATCGCATAAAAGCCGGATCGACAAGCTGGCCGAAGAAAAAAGCACACTGGCCGCTGCGGCCACCGCTACGGTCGATGAACCGGATAAACTGCTTGCCGTCACGCGATTTGGCATAACTCTGATGAGTATATTGATCGGTATATTGACGGGCACCGTCACCGCCCCCTGCATTGCCACCCTACTCGAGCTGCTGCCGGGCTTCGCAAGCTATGCACAATTCACGGCCTTCACCCTGAGCATTCTCCTAATTACCTACCTGAATCTACTGCTCGGTGAGTTTTTGCCAAAAAAAATATCCCTGAACGATCCAGAAATTTATCTGCTGCGCTATCTGCCTACATTGCTTTGGCTGGAAAAGCTCACCCGTCCATTTGCATTTTTAATGGAAAAATCAGCGACCACGCTTTTCATGCTGCTGGGCATCAATCCACATGTCGACGACAGTGTCACCGAAGACGAGGTCAAAGATCTGATTGAACAAGGCACGGAAGATGGCACCTTTGAAAAGGCCGAACAAGATATGGTCGATCGTATCTTTCACATGAGTGATCAGACCGCCTATTCCCTTATGACCCCACGCACCCAGCTATTCTGGCTTGATCTTGAGGATTCAGCAGCGCATAACCTGCAGATGATTCGGGAAAACCCCGACACCGTTTTCCCTGTTGGGCGAGACAATCTCGATGACTTCGCCGGTGTGCTCTATGCCAAAGACCTGCTCAATGCCGCCATCGACGGTAAAACAAATGACCTGACGGCTTATATTCGCAAACCAATGTTCATTCCGCGCTCGATGGAGACTTTCCGAGTGCTCGAAAAATTCCGCGAAACAGGCATTCATGAAGCTGTCGTGCTTGACGAATACGGCGGCGTCATCGGTTTCATCACGCTGCGCGACATTGTAAACGAAATCATCGGCGACATTGCCGACAGCAGCGATGCTGAACTGATCCAAATCACCCCCCGCGATGAAAACTCATGGCTGGTCGACGGCCTTTATGACATTGATGATTTCAAGGATAAATTCGGCCTCGACGAACTGCCCGATGAAGACCGGGCGCATTACCAGACAATGGGAGGCTTTATTACCGCCTACCTCGGCTATATCCCCAAGGTAGCCGAAAAGTTCCAGTGGAATGATTTTTGCTTTGAAATCGTCGACATGGACCGGGCTCGAATCGATAAAATCCTGCTGACCAGGGTCGAGCCTGCAGCCGCACCCGATGAAGCAGATAAACCTGCCTGAAAATCGAGTTCATATTCTCCTTACGGAACCAAAAAAGACAGAAGCCCCGGGGCTTCTGTCTTTTTCTTTGCATTTTACTTAATAGCAGCTTAAGCGTCTCCATGATGAGGATTCTTCATGACAATCTCGATTGCTTTGGCAATTTCACGGATTATCGCCAAGTTATTCTCCTGCGTGTATAAACTCAGCCGGGTATACGTATCACCCTTTTCCGTTGCTGCATATTTCGCCGGCAGATTATTCAGCGCCAAAATGGCAATATCCCGACAGCATTTTTCACAGCGGCAAGCCTCAGGGTACTGATCCAAAACGGTCATCAGGTTCTCCATGACAAACCCTTCCACGGTATTTTTTATTTCCATATTGTAAACAATCCGCCTCCCTGCGTTTTATCCCAACTCTTTTCTGTCATTATACTACAGGCACAATAAAAGCTCCATTTAAAAAACAGAAAAATCCGGTTTAGCGGACAAAATAGGACTTTAACAGCAATGTGAAAAAAAATACGGCAGCTGAAATGACAACAATGGTCGCCCCTGTTGCCATATTGCAGTAATAAGATACTATCAAGCCGGCAATTCCTGAAAAAACCGCTATAGCAATCGAAACGGCATGATACTGTTTGACTGTATTCGTGATATTTCTTGCAGCAGCCGCCGGCAATACCAGCATCGAATTGATAATCAGCAGACCTACCCATTGAATACTGATGGCCACGACAATCGCTAGCATCGAGGCGAATGCCATCTCAATCCACAGCGTATTAATGCCCCGGCTAGCAGCAAAAGACGAGTTTATGCTGATGATCAGCAACCGGTTAAAAATCACGCCCCAGACAAAAAAGACAAGCATATCGACAATAATCAGCGCCCCAATTTCAGTTGGGCTTATGCTCAGCAGGTCCCCGATCAGATAAGAAGAAAACTTGCTGAACCCCCCTCCATAGGACATTACCATCAGCCCGACAGCAATCGCTGT
>Ga0183100_1001137_pt1 | contig 14518 bp, 14 predicted proteins | sample Biomet2_FD_127789 | JGI IMG/M metagenome (GOLD analysis project Ga0183100, IMG submission 127789) | Microbial communities from bioreactor (seeded with anoxic lake sediment) at LBNL, California, USA - Biofuel metagenome 2 | ecosystem: Engineered > Bioreactor > Anaerobic > Unclassified ...
CCCACCACTTCAAATTCGCCTGTTCTCTCTATCATCTCTTGCAGAAGCATCCGAAAGTCTCTCCAGCGGGACAGGGCGGCCGTCGATATAGACGGCCAGGCGCTGCAGCTCCGGAGTGCACACCACAAAGTCCGCGTCCTTCCCCACGGCAATGGAGCCCACATGCTCCTCCGCTCCAATGGCGCAGGCCGGGTTATAGGAGGCGGCGCGAACAGCATCCGCCAGAGAAATGCCGAAGGACACCGCCTTTTGCACGCAGGTAAAAAGGTCGGTGGCCGAGGCGGCAATGGTGCCGTCCGCCAGGCGGCAGATGTGGTCTTTCAAAAAAATCTGCTGACCGCCCAGATCATAGGTGCCGTCCGGCATACCGCAGGCACGGGCCGCGTCTGAAATCAAAATTATCCGCTCCGGCCCGAAAAGAGAGAACGCCAGACGCACCGACGACGGATGGACATGAAGCCCGTCGCAGATCAGCTCCGCCCGCACTTGAGGGCGCTCCGACGCCGCGCCGATGACACCGGGGTTGCGGTGATGAATGGGCGGCATGGCGTTGAACAGATGGGTCAAATGAGTGGCGCCGGCGTCAATGGCCGCCTTGGCCTGCTCATAATTGGCATCGGTATGGGCAATGGACACGGTGCAAAGCCGGCTGGCCTGGCGGATGAACTCCACCGCGCCAGGCAGCTCCGGCGCCACATCCGCAATGCGGATCAGGCCGTCGCAGGCGGCGTACAGGCGGTAAAAGCCCTCAAAATCCGGGACGCGGAGATAATCGCCTTTTTGCGCGCCCTTCTTGAACGCGGCAAAATACGGGCCTTCCATCTGGATGCCCATCAGCTTGGCGTGGCCCGCCGGGCGCTGGGCTTTGAGCTCCAACGCCGTGGCAAAGGCCCGGCCCAGCGTCTCATAGGGCAGCGTCATGGACGCTGGCGCAAATGAGGTGACGCCGCAGCGCCCCAGATAGGCCGCCATCTTCCGCAGGCCCAAAGCGTCGCCATCGGAAAAATCAACGCCGGAATTGCCGTGATGATGCACGTCCACCAGGCCGGGAAGCACCATGGCACCCTTGAGATTCAAGCCTTCTTGAGAGGTCACGCCCTCGTAGATTCGGTTGAAACGGCCGTTTTCCACTTCAAAGCTGCCCTTGATAAACTGGAAATCTTCTGTGCATATGTAGGCGTTTTGATACAGCACGGGTGATCCCTCCTGCTCTTTTCTCAGATAGCGCCGGACAGTGCCTGCATGGCGTTCCATTTTTTCTCCATGTCGGCCGCCAGCTTCATCTGTGCGCGGGCCCGGATCAGGTTGTGCTCCGGCAACGCCGTTTTAAAGTATTGGTCGCCTTGCAGATAATCTGTCAGAAAACGCACCGCCAGCTCCACTGTCAGCGTTTTGGCGCCCACCGGCAAAAGGGTCGTTTCCAGCTTTGTCAGACTGGGGCAGGCCGCCCGGAAGCCACGGGTATACACCTCATAGCGGTGCAGATCCAGCATCATCTTGGTCAGATCCCGCTCGTCCTCCGCCGCCGTGGCCGCCCCGAAACGAACGGAATCACCGAAATCATACAGGCTCAGCCCCGGCATCACCGTGTCCAGATCCAGCACGCACAGCGCCCGGCGGGTCTTGGGGTCCAGCAGCACGTTGTTGAGCTTGGTGTCGTTGTGAGTCACTCGCAAGGGCAGCTCACCGCTTTGCCGCAGCTTCTGTAGCTGGCTGCTCTCCTCTTCCCGCTTGAGGAGAAACTCCACCTCCCGCTCCACGCCGGAAGCACGGCCGCACGCGTCCGCTTCCACCGCCTTGCACAGCGCGCGATAGCGGTGGGGCGTGTTGTGGAACTCCGGGATGGTCTCATGCAGCGTATGGACGGGGAAATCTCGCAGCAGCTCCTGAAATCGGCCGAAAGCCACCGCGCTTTCGTAAAAATCGGCGTCCGACTCCGGCTGCTCCAGACAAAAGCCCTCCACATACTCGTAGCACCGCCAGAAGCGGCCCTGAGCATCCCGGTGATAATAAAGGCCCTTTCCCGTGGGTAAAAAACGCAGGGATGCCCGGGGATCCGACGTCTTTTCCTGCAAAAAAGCCGTGATGGCGCCCACGTTTTCCATCAGCTCCACCGGTTTTTGAAATACGCGGGTATTGATCTCCTGTAAAACATAGGAGCGGCCCGTGCTGGTTTCCACTTTGAAGGTGTTGTTGATATGACCGCAGCCATAGGCCCGGCACGCCACAGGTTCTCCTTCAATGGCAAAGGCGTATACAGCCTGCTCCATAGGCATATTCCTCCCGCTGCCGCTGTAAACGGCGGTTTTTCAATATACCCCTTTATTATAGCGGTTTTTGATGCCTTTGCAACCTTTTTACAGCAGCAGGCAGGCCCCTACCAGCGCTAGAACGCCCTCCTGAGGATAATGGGCTAGACCTGCCGGCAGCAGGATCTCCTGCCGCTCCACCACGCTGCCGTCCAGCCGGGTCAGCTCCCGCTGTACGCTCATGAGCAGCTGCTCGCCCATGCTGGAAAGCGTCAGGCTGTTTTTCCCCGAAAGGCCGTAGCTCACCACCTGCTCCGTTTCCACCCCTTGAAGCGGGCATTCCTCGGGCAGCAGTAGCGTCCGGCAGCGCAGCGTCACCGCCGCTTTTTGCAGACGCGCCGCCCCTTCCCGGTTTAAAACGCAAAGGCCCCACACCATTTTTGTCAGCGCTTCCGCCCGCTCCAGACGGCGCAGAGCCGCAGGCAGCTTCTCCTCCCACGGAACATTTTTTTGGCAAAAAAAGCAATTTCCTTCCATAGGCTCCCTTTCTCTTTCCCTATTTTCACGGTTCGTTTCCCGCGCGGGTGGTCTGCTTACATCATTTGCCAAAACCCATGTTTTATGCGGCGAAAAAGGTGTGCGTCTCCGGGCCGAATGTGCTATAATGGGCAAAACACAAGGAAGGAAGACTGACCCGTATGTATTTCGCAGCCCATCTTAAAACCATCTGCCGCCACAGAGCGCTGGTGCGGCAATACTGCTTTCGTCTGGGGCTTTACTGTCAGGGGCTGCTGCACGATCTGTCCAAATTTTCTCCCGTGGAATTCTGGCGCGGCGTCCGGTATTTTCAGGGCTATCGCAGTCCCAACGATCAGGAGCGCAAGGAAACCGGCGTGAGCCTGGCCTGGCTGCACCACAAGGGGAAAAACAAACACCACTTTGAATACTGGATCGACTACTGCCTGCGGGACGACGGCAGCATCTACATGGGTGGATGCAAAATGCCCGTGCGCTATGTGGCCGAAATGTTCTGCGATCGCATTGCCGCCAGCCGGGTCTACAACGGAAACGCATACAAAGACAGCGATTCCTACGACTACTACCTTCGCTCCAGAGACCACATCCTCATCCACCCTGAAACCGGCGCGCTCATCGAGCGGTGGCTGCTGCTTTTAAAAGAAGAGGGGGAAGACGCCGCCTTTTTCAAGATCCGGAAGGAACTGGAGGCACAAAAGTGACCGTTTTTCAGGGCTTTTTCCCACAGGCGACGCTTTCCTCCCTTTTTCTTCCACAGCTTGCCTTAATTTGTTAAATATATGACAACTTTTTTTATTAAGCCGCTTGAATTCCTTGCTTTTTCGCCAAATATGTTATAGAATATCTTGTAAACTTGCACGGGAAGGCTGGCTGATAGAATGAGCAACCCCTATAAAACCAGGGAGGGCGGTGCGACGGTCACGGTTTTTGTCCCTTATGACTGCCAAAACCACTGCCCTTTTTGTATTAATAAGAAAGAATATGCCAACTGCGAGGGCTTTAGCCTGGAGGCGATACTAAAAAGTATTCGCCTGATGGACGAAATCACCCCTCGCTGTGACTTTGTATTCACCGGCGGCGAACCTTTCGCCGATCTCACGGCGCTGCAGCAGATGCTCGACGCCATTCCCCGCACCCACAAGATCTATATCAACACCACGTTCCCCGTGCAGCAGACCTACACGGCCGACGAAATGATCGCCTTTACGGAAAAAAACAAGGATAAGATCACCTGTATCAATATCTCCCGGCACCTGGTCAAATATGTGGAGGAGTCCCCGGACGAGGTTATCGCCCGGATCGCCACACCCAAACGCATCAACTGCGTCCTCTTCCGCAGCTATCCGGCGGACCGCCTGGCGGACTATGCGGAGCGGTTCCGCCGCTACAACATCCCCATTCAGTTCCGCTACGACTACACGGAAACCACACCGGAAAACCTCTATGAGGAAGAGCACGACAAGATCTTGCAGGACCTCAAGCGTCTTTTTACCTACAAGGGTCTGGACGGCTGCCGGATGCGCAACGGTTTCCACTTCGACTACAAGGGCCTGCACATGACCTATCACAAGACCCTGCCCTACTCCACCATTACGGAGACGGGCGCGGATGGTGTAACCTACGACATTCTCTACGACATCCTTATCAAGCAGACCGGCGAGCTCCACGCGGACTGGACCGGCGTGAAGCTGGACGTGGAAAAGTACCGCCATGTAACCTTCGAGCCTTACGACCTGCACATTTTAAATGGCACGGTCGATTTCTGAATATAAAAAGCTGGCGTATATTTTTGGATATACGCCAGCTTTTTGCCTGTTGCGGATACTTCTCAGATCTGCGGTCCACAAATGGTTTTTTCAATTTTTTCTTGACAACATTGTATCTTGTCTCTATAATGAACATTGTTCAGTTTGGGGGCTTGTTATGAATACCATTAAGACATCAAAAGAGATAATGCTGGAAACCAGCCGGGCCATGGCGGCGGAGAAGGGACTTTCCTCCGTGAATATCCGAGCGCTGGCGAAGCGCTGCGGCGTGGCAGTGGGTTCTGTCTACAACTACTTCCCCTCCAAGGCGGCGCTGCTGGCAGAAACGGTGGCCGGCGTGTGGGCCGATATTTTTCACATGACCGAAGGCTCCACGCCCACAGGCTTTTCAAGCAGCGTGGTCTGGCTGCTGGGGTGTCTGCGGCAGGGCGCGGAAAGCTGCCCGACCTTTTTCGCCATGCATGCCCAGGGCTTTAACACGGAGGAGCGGGACACCGGCCGAGCCGTTATGGCGCAATATCAGGCCCACATGAAACAGGGACTTTTGCGGGCCTTGCAGACGGACCCCGATCTCCGGCCCGACGCCTTTTCCCCCGACCTGACGCCGGAGGCGCTGGTGGATTTTGTGTTTTCCCACCTGCTGTATTTGGCCGCGCACCCGGAATCATCCGAAGAGACTCTTCTGGCGGTGATTCGCCGGGTCATCTATCGAACCGACAAGGAGAATTGATTGATGCAAGCTATTATGGAAACCTTATTTGACGCCGTATATCTGTCCACCGTTATCACGCTGGGCATTTTGATGATCGTCCGCAGCAGGGGCAGCCGGGAAACGCTGCTCTTCGGCATCATGGCGGTGACGCTGGGCGCCGGCGACGCCTTCCATCTGGTACCCCGGGCCATCGCCCTTTGCACCGTGGGACTGGATCAGTTTACTTACGCGCTGGGCGCGGGCAAACTCATCACCTCTATCACCATGACCGTCTTTTACATCCTGCTGTATTACGTCTGGCGGCAGCGCTACGGTGTGCATGGAAAAACGGGGCTGACCACCGCCGTGTATCTGCTCTCCGCCGCCCGCGTCGCTTTATGCCTTTTCCCGCAAAACGCCTGGACCAGCGCCGACGCCCCTCTTGCCTGGGGTATCTACCGCAACATTCCCTTTGCGCTGCTGGGCCTTCTGGTGATCGTTCTTTTCTACCGCTCCGCCCGGGAGAAAAACGACCGCTCTTTCCGCTTCATGTGGCTGACCATCGTGCTGAGCTTTGCCTTTTACATTCCTGTGGTGCTCTTCGCCAACACGTTGCCGCCGGTGGGGATGCTGATGATCCCCAAGACCTGCGCCTATGTGTGGACAGTGCTGATCGGCTTTCTGGATGCCAAAAACGGCAACACTCCATATAATTTGACGAAAATATGACAAAATACCCTGCCGATGCGCTCATCGGCAGGGTATTTTTTATGTATCGGGAAATGCCTTACTTTTCGGTGAGGTACTCGTCAATGGACTTGGCAGCCAGCTTGCCGGCGCCCATGGCCAGAATGACGGTAGCTGCGCCGGTAACAGCGTCGCCGCCGGCATACACGCCCTCGCGAGAGGTGAGGCCCTCTTCGTTGACGATGATGCCGCCCTTGCGGTTGATCTCCAGACCTTTGGTGGTGTTCTTGATGAGGGGGTTGGGAGAGGTGCCCAGAGACATGATGACGGCGTCCACCGCCAGATCAAACTCGGAGCCCTTCTTCTCAATGGGGCTGCGGCGGCCGGAAGCGTCCGGTTCACCCAGTTCCATCTCGATGCAGGTCATGGATGCCACATTGCCGCCCTCGTCGCCGTTGATTTTCACGGGGTTGTTCAGCGTCTTGAAGATAATGCCCTCTTCGATGGCGTGCTCCACTTCCTCATGACGGGCGGGCAACTCTTCCATACCGCGCCGATACACCACATAGACCTCGGCGCCCAGACGCTTGGAGCAGCGGGCCGCGTCCATGGCCACGTTGCCGCCGCCCACCACGGCCACCTTCTTGCCAGCAAGGCTCATGATGGGAGTGTCAGAATCTTCACGATAGGCCTTCATCAGATTGATACGGGTCAGGAACTCATTGGCGGAATAAACGCCCTTGAGGTTCTCGCCCGGAATGTGCATGAACATGGGCAGGCCAGCGCCGGAGCCGATAAAGACCGCCTCAAAATGATAGGCATCCATCAGTTCGTCAATGGAGCAGACACGGCCGACGACCATATTGGTCTCCACCTTTACACCCAGCGCCTTCAGTCCGTCCACTTCCTTCTGGACGATGGCCTTGGGCAGACGGAACTCGGGAATGCCGTACACCAGCACGCCGCCTGCCAGATGCAGCGCCTCAAACACAGTGACTTCATAGCCCTTCTTGGCCAGGTCGCCCGCACAGGTGAGGCCCGCGGGGCCGGAGCCGATCACGGCTACCTTGTGACCGTTGGCTTTGGGCTTTACAGGGGTCTCCTGGCAATGCGTGTTGTGCCAGTCGGCCACAAAACGCTCCAGACGGCCGATGCCCACAGGCTCGCCCTTGACACCGCGGACGCAGTACTTCTCGCACTGGCTCTCCTGGGGACAGACACGGCCGCAGACAGCGGGCAGAGAGCTGGTCTGATGGATCGCCTGATAGGCGCCTTCATAGTCCTTCTCGGTGATCTTCTTGATGAAATCGGGGATCTGCACCTGCACGGGGCAGCCGCTCACGCAGGGACGGTTTTTGCAGTTGAGGCAGCGAGCCGCTTCATCCAGCACCTGCTCCTCGGTATAACCCAGCGCCACTTCCAGAAAATTCTTATTGCGGACATTGGGATCCTGAGCGGGCATCTCATTTTTCTTCAAACTCATATTTGCCATTTTACCGTACCTCCTGCTTGAACAAATTGCAAGCTTCATCCCGGCGCTGGGTTTCAAATGTCTTATACATGGTGCCGCGCTTGATGGCCTCGTCAAAGTCCACCTGGAAGCCGTCAAAATCGGGGCCGTCCACGCAGGCAAACTTGGTCTCGCCGCCCACCGTCAACCGGCAGCCGCCGCACATACCGGTGCCGTCGATCATGATGGGGGACATGGACACAATGGTCTTCACATTGTACTTCTTGGTCACGCCGGTGACAAACTTCATCATCACGATGGGCCCGATGGTAACAACCTCGTCATATTCGTTGCCCGCCTGGATCAGCTCTTCCAGGGCTTGGGTCACCAGCGCCTTTTCACCGTAGCTGCCGTCATCCGTGCAGACCTTCAAAACATCGCTGCAGGCACGGAATTCATCTTCCAGGATCACGATGTCCTTGGTGCGGAAACCAATGACGGAGTGGACTTCCACGCCCTCGTCATGCAGCTTCTTGGCCACGGGCCATGCGATGGCGCAGCCAACGCCGCCGCCCACAACGGCCACCTTCTTCAAGCCCTCTGTCTCAGTGGGCTTGCCCAATGGACCCACAAAATCCTGCAAAAACTCGCCTTGCTTTTTGTGGTTCAGCTTCTCAGTGGTGGCTCCCACGATCTGGAAAATGATCATGACAGTCCCCTTTTGACGGTCGTACCCGGCAATGGTCAGGGGAATCCGCTCACCGTTCTCATCCACGCGCAGGATAATGAACTGACCGGGCTCCGCTTTCTTGGCGATCATGGGAGCCTCAATTTCCAGCAGTGTGACGCTGGGATTCAGTTCCTTTCTTGTTACGATCCGATACATAATTGATCCTTCTTTCCTAAAATGGTCATTTTGCTTTTATATTTTGATTTGCGGGGATAACATTCTCTTTATATTAGCACAAACATAAAGTCGCCGTCAATTCCCCCAGGCTTAAAAAGGAGGTGGCAAAACAGCCCTATGCCGTCTTTTTTTGCAGCGTTACCCGCCGACCCGACACATCCACCACATGGTCTTCCCGCATCTTCCGCAGCTCCCGCATCATGGCGCTGCGGTCGGTGGAAATATAGTCCGCCAGGGCGCTGAGAGAAAAGGGCAGTTGAAAGGCGCTGGAGTGATTTTTCGCTGCCTGCATCACAAAATAGCACAGCAGCTTATCCCGGATGCTGCGGCGGCTGAGCACCTCCACTCGCTCGGAAAGACCTGAGGCCTTCTCCGCCACCAGCTCAAACATATTCTCCACCAGGCGGCTGTGGTGATCGCAGGCGGTTTCACACCGCTTTGTCACCTGGTCGGCGCGCATGAACCACACCCGGCAAGCTTTCTCGCAGATCACCTGCACGCTGTCGCCCGTTACATTTTCAAACATCAGCATCTCGCCGAACAAGCCGCCGGACTCCAGATGCTCCAAAATGGTGCGGTTGCCCTTTTCATCCAGGCGCACCACCACCGCAGTGCCGCCGTCCAGAATCCCGATCATATCCCGCTTATCGGCAAAATCATAGATCACTTCATCGGCGGAAAACCGCTGGGAGGTGACGCCAAAGCACACCATCATCCGGTCGCACTCCTCGACGGTGATCCCCTTGAAAACGGGGACCTCCTGATAATCCATGTAGGTCATGTCCGTTCCTCCTCCAGTTCCTCCGCCAGTTCCTCCGCCGCGTCTGCCCGCGAAAGTATCTCCGCCGCAGCCGCCAGCTTCTTTTTCCGCCGACGGTCCAGGATCACATAGGCGATCACATAGGTCACAAGGCTGATGCCGACCCCCGCCACCAGATCCAGCACCGCGTGCTGCTTGATAAGAAGCGTGGCGGACATGATGAGTATCGCCAGTACCGTCACGCCTGTCCGCCAGTACCACCGGCGCAGGCCCTTTGTATGCCAGACCGCCAACATACCCCCGATGGCCCCCACCACATGGACGCTGGGGAACACATTGGTATTGGTGTCCGCGTCATAGATGCACTGCACCAGAAAGGTGAACACATTGTGCCGGGGCATTACCTCGGGGCGCAGCGCCTGTGCATTGGGCACCATGGCGCAGATCAGCGTGCTGACCGTATAGCCGATCATGATGTACCACATATACCGCCGGAACCCCTCGCCGTCTTTCAAAATGAGATACACGCCGATGGTCACCAGATAAAAAAACCAGATATCATAAAACACCACAAACTGCTCCACAAAGGGTATCTGATAATCAATGGGCAGCTGGGTGTACCAATAAGGGCCATGCACACATTTTTCAATGGTAAAATACATGGCCAGATACACCGGCACATATAGACTCCACAAGACGTGGGGATATTCTTTTATAAATTTTCTCACGCGCTCTTTGAGCTGCTGCATAGTGATTCTCCTTGCTTCCAGACAGTCATTTTGCTTATATAGTAGCACAAATTAGGGCTTTCGTGAATAGCCTTCTTGCACAATTCTGTCGCAATGTATATACTGTCATTATGTCGCCGTTTTCGGCGGAAAACACAGGAGGAAACCATATGATCGTCAAACAAGTGGAGAAAAAAGGGAACAACCAGGTGGAACTGCTGATTCAGGTGGAGCAGGACGCCTGGCAGTCCGCTTTGCAAAAGGCCTACGAGGCCCAGCAGCTCCCGGTGGCCGGCTTCGAGCCCGGTCAGGCTCCCCGCGCCGCGCTGGAGGCACAGTATGGGGACGATTGCTTTTATCAGGAGGCGGTGAACGAAACGTTTCCTCCCGCTCTGGTGGAAGCCGTACGGCAGGAAAATTTGCAGCTCATCGCCGCTCCCACCCTCCGGGTGGAGACCATCGGCCCCGAGGGCTACACCTTCGCGGCGCTGGCGGAGCTGTATCCCGAAGTAAAGCTGGGCACCTACAAGGGGCTTATCGCCCATCGTGACGCCGTGGAACTGTCGGAGGATGACACAGAAGGCGCCGTGACAGACTTTCTGCGCCAGCACAAAACCGAGGCCGCCATTGACGGTCCCGCTGCCGCCGGCGATACCGCTGTCATCGACTTTGAGGGCTTCACCGACGGCGTCGCCTTTGAGGGGGGCAAGGGCGAACGGTATCCCCTGGTGCTGGGCTCCGGCTCCTTTATCCCCGGCTTTGAAGAGCAGGTGTGCGGGATGCGCGTGGGCGAAACACGGGAGATCCACGTCGCCTTTCCCTCCGTCTACACCCCCGAGCTGGCGGGAAAAGATGCCATGTTCCGTGTAACCGTGCAGGAGCTTCACCGCAGCGAAATGCCAGAGCTGACGGAAGAATTTGCCCGCGGCGCCGGCTTTGGCTCCGTTTCGGAGCTGCGGCAAAACGTGATGATGCAGCTTTTGGAAAGCCGTCAGCAGGAGGCTCAGGACGCCTTTGAGGACGCGCTGATTGAGCAGGTGCTGGACGGCATGGAGGTGGAGATCCCCGAATCCATGGTACAAAACCAGCTGGATGGGCTGATGCGGGAGCTGGAAGGCCATCTGCAAAGCCAGAGCATTGGTATGGAGGAATATCTTTCCGCCATGCAGCTGACCCGGGAGCAGGTTCGTCAGCAGATCCACCAAAGCGCGGAGAGCTCCGCCCGCTTTGAGCTGGCCATGAATGAGATTGCCCGCCGGGAAAACTTCTCCGTGACGGAAGAAGAGCTCTCTGCCCGCTACAAGGACATGGCCGCCCTTTACGGTATGTCTGAAGAGCATCTGCGTACCCAACTGCCCCCCGAGGCGCTGGCCCACGATCTGAAGATCACCCGGGCCCGTCAGGCGGTGGTGAACACCGCGCGGGCGGTCTGAACCGTTTCCACACATTTAAAAAAGGCTCTGTCGCGCTATGCGGCAGAGCCTTTTTGATCGAGATGGTTTACTTGGAAACGCGGTTGACGCCGGTGAAATAGTAGTTCCCCAATCCGTCATGGAAAACGCCCTCCAGGCCATCCCGCAGCTTAAAGGCGGTGGTGGTGAAGTAAAGGGGAATTGTTTGGGCGTTTTGCAGCAGCAGGCCCTCCGCATCTTTCAGATAGGCGCTGCGCACCTCCGCCTTGGAGGAGGCGTTGGTGACCCGCATGAGCATATCATAGGCACTGTTGGAATAGAACCCATAATTGCCGGCATTGCCACTGGTCCACTTGCTCAAAATGGCGGTGGGATCGTCCCACTGAGCGGTGAGAGAAAGTCCGGCCATAATATATTCTCCGTTGGACAAAGACTGTTGCAACTGCTCCTCTGTAAGGGGCACCAGCTTCACCCTGAGCCCCAGTTCCTTATTCCAGGTCTTTTGCAGAAGCTCCGCCACCTGCTGATTGATGTCGCTTTTGGTATACCGGTAATCCAGCGTGACGCTGCCCGGATCGGTGATGGCCGCTGCTTTCAGCGCTTCCCGGGCCTGCTGGCAGTTTTGTTCATAGTTCTCCTGGTTGCTATCCAGCAGGTCGCCGTTGGTGGTGCGGTAATCGGACCCATCCGCCGGATCTCTCACGCCGGAGGGCACCAGTCCCCCGGCCGCCTTGGCTCCCACGCCCAGCAGCGCCGCCACCGCAGGGCGGTCCACCGTGAGAAGCATAGCCCGGCGCAGTTCTTCGCTTTGCACGCCCACGGACATCTGATTGAACAGCACCGTATAGACCTGGGCATAGCTGTCGGCCTTCCAGTAGTTATCCTTGGCAAGGGAGGCCATCTCACTTTCCGGCAGGGGCCAGACAAAGTCCACGCCGCCGTTTTGATACAACTGCATGGTGCCGTCACTGTCGGGCGCGAAAACGAATTGCAGTTCCTGGGGACCCAGCTTCCTTGTATCATAATAGCCATTGGACACCTGCGCCGTCAGCCGGCCTTCTTCCCGGGCGGTGATGGTATAGGCGCCGTTGGTGGGCGAATCGGCTGTCACCGTACCCTGGCGCACGGGCATGGTATAAGGAGAGGTGCAGACACTGCTGATAAAATAGGGGCAGCGATAAGACAGTGTGACTTCCAGTTTATTATCACTGGCGGCGCTGACGCGCAGCAAAGACAGATCGTTCCGGGTACGGGCTTCCGCGTATCCCGCCACCATGCTCAGCACCTCGGCATGGGGAGAGCCGGTGGCCGGGTCTACCAGACGCTGCCAGGCATATACAAAATCGTGAGCCGTCACCTTTTGGCCGTCGGACCAGTAAATGTTGTCCCGCAGCGTGAAGGTGTAGGTCTCCGTTCCGTCCAGATTTTCCGTCACCTCATAGCTTCGGGCCTGTCCGGCCACAGCCTTGGCCCCGCCCTTGCCGTCGTTGGTGTTTTTCATCAGGTTTTCATACAGGTGGTCGATTAGAATCTTTTCACCGGCGGTGCTGATCCCGGCCGGGTCCAGCGCGGTAGGCGAGGCGATGACACCCACCCGCAGCGTCAGTGTCTCTTCCTTGGCGCAGCCCGCCAAAACCCCTGCTATCATCAACAGCGCCGTCAACAGCGCCAAAGTCTGCTTGCCATACTTCATCGGATCGCTCCCTTAATTTCTTGATATACAGCTTTCATTATACGGATTTTTTGCCGAATTGTAAAGCAAAACCGCCCGACAGGCACTGAATTGGAAAAAAATAGGGGGGCTCGCTTCTTTTCAGAACGCAGAGCCCTCCCGTCGTTTTTTCTCATGTGTTGTCCCGGCTGATGGGGCGGCGGATCAGCAGCGCCCGCATGGCCTTGGCGTTAAAGGGAAGCAGCGGATAGAGATATCCCTTGCCGCCGATGGGGCGGGTGGTGGCGATGAGAATAAACGTCAGCACCAAACCTCCCGCAAAGCCGTACCACCCCAAGGCCCAGGACAGTATCAGCAGCACCATCCGCATCAGCTTGAGGGCATACCCCAGCTCATAGCTGGGCTGGGCAAAGTTGGCCACCGCCACAAATGCCATATACACCAGCACCTCCGGCACCAGCCAACGGGCCTGCACCGCGAAATTGCCCAAAATCAAAGCGCCCAGCATACTGAAAGAATTGCTCAGCGCATCCGGCGTGTTCAGCGACGCCAGCTTCAATAGATCAATGACAAATTCCAGCAGCAGCAGCTGGAGGATCAGCGGCACATAGTATTCCCCTTCCACCGCCAGAAAGCCCAGGTTTTCCGGGATGGTATCCGGCGTTTTGACGATCAGATACCACAAAGGCGTAATGATCAGCGTCAAAATGGACACTCCCAGCCGGAGCAGCCGCAGATAGGTGCCCACCAGAGGCGGAAAATAAAAGTCGTTAACGGCCTCGGTGAAACTGAAGATGGTGGTGGGCAGGATCATGGCTGCCGGGGTGTTGTCCACCATCAAAATGATGTTTCCCTCCAGAATGCTGGCGGCGGCGGTGTCCGGCCGCTCCGTATAGCGCACCCGGGGAAACGGATTGTACCACTGGGGGCTTGTGATGGCCTCGGCAATGCTCTCCTGGCCCATGGTGACGGATCTGACGTCAATGGCCTCCAACTGCCGGCGAATCCGCTCCAGCATGGGGCGGTCCACCCGGCTTTCCAGATAGCACAGCGCCACATCCATGTGGGACCGCTCCCCCACCTTATGGTCTTCGATGGTCAACTCCGGGGTCCTGATCCGCCGCCGCAGCAGCGCCGCGTTTTTCATCAGCGTTTCTAAAAAACCGTCATGGGCGCCCCGCAGCACCTTGCTGTTGTCCGGCTCCGCCACTGAGCGGGCTGGGTACGTCTTCACATCCAGCATGATGTTTTCGGGCAGTCCCTCCATCACCAGCAACGCCTTTCCCGAAAACACCGCCGTCAGCGCCTTTGATTCGTCCGTTTCCGTCTGCGCATCGCCCACACTGATGCAGCGGGCGATAAAATCGGTGGCTGTCAGCGTGGGCGGCAAATTTTTCACCGTCAACCAGTGGTCGATCATCCGCTCCACCAGGCCGTCCTCCATATAGCCGTTGACCACCCAGAACCGGGCGTGCCTCCCGCCGATGATGAGATTCCGGCCCACCATGTCAAAGCTGCGCCCGATGCCCAGCAGGCTGTCGAGATGCTCGGTGCGCTTTTGAAATTCCTCTTGTTTCCGGCTCATTGTCCGCCTCCCGTGCTTTTTTTTAGTATGCGGTTTTTGTGCCGGTCTATTCTAACTTTTGGCAAACGGCGGCA
>Ga0183100_1001138_pt1 | contig 14510 bp, 14 predicted proteins | sample Biomet2_FD_127789 | JGI IMG/M metagenome (GOLD analysis project Ga0183100, IMG submission 127789) | Microbial communities from bioreactor (seeded with anoxic lake sediment) at LBNL, California, USA - Biofuel metagenome 2 | ecosystem: Engineered > Bioreactor > Anaerobic > Unclassified ...
ATTTTACGATAGTTATGATAGAGATAAAACTGATTTCCTTTCTGAAATAAATCTTCCTCAGGAGCATCATCTAAAACAAAATTGATTTTACAGGAGCAATGATAATTGTCCGACCAGAAAAAGTCAGTGAGCACAACACAAAATGCCATGCTGATCGGGGTTTCATCTGCATCCATAAAGCAGGTTGGAAAAATTTCTCCGTTTAACACCTGCAAGCGTGGCAACAACAATCCTTCATTTTTGTGGTTCTCCCAGGATAGATTAACATTTACGGAACGTTTGGGCACGACGTTTAGCATTTCCTTTTTCTTGATATCACGGGCATATGGTATCCGGAAAAATTCAATAAATACAAGAGCAAGCAGTATAAGTCCTGCTATTCCTAAAACCCAGTACAGAATCATGTTATTGTTTTTTAATTTTTCTATAAAAAAGCTGAGAATGTATGGCCCAATCAGTCCGACTGCCATAAATGCAATACTATTCGTGCTGGTGTTGGATGTGCAGGGGTTCTTACATTTTGGGCAGAGATCAGGGCCTCTCCAGATCAATGGTCCGATGTCTATATGAACTGGAATCTTCTCCCCGCACCATGGGCATCTATGCTGTATCATCTGGCACCTCTCTATAAACATGTTTTCTTAATTATAACATACAATCACCACGATGCATGTATTTACAAAAAGGTCAGAAAGTCACATGAATTCCGATTTTTATTAGTGCCGTGTTAGAACATCGAAGATGCACAATTCAACAGGTTCCCATTAGCAGGGAATATCTCATCTAATGTTTTATGTATGATTGATCAATGTAAAAACAACTTAAGCAACTTTAGATGAAGATCTGTATAGGGAAGATAGCGAAAAGGAAGATCAATCCAGTTGTACTTCTTAACAATACTTTTGTAGTGGCTGAATGTATCAAAGCTGGCTTTGCCATGATAACTTCCCATACCGCTGTTTCCAACGCCGCCAAACCCCATGCGTGAAGTGGCAAGATGAATGATGGTATCATTAACGCAGCCGCCTCCGAAGGATAAAGAGGTAAGGATACGCTTTTCTACGATGGGATCCTTCGTAAACAGATAAAGCGCGAGAGGCTTTTCCCGGGTACCGACAAAGGAAATCACTTCTTCTATCTCATCAAAGGTAAGAATCGGCAAGACCGGTCCAAATATTTCCTGCTGCATGATAGGAGACTGCCCGGTAATTCCATCGAGCAAGGTTGGTGCAATTTGCTCCCGATCATTGGTTTCACCGCCTGCAAGGATATTTTCCCCCGCGATTAACCCTTTAAGACGATTAAAATGTTTCTCATTGATAATTTTAGGAAAGTCCTTGTTATCGAGCGGAGTATTACCATAAAAGTTGGTGATTTCCTGTTTTAAGTATTCCACAATTTGATCCTTAACACTGCGATGAACCAAAAGATAGTCGGGTGCCACACAGGTTTGGCCTGCGTTAAGAAATTTACCAAACGCCAGGCGTCTTGCAGCGACTTTTAAATCAGCGGTTTTGTCGATGATGCAAGGACTTTTTCCGCCTAATTCAAGGCTGACAGGCGTTAGATTTTTTGCGGCGCTTTCCATAACAAGTTTGCCAACCGCAACGCTGCCTGTGAAAAATATGTAGTCAAATCGCTGATTTAACAGAGTCTGATTTTCCTGACGACCACCCTGCACAACAGAAACATATTCCGGAGGAAAACAGTCGGCAATGATGTCGGCAATGATTTGTGATGTTTTTGGAGCATAAGCGGAAGGTTTTATAATCGCACAGTTTCCTGCGGCAAGAGCACCAATCAGCGGCTCCAAACTCAACTGGAACGGGTAATTCCACGGCGCAATAATTAGAGCCACGCCATAGGGCTCTGAAATTTGAAAACTTCTGGAATGGAATTGTGCAATAGGGGTATGAACTGCCTTCTTTTTTGTCCATTTGGAGAGATGTTCGGTAATAAACCGCAGTTCATCCAGAACCATTCCCAATTCTGTCATATAAGTCTCGAATTCCGACTTATTCAAATCTGATTTCATTGCGAGGTAGAGCTTTTGCTCTTTTTTTAGAACAGATTCTTTCAGATTTTTCAGAGCATTGATACGGAAGGCAAGAGATTTGGTAGCATCCGTCTCAAAAAAATTCCGCTGTGACTGTACAATTTCCTCAATATTCACTTTGTTTCATACCCCTTTAATACGTTTTTTAGATATTAAGAATATACTGCTTTGGATTGATGATCATCGCGCCGTAATTACAGCTGTGCGCGGATTTTTGCATATATTTCTAATCGGCCTCAAAGCTATATGTGGATCATCTCACATGATATAAGCATCGAAAAAATCAGAAATTATCCGAACTACAGGTTTATTATAGACCCCGAGAGAGCAATCCGTTCATTGGATTCCCTCCACTATATCGTCGATTTTTCATACTATAACAAGAAACAGCTATTCTTTCGCACTCAGATGAAGAAATAACAGTATAGGAGCTTGGCTCTACATACATAAATGGAATTACCATCATGCTTTGTAAGCAATTTAATTATATGCTTACATATCGTGAATATCAAGAAATTTGTCGTATTATAAAATGCACCCATCGTGTTATGCGAAGAATGGCTTCTCTGAAAATTTAATGTTCGGGTATATATGACTTTTGCTTTTCAATATGCGGAATTGTATCAAAATAGGCTCATAATAATCATCAGAAAGTTGACCTAAGTTGAAGGTTTTTCCCCATGATACAGACAATAAAGAGCCGGATTCCGTCTTCACGAAGGCTTGCCAAGTAAGAAAATGAGGGAGAAGATGATAAAATTTGAATAGTAACTTATCGTTTGGTTGCAAAGCTCCACGTTACAAAAAATCATCATTGCTACAGCTGATTGCTTAAATATACCAAAATAAAACAATAATTTAATTTATTTTTGGCTAGTATTTATTGAAAAATTGTACATAATTTAGCATAAAATTTTTACAAGTTAACAAATTTATAAATACAAGACCAGAATTTATATAAATCGATTAACACAAGTATAAATTCTATATAATGAATTTTGCACCCAACCTTTTACTGTTAATAAATATATTAATCAACTGAGATATGACATATAAATTATTTTGATAATTGTACAATATAAACAATAATTTATAACAATATCAATTACTATTGACAAATTTATTGTAACCTAATATTATATGGTTAATAAAAACATTACTCATGTATCGGCATTACCATCAACAATCATAAAGGAGGGCACGCGATTGTCTGGAAAAAAGGCGAAGATAACTATCGAAAAGGAATTTAAAATTGGCAATATTGATAATAGAATCTACGGATCCTTTCTCGAACATCTGGGAAGGGCTATATACAATGGAATCTATGAACCTTCGCATGTGCTGGCGGATGAAAATGGATTTCGCAAAGATGTTATTAATATGGTCAAAGAATTAAAAGTTCCGATCGTACGTTACCCGGGGGGGAATTTTGTTTCTGGATATAACTGGGAGGACGGAATAGGCCCGAAAGATTCCCGTCCGAGGCGGATTGACCTTGCATGGAGAACCTTGGAAACCAACCAAATCGGAATCAGTGAATTTAACAAATGGGCAAAATCCGCAGATACGGACATTATGATGGCTGTGAACCTTGGTACGCGAGGAATTTCCGAAGCATGCAGCCTGTTAGAGTACTGCAACCATGAGTCCGGTACATATTACAGCGATTTAAGAAGAAAGAACGGAGATGCTGAGCCGTTCAAAATCAAAACGTGGTGCCTTGGAAATGAAATGGATGGCAAATGGCAGACGGGCCATAAAACTGCCAACGAATACGGGCGGCTGAGTGTGGAAACAGCTCGTGCGATGCGGATTATCGACCCGAATATTGAGTTGGTTTCCTGCGGCAGTTCCAGCAGTAAGATGGAAACTTTCCCTGACTGGGAAGCAACAACTTTATCGCATGTTTATGACGATGTTGATTTCATTTCTATGCATCAATATTTTGGTAATACCGAAGATGACTTTTGTGACTTTCTGGCTTTATCCCTTGAAATGGATTTTTATATAAAAACCGTGAAGTCCGTTTGCGATTACATAAAAGCCAAAAAGCGAAGCAAAAAGACGATAAATATTAGTTTTGACGAATGGAATGTTTGGTTCCACACACGCAAATCCGATGATGAGCGGATGGAAAAAGAGCCTTGGCAGGTTGCGCCCCCTTTACTGGAGGATATCTATACATTTGAAGATGCTTTACTGGTCGGCTGTATGCTGATTACCCTTATCAGAAATGCCGATCGCGTTAAGATGGCTTGTCTTGCCCAACTGGTAAATGTCATTGCTCCGATTATGACCGAAGTCGGCGGCGGGTCTTGGAAACAGACCATTTTTTATCCCTTCCTGCATGCCTCCATTTACGGTCGTGGAGTTGCTCTGCAGCCTGTGATCGTATCGGATAAATATGATTCCAAAAATTTTACCGATGTTCCTTATCTTGAAAGTGTAGCCGTATATAATGAGGAAAAGGAGGAAGTAACGATTTTTGCGGTGAACCGCAGCAAGGATGAGTCCTTGAATCTTGAGTGCGATATCAGAAGCTTCGGTAATGTCAGGATATTGGAACATATTGTTCTTGCATGCGACAATCTCAAGGCAGTTAATTCGCTTTCAAGTTCACCCGTTCGGCCTGTCCATTGCGATACGGCGACATTGGATAACGGCATAATTAATGTGGACCTCGGCAAAGCATCTTGGAATGTCATCAGACTCAGCATCCAAAAATAGTTATTCTGACTGGTTGAGGATTTATTGAAACTTAAGCATCAAATAAAGAAAGAAGGTCAATTATGAAAAAGATTTTGGCACTTTTGTTAGGTCTTGCTATTGTGATGTCTTCCTTCGCGGGTTGCTCAAAAGGATCGAATCCAGCCAAGACTTCCGGGGAATCAGCCCAAGCTTCCGGAGAACCGGCTCAGGCTTCCGGAGAACCGGCCAAAATTCAGCTTTGGACTTTTCAGGATTTACATAACACCTTTTACAAGTCGATGGCAGAAAAATGGAATAAGGAGAATCCCAAAGAACAGATTGCCCTTACGGCAACCACTCTGCCATATGATGACATGCACAACAAGCTGCTGATCGCGCTGCAATCTGGTGTCGGCGCTCCGGACATCGCAGACATTGAAATCGGTAAGTTCAGTAACTTCCTGAAAGGTACACCGCAGCTGCTGCCTTTGAATGACATTATTGAGCCGGTGTTGAAAGACATTGTTAAATCTCGTGTTGATATATACTCCAAAGATGGCAAGTACTATGGAATCTGCTTCCATGTTGGTGCGACCGTTACCTATTACAACATGGATTTAATGAATAAGGCAGGTATCGATCCGAAAACAATCAAAACTTGGGATCAGTACCATGAAGCCGGCAAGATCGTCAAAGCAAAAACCGGCAAACCGATAACCACCTTTGAAACAATTGACTTATTCCAACCCCAGCTCATGGATAAACAGCTTGGCTCAGATTTGATGAAAGAGGACGCAACCGCAAATCTTGATACACCCGAGCTTGCACAGGCATTAACATTCATGCGCTCCATGCTTAAAGATGGAACTGCAGAAATTGCTCCCGGCGGCGGACATCATCAGGAAGAATATTATGGCTTTATGAATAAAGGCGGTTCGGCCTCCATCACCATGCCAATGTGGTACATGGGCAGGTTTACCGATTATATGCCTGACCTGAAGGGCAAAATGCTTATTCTGCCTTGCCCGGTGTTCAAAGAGGGTGAAGCTCGCTCCGTTGGCCTTGGTGGAACCGGTACTGCTGTAACCAGTCAGTCCAAGAATCCTCAACTTGCAAAAAAGTTTCTTGCATACTGCAAACTGTCGAAGGAAGGGTGCACCGAGATATGGAATCAACTTGGCTTCGACCCGATTCGTACCGATGTCTGGTCAGACCCCGCTGTAAAGAATGCGAAGAATAAATTCACCGATTTCTTCCAGGATAATCCTTTTGACGTATTGCTTTCCATCAAGGACGAGATTCCTGCAATCCGTTTAGGCGAAGGATATGCACCTATGTGTGATAAAGTTAAGACAACCACCTTTAACAAGGCACTGACGACTGACGTCGATATAAACACGCTGCTGAAATCGGAACAAGACGCTCTTAAGTGATATGTGCTGACATCCCTCTTTAAAGGCAAGTATATATCCAAAGCGGAAAAAGCTTTTTCTGATAGGATTGGACTGCTGCCAGCTTTGTGCTGACAGCAGAGCTTTTTTCAAAACGGTTATATTCTTACTGAGAATAAGCCAAGAAAGGCATGGTTATCATGAACACAGTCAGAAAGTTTCTTTATTCCAAAAAGGTAGCGCCTTATATTTTTATATTGCCGTTTATCATCACTTTCTGTGTCTTTTTCATCTATCCGGTTTATTTAACAGTCCGGATGAGTTTCGAAAAAGTTTTACCCGGTGAGGAGACTTTTATTGGCCTGGGAAATTATAAGGAGTTATTTAAGCCGACATTTATTTTGGCCATTAATAACAGCTTGATATACACGCTCTTAACCCTACTTTTATTAATACCAATCCCAATGATTCTTGCGTACTGGCTCAACAGTAAATTTACAATCGGAAAGAACTTCTTCCGGTCAACTTTATTCATTCCGGCTCTGACCTCAGTCGTAGTCGCCGGCACTATTTTCAGGCTGATGTTCGGAGAATTGCCCGGCTCATTAATGAATACCGTTATCGCTATTTTCGGAGCTTCTCCAATAAAATGGCTGCAGCAATCCTTTACAGGATTTATCGCCCTTCTAAGCCTCGCACTTTGGAGGTGGACAGGAGTCAATGTTTTGTATTTCCTGTCGGGCCTGCAGAATATTCCGAGCGATCTGTATGAAGCGGCGGATATAGACGGAGCTTCCTCTCTTCAGAAATTTACAAAAATTACATTGCCGATGCTTAAGCCGATGACGATTTACGTGCTGACGATCAGCATCTATGGCGGTATGTCAATGTTCACGGAAAGCTACATGCTCTGGTCTGGAAACAGGTCGCCTCAGGATATCGGGCTTACCATCGTCGGATTCCTTTACAGAAGCGGTTGGGAACAGAACACCATGGGACTTGGCAGTGCGGTCGGCATTATACTTCTTATCTTTACGTTAATTGTGAATATGATCCAGCTGAATTTCTTCGGTATCTTCAAAAAGGGGGATAATTAGCGTATGAGAAAGAAAAAAATCTCGAGAGCGACGATTCCTCTGTTGATTATATTTATTATCATCGCGGCCATTACGCTTTTTCCTTTCTATTGCATTACGCTTGCATCTTTTAAACCCGGTGTCGAACTTCTAAGGTATGGCCTAAATACAAAAATCGATATGTCTATTATGTCATTTCATAATTACATATTTCTTTTTACTGGAGATAACGATTATTTTCTTTGGTTTGGAAACAGTGCGATCATTACAATTGTTCAAACGGTTTTAACATTGTTTGCTAGTGCGCTGGTCGGATATGGATTTGCCATGTACGACTTTAAGTTTAAGAATATCCTTTTTACTTGTGTCCTCATCATCATGATGGTGCCAATTGAAATCCTGATGCTTCCATTATATAGAATGATAATCGGTATGAAGATGATAGATACCATGTGGGGCATTATATTACCGTTCCTTGCGTCTCCGCTGCCGATTTTTTTCTTTCGGCAGTATTTAAGTGGGATTCCCAGAGATTTCATGGATGCCGCTCGTGTCGATGGATGCACGGAGTACGGTATATTTGGGAGAATAATGATTCCTCTAATGACACCTTCCTTCGCGGCAATGGGAATTTTTGTGGCGATGAACAGTTGGAACGGGTTCCTCTGGCCTTTGATTGTGTTAAGAAGTCCTGAAAAATTAACGCTCCCAATCGCACTTGCGGCGTTGCTGTCTCCTTACGGAAACAATTACAATTTGCTGATTGCCGGATCCGTGTTCGCAATTCTGCCGATATTGATACTGTTCTTCTTTTTTCAAAAGTATTTTATCGAAGGAATGACCGCCGGCGGCGTCAAAGGCTGAAAATATTAGAAGTCCTGTCAAACCTTCACAAGACATTTTGTGTGCCATATGCTACAATAGTCTTGTGAAGGTTATTTGGTAATCGGATATTTCAATGGAGGAATTTGAAATGATAATCGAGGTATCAGAGGAGCGACTTCCGTTTTTTGAAGCGTTAGCGAGTGATGTTCGCATCAAGGTGATTAAAAGGTTAGCCAAAGGGGAATTCAATATAAAAGAGTTGGCGGAATACTTGCAATTGAGCAGCGCAATCATGTCGTCGCATGTCCGAAAACTGGAGCGGGCCGGCATTATTATCACCCGTACTTCCAAGAAGCGTGGAAAAATTTGTACTCTTTTACAATACGATTATAAGCTGGAAATGCCGAAAGAAACCTTTCATAATTTTAAAAGTTATGAAATACAAATTCCGGTGGGTCAATACACGGGGGTTTATGCTGAACCGACATGCGGATTGGCAAGTGAAGAAAAAATCATCGGAATATATGACGAGCCACGCTGCTTTTTTGATGTGGAGCGTATTAATGCAAAGATGCTGTGGTTTGCGCAAGGCTACGTTGAGTATACAGTTTCCAATTATATTAGAGATAATCAGGTATTGGAAAGTATTGAGATTGAAGCGGAACTTTCTTCGGAAGCTCCGAACACAAACGACAACTGGCCTTCCGATATAACAGTATCCTTGAACGGTCATGAAGTGACTACTTGGACTTCACCGGGAGATTTTGGGAATAAGCACGGAAAATATACGCCAACATGGTGGATTTCCAATCAATACGGTATATTGAAAGTTTTCTCTATCAGTAATACCGGCGTTTATTTGGATGGAGAAAAGAAATCAAGCCAAACACTGGATGACTTTGAGATAGAAAAAGAACAATGGACTATTCGTTTTGAAGTTCCCCCAAAGCATCCCAATGTGGGTGGTCTTACGATTTATGGCAATGAATTCGGAAATTACAAACAGGATATCCTAATTCGAACCAATTACAGAACGCTTGATCATAATGATTAGTTTTCAATGACAGAGAATCATTCTGATAATTATACGGCCTGAAAGGTAAGTAGATCGTACGCATCCGGGAAAATGGAAAAGCCGGAATTACTGATAAACGAAGTTCATGTGGGTACCATAATCACTCGGACTTACTGACATAAGAACTATCATAATTAAAAAACTTCACTACCGATATAAAAAAAGACGATACACGATAGCAATCGCGCAGACATGCAGTAAAAAACAAATCTAAGGCTTTATATATGCATAACCTTCATTTTGCTTTTGAATGAGTTCAAGTACTCCAACAGGTAATACCTTAACAAAAGCAAAAAGGTCCTCTGCTTGAATTTTCATGCCCCGCATGGAATTATTACATGCTGCGAATGTAACATTTGATTCTGCGAGGTCCTTCATCATTTGACCTATGTCTGCGGGAGGGGCTACATAAGAAGCTACAGCATCCCCGTTTGCAAGTACCTCCACTGTATATTCATTTGATTTACAAGCCAACAATAGATTTTTTACATTATGAAGCAGCACTTCCCATTTACCGTTTTCATCGATATGAAAAATCACACCTGAAACCATATTATTACCCCTATTCTTACTTTTTTCGTTCAAGATAGAATTAACGTTGATTAAAAAACACTTCAACAGAGCACCGACTAATTATTGATTCATTGAAAATACAACTATATTATATTGCCGAAAATATAATATATCAAGAGAAAAATCATGCTTGTTATGGGGGAAGTTACTGATTGATTTCAAAAGAAGGCCACTCTCGTAATATAGCTGCAAAATTGATTGTAATCAAATTACAATCAAAAAGGCGTTCTGTTTTCAGAACGCCTTTTTGTGTGAACGATAAACAATTGAGCATAAACTATTTTGATGCTGTCACTGCGTAAAAAGATTCACCGATATCCAAATTATCCACTAATTTAAAGCCTGAGTCAAAAAGCATTTCACCGACATTTTCACGGTTGATGCGATGCTGCAAAGGTGGGCCGAAATCTGTTGATTTTTCATTAAATTCAATTACAGAGATTTTCCCGCCTTTTCGACAAATGCGGGCGGCCTCTTGAAGAAAACGGGATTTATCTTCAATTTCATGCAATACCGTACAAATCAGGACAAAATCCACTGACTCGTTTTCGAGTTTAAAATCATATTCCTCTGATTTTAAAGGTACAATATTCTTGTACCCTGCAATTTCTGCACGCTTTTTTACCTCAGACAACATCAGTTCTGAAATATCAATTGCATATATTTTTGCATTCTCCCCGCCAATTTCCGCGGCCTGAAAAGTAAACAAGCCGATGCCGCAGCCGATGTCAGCCATTGAGTCATCTGTTTGATACCCAAGTGTTTTTAACGTATTACGTGGGGAAAGAAGACGTTTGCGGTCTTCACTGTCAAGTTTCTTTCGGTTGTTAGGGTCAAATTTGTCTGCCAAGTTATCCCTCTTTTACTATTTTATTTCGATCACTTAAAAGAATGAGCTGATCATAAAGCCCATTACAGCTCCGTAAATCATAGAGCCATATCGATTTGAGGTAATTGGACATGTTCCTGTGGGACATCCAACCTTTTTAAAATATAGAAGGCCCAACAGCCCACCAACGATTGTGCCAGCAATCTTTATTCCCAATGATATTGCCTCCTATCTTTTAATTGAGTTTATTCCAGCAATCAAAGTGCCCTCATCAATCGCACCTTGATATGCGTTTACAATGTTGCCTTCGGAGTCGATAAACAGCGTATCCGGAATGGATGAGATTCCATAGGCGTTAGAAGCCTGCTGCTCATTGTCAAAGTAGATCGGAAGATCAAACGCTTGATCTTTGACGTATTTTTGTCCTTTCTCCTGAGTTTCACGCTGACCATCCACCAAATCGACCATCATAAACACGACGTCATCTTTTACGTTTGCATATTGTGTGTTAAAATGCGGCATTTCGCCTTTGCAGGGAGGGCACCATGATGCCCAAAGGTTCAGTACGACCGGTTTCCCTTTAAAGTCAGACAGTTTGACCTTGTTGCCTTTTGTGTCATAGACCGTAAAATCAGGCGCCGGAGTTTTCTTGTCCGCTTGGGAGGAACTGCTCTTTGCTGGCTGATTTTCCTGACTCGGTTTATAGTAATTGGATAAAGAGGTATATGCGAAATATGCGATGATCAAGAACACCGCAAATAAAATAATACCTAAAACTGTTTTTTTCTTTGTATTCATAAGACCTCCCTAAAAAGTAAGCAAGGAAAGAAAGTATCCCATCAATCCTGTTGCCATTAATATGCCGACGATAACAAGCAGTCCGCCCGATACCAGATTAAAAATTCGATAATTCTTTTTAATGAAATTGAAGGTCGATTTTAAGCGGTCAATCAAAATGCTGCTTGCGATAAAAGGAATACCCAGTCCAAGCGAAAAGCAGAGAAGCATTAGAATCCCTCTCAGGCTTTCGCCCCCCGAAGCAGCGAGCATTAATGCGGAACCTAAAAACGCGCCTACACACGGAGTCCATCCAATTGAAAATACCACGCCAAACAGTACCGAGGATCCAAAACCTATATTTACCGTCTTTATTTTTAACTGTCGATTCATATTAAGAAACGGAATCCGTATCAACTCGATAAAGTTTAAACCAAACAGGATGACAATAATGCCGGACACTATATTTACTGCTGTGCGGTATTCTTTTAAAAAGCCTCCGACTGTTCCGGCAAACGCTCCGAGCGTTATAAAAACAAGAGTAAAACCCAAAACAAATCCGAGGGAATTGATAATGGCCGACTTCTTTTTCCCTTCGCTGCCTTGCCCTGCAAAGTAAGAGATATAAATCGGTAGCATCGGCAAAAGGCAGGGAGAAATAAATGTGATGATTCCTTCTAAAAATGAAATCAGATAATCCATGTTGTCTCCCTCGTTTCCTTACAATTATTCCAGTACAAGCGCGCGCATTGGACAGTAATTTACACATTTTCCGCATTTGATGCATTTGTTCATGTCAACGTCAGGCGCATGAAAGCCTTTTTGTGTCAGGGCACCAACCGGACACACTTTAACCGAAGGGCAAGGGTGGTTTTGCGGACAATGGGCTGTCTTAACAACAAGAGATTTCACGTTACATTTCCTCCATAGTATAGTATGGCTTTTATTATAGAGGATTTATAGTTTGTATTCAGTGATTAGGTCACACTTAATAGGAAGACTGATTTATGCATGAAGTTTTTGCTATATGAATGAGAAACACCTGTATTTTAGAATTGAAAGAGAAACTCCGTTCCTTGATTTATATTACTTTTTACAAGAATTTGGATACTGTGCCTATCGGCAATTTGCTTTGCAATGGCAAGCCCAAGACCTGTACCGTTTTTATTTTCCTCTGACTTCACTTTATAAAAACGATCAAAAATGTACGGTAAATCTTCCTGTGCAATTCCAAGCCCATTATCCCGTATCGATATTGTTTTATCTTTTATAGTCACAGCGATAACGCCGCCAAGAGGTGAAAATTTAATGGCGTTGTCAAGAATAATCAAAAGCATCTGCCGCAAGCGCCCATAATCGCCGACTATCGTGCACATCTGCATATCGAGTTCTTGTGTGATTTCAATATTTTTTAGTTCCGCCATACGGTGTGCACTGCGAAGTGCATCGCTGAGTACATCGCAAAGACTGATTTCTCGCATTTCAATTTTGAAGTCCGCATTTTGCAGACGGGATAAATCGAGTAAATCATTTACCAGCCTTTGCAGAAATATACTTTCACTTAGCATTTGGCGGTGATAGCTTTTTACTTGCTTGGGGTCGGTTACCACTTCGTCGCAAAGTGCTTCAAGAGAACCCCGAATAACCGTGACCGGAGTCCTGAGTTCATGCGAAATATTGGCTACAAAGTCGCGGCGAAGCTGGTCAAGTCGGTTGCTTTCTTGGCTGGCAAGATTAAGCCGCTCGCTTAAAATATCAATCGTGGAGGCAAGTTCACCAATTTCATCTTTTTGCTTTACATTGGTTTTAACGCTGTAATCCCCGTTTGCAAGCTGTAAGGCAGAATTTTTCATCTTTTTTAAAGGCTTTGTAAAAGCGACTGCAAGCGCAATGGATAAAAGAATGGATAACACAAGAGCCACAAAAATACTGACTGCCAAAATGCCGAATCCCTGTGTGATGGCTTCATTCATTCCCTCTACCGGAGAATGCAGCAGTAAAGCACCGATTACTTTTCCACCGGATAGAATCGGTGTACCCACCGTTAAGGTAGGCGTGTTTAAAAGGTTGCTGAAGCCTTCGCTGAAGGTGGTTTTGCCCTGAAATACTTCTTTAACAACCGTTTCTGCATCCTGTGGCAAATCAGCATAGTTATATTGCTGATTTTGCATGTGACCGGTTGTGATGAGCTGAAGATTTTCATCTACAATCCACACGTCGGTCATTGCGATTTTATCTAAAAAACGCAGATAGGCACCGTATCCCATCTGCCCGTTTCCCGCCATACCGCCACCAGAACCATTCGTTCCGCTCATGTATTCTGAAAGGGTGCCTGCCATCGAAACTGCACGGTTTTGTAAATCAGTCTTGTGGAGTTCCATCGTGTGACTCTTGAAAAGTGTCATAAAGACGCTTCCTATTATAATGGAGAACAAAAGAAGCGCGGCTGAAAAATACATTGTAAGCTTAAATGCAATTCTATTCTTCATTTAATTTTCCCTCAAATTTGTATCCAACGCCCCATATGGTTTTAATTTCCCAGCTGTCATGAGCAAATTCATCAAGCTTTGCACGAAGGCGCTTAATGTGGGAGTCAACCGTACGGTTGTCACCAAAATAATCATATCCCCACAAACTGTTCAGCAGATTATCACGGGAAAACACCTTGTTTTTATTCGTGACAAGTGTCCACAAAAGCTCAATTTCCTTTTTTGTCAAAGACACAGTTTGCTTATTTATCAGGACTACATAATCATCCAAATTGATATTTAGATTGTCGAAAGAATAAACTTGCTGCTTTTGTCCATCCGTGCGGGTTATTCTTCTTAAAATTGCGCGTACTCTGGCCATGACCTCGCCCGGTGAAAATGGCTTTACGATATAATCGTCCGCACCAATATCAAGCCCCATGATTTTCTCAAAATCTTCCCCTCTTGCGGTAATCATGATAACCGGCACATTGGAAGTCTTGCGTATTTCCCGGCACACTTCAAAGCCGTCCATTTTTGGCATCATGACATCAAGCAGAACAATATCGGGGGATAGTTTTTGAAACAGGTCGATTGCTTCACGTCCATCCAGTGCAACTTTGGGCACGAACCCTTCTTTTTTAGCGTATTCCTCTAAAATAGAAGTGATTTGTTTATTGTCATCTGCAATTAAAATGATTGGCATAGAATCACCTCGTAATTTTCAATATTTGATTTATAACATTATTATA
>Ga0183100_1001139_pt1 | contig 14501 bp, 17 predicted proteins | sample Biomet2_FD_127789 | JGI IMG/M metagenome (GOLD analysis project Ga0183100, IMG submission 127789) | Microbial communities from bioreactor (seeded with anoxic lake sediment) at LBNL, California, USA - Biofuel metagenome 2 | ecosystem: Engineered > Bioreactor > Anaerobic > Unclassified ...
GGGGCGAGATCCCCCTGTTCCCCGGCCCCCTCTTCCTGGCCCGGGTGCCGGTGTGGCTGGCCGGGCTGAGCTGGTTCCTCCTCGACGTCCTGCTGGTGTTCCTCACCTCGACCTCGGTCTCCTGGCAGGCTCACCTGGGCGGGTTCATGGCCGGCCTGGTGGTGGGGCTGCTGATCGGCCGCAGGGTGGCCGAGGCCCGGAAGGTGGAGGAGGCCCCCCGGGACTACTCCAAGCTGGAGGCGATGGCCACCACCCCGCAGCAGAAGAGCGCCCTGGACCGCATAAGGGACGAGGGGAACAAGGACGTCCGCGACGTGTGGCTGGATTACTTCGCCGAGCACACCGCCTGCCCCGTTTGCGGGGGAAAGATGAAGTACCGTAAAGGCCGCTTCGTGTGTCGATGCGGGAAGGAGGTCGAGATATGGTGATGACCGTGGAAATGGTCTGCGAGGGCTATCTCCGAAGGGACAACGGCGTGCTGCTGGAGGCGCACTCCACATCCTCGCTCATCGTCGGCGGCTCCCACAACATCCTGGTGGACACTTCCTCGCCCCACCTGCGCAACCGCCTCATCTCAGGCCTCCGTTCGCGCAACCTCGGCCCCCAGGACATCGACGTGCTCATCTGCACCCACCTTCACCCCGACCACGTGGGCAACAACGACCTGTTCCCCAACGCCATCTGGTTCGCCCGGGAGGAGGAGAACCCCGAGCCGTTCTACCGCAAGGTCAAGAGCGACTTCGAGCTCATCCCCGGGGTCCGCCTGTTCCACACTCCCGGGCACACCCGCGGCTCGATGAGCGTGGAGGTGGAGACGCCCACCGGGCGGTACGTCATCGCCGGGGACGCCTTCCCCACCCAGGACAACTTCGACAAGTGGATCGCTCCCCTCATCAAGTACGACGAGGGCGCCGCTCTCAGGAGCATGAAGCGCATCGCGTACCTCGCCGATTACATCGTTCCGGGCCACGGCGCGGCGTTCCCGGTCGAGCTAACAGGTCAGCAGCGATAGTTATATTCCACCGAACGGTACATGGTTCGGTTAGATCAAGATGACCGTACCAAACGCGCTCTACCTGGACTGCCCCTCCTGCGGCGAACATGCCGTCCACGAGGTCCTGAAGGGGAAGATGAGCAAGAAGCAGGACGTCATGGAGGCGACTGTGAAATGCCAGGAATGCGGCCGCACCTACTCCACGGTGGTCCGGGAGCCAGAGATCATCAAGGTGCCCATCATCGTCTCCGACAGGGGCAACTCCAAGAAGGAAGAGATCGAGCTGGAGGCAGGCGAGCTGCTCAGCGTGAACGACGAGCTCTACCTCGGGGACACCCACCTCCTGGTCACCGGGATCGAGTGTGGCGAGAGGAGGATGGAGAAGTGCGATACCAAGGATGTGTCCACCATCTGGGCCAAGAAGTTCGACAAGGTCATAGTGAAGATCTCCATCAACAAGCACACCCGGACGATACCGACGCAGATGGAGGCCATGCCCGATGAGGAGTTCTACATCGGCGATATGATGACCGTGGGCAAGGATAAGGTCGTCATCCACAACATCAAGTCCAAAGAAGGGACGGTGCGCCGGGGCGGGGTGCCGGCGCGCGACATCGTGAGGATATACACCAAGGCGGTGCGTACGACAAGCTACTGAGGGCAACATGCGGGAGGACGAACGGCGGCGGCTCGTTGAGGGGCTCAAGGACAGCGGCTACGTGCACAGCGACAGCGTCCTGGAGGCTATGGAGCGGGTGCCCCGCCACGAGTTCCTGCCCGAGGCCCTGGCCGAGCTCGCGTACCAGGACACTCCCCTCCCCATCGGGGAGGGGCAGACGATCTCCGCGCCCCACATGGTAGGGATGATGCTCGAGGCGCTGGACCTCCGGCCGGGGATGAAGGTGCTGGAGATCGGCACCGGCTCGGGGTACCACGCGGCCCTGGTGGCGGAGCTGATCCGCCCCGGCGGGAAGGTTTATACCATCGAGCGCATCGAGGACCTGGGGCTCCGAGCCAGGAGGACGCTGGAACGGCTGGGGTATGACGACGTCGAGGTCATCGTCTCCGACGGCACCAACGGCCTGCCGGAGCACTCGCCGTACGACCGCATCTTCGTGGCCGCGGCGGCGCCTCACGTCCCCGCGCCTCTCAAAGAGCAACTGGCCGACCACGGCATTCTCATCGTGCCGGTGGGCGGGCGCATGGTCCAGGACCTGGTCATCATCACCCGTTCCGGCGACAGGTACGACGAGCGGTCGATGGGCTCGGTGATCTTCGTGCCCCTCATCGGGGAGCACGGCTACAAGGGGCCTTGACCCAGTATCGGCCGGAGGACGTCGCGCAGGTCCCTCGAGCGCAGCACCACGTCGGCGCTCTTCTCCACCGTCTCGTCGATGGGGTTAAAGGCGATGGATAGCCCGGAGGCGGAGAACATGGAGACATCGACGAAGCTGTTGCCGATGGCCACCGTGCGCTCCGCCGGAACGCCGTACCTCTCCTGGAACCGCTCCAGGGCCTGGCGTTTGTTAGTGAGTTCGACCCTCAGGACCCCTTCCCCGGTCAGGCGCCCGTTATCGTCGCAGGCCAGGGAGTTGGCGATGTGGTCGTCAAAGCCATTGGCCTCGGCGATGCGTTTGGCGGCCATGTCCAGGCCGCCGCTGACGATCACGCACCTCATGCCGTGGGAGTGAAGAGTGGACACCGTCTCCCTGATCCCCGGGGTGACCGGCACCGGCCGGAGGATCTCGTCGATGTCCCTGAGGCACAGATCCCGGCGGACGCTGAGCCACTTGTTGATGTCCCGGCGCATGAACTCCCGGTCGTCGATCCGCCCCTCGATGTACGCCACCAGGGACGCCTCGTTGTCGACCTTGAAGTGCTCGTGCACCCAGGACCATGAGCTGGCGTGATCGACCAAAACCCCGTCCATGTCGAACGCCACCAGCCCGTAGGTAGCTTCCATGTTCAGGAGCACCAACAAAAGGTTATTAATGCCCTTCGGGCATGGATTCAGCGTGATCGTCATATTGGGCGTGGGGCACGTCTTCGACATATCCAAGCAGGTGGCGAGGATCATCGAGGAGGAGCGCCCCGACGCGGTGGGGGTGGAGCTGGACCAGGCCCGATATCACGCCCTCCTCAACCCCGGGGGGACGTCCAACGCCCGCCTCACCTATAAGCTGCTGGCGAGGATGCAGAGAAGGATCGCCCATCAGTACGGGGGCGAGGTGGGGGCCGAGATGCTGGCCGCCACCAAGGCGGCGAAGGCAAGGGGGGCCGATGTACTGTTCATCGACACCGACGCCAACCAGATGTTCCGCCGCCTCGGCTCGGAGATGCCCTTCCGGGAGAAGCTGAAGCTCGGGCTGTCGGCGATCACCTCGCTGTTCATCGGGCAGAAGACGGTGGAGCGGGAGCTGGACAACCTCCAGGAGAACGAGGAGCAGTACATGGAGGAGATGGGCGAGCAGTTCCCCACCCTCAAGAGGGTCCTGGTGGACGAGCGCAACGCGCTCATGGCCAGGCGCATCGACCAGGCCGCCTCGCACTATCCCACGGTGCTCGCGGTGGTGGGCGACGGTCACGTCGAGGGCATCATGCGCCTGCTGGACCGTGACGACGTCAAGGTATACCGCCTCAAGGACGTCCGCAACGAGGGCAGGCCGACCACCGCCCGGCCGGTGCAATCCAACGCCCAGGTGAGCTTCCACTTCGAGCTCCTGCTGCAATAGTATCCTTTTTACCCCGCTGGAGCATTTGGGGCTCGTGCGCGTCACACTTCTTTCGTACACCAAGGATGCCGAGAGGCTGTGCGCCTCGGCCGCCCATTCCTGCTACTCGGATAAAGGGGCAAGCGAGCTGATGGAGGAGTGGGACGAGAGCAAGAACAAGAGATGGCTGGGCAGCCCACTTGCGAGCGGCCATCAATCGGTCATCGAGCATGCCGCGTATACCTTCTCCATCGAGGGTGTGTCGAGAAGTTTGACTCATCAACTGGTGCGGCACCGTCTCGCCTCCTTCAGCCAGATGTCCCAGCGGTACGTGGACATGAAGGACGCCGACTATGTCATCCCTGCCTCCATCGCCGCCGACCCCGAGCTGGAGGCCCGCTACCGGGAGCTGATGCATAGGATATGGGACGAATACCGGGCCCTGTCCAAGAAGGTCCCCGTGGAGGACGCCCGCTACGTGCTGCCCAACGCGTGCTCCACCAACATCGTCGTCACCATGAACGCCAGGGAGCTGTGGCACTTCTTCGAGCTGCGCACCTGCCGCCGGGCCCAGGAGGAGATACGGGAGGTCGCCGACGAGATGCTCTGTCTGGCCCGGGAGGCGTCGCCCTTCATCTTCAAGAACGCCGGCCCGCCCTGCATATCGCGGGGCAGGTGCCCGGAGGGCAAGATGTCCTGCGGGAAGCCCCGCACCGAGCTGAAGCAGGCCTAGCTGCCTCCCCGGCGGTGTTCCAGGGCCCGGGCCGATAGCCACAGGGCGGCCGGCAGGGCAGCCATGGAGGTCAGGAAGGCCACCAACATGACGATCGAGTTCACCGGCATGTACGGCGGCATGGTCCCGGTGATCCACAGCCTTATGCTCCCGATCCACGGGATCTCCCCCACCACCTTGCCGATGACCCACTCGAGCCTGATCGGCTCCTTGACCAGGTTGCCCTGGTCGACGACCCCGAACCTCTCGTTCTCGATCTCCTTCCAGTTGTTGTCGCCCATGGTGATGAGGCCGCTGTGGGGGGTGTCGTCCATCGACCCCAGGATCTCGCGGACGTCGATGTACACGGTAACATCGGCGTATCCCACGTGATAGACCTCCACCCACCCCGTCAGCCCCTGCCACCCTCCGTCCGTGGACGTCCAGGTGCCGTTCGGCAGGCTCGCCAACTCGGGGATGTCGAAGCCGTACGCGGTGGAATTGTACACCAGGTTGCAGAAGGCCCGGTGGACGATGGGGACGTCCTCGTTAGGGGCCTGATACACGATCACGTCCCCGTACTCCCCGAACTTGTGGTAACCGTCCAGCATCGACCCGAGGTAGGTCCTCACTCTCCCGCTGTCCTGAAGGGCGCTGACGACCACCACGTCCCCGGTGTCGATGATCCCGATGGCCGAACTGTTATCGCTGTGCTGCATGCTCCTCGACTCGACCGCCATGAACGGAGGCCACGCTCCTAGCAGCGCCGACATGGCCGCCACTGAAAGCATGAACGCAAGGAACACGCAGCCCACCACCAGCATCGGTCGGCCTAGTCCCCTGCTCAGCTCCCGCCACCAGGTCATCCTTCTACCATTGGCGGCCCAGGGTGATAAACCATGGCTGTTGGCACGGCGGCCGGCGGAGCACTGTTGCCAGAAAAAGCGTTATATACGGTCTTGACTTAACCCGCTTGTTACTCATAGGTGACTTTCATGGGAAACATTCGCCCTAACTACATCAAGAGGATCGCCCTCGAGCTCGTTCAGAAGTACCCCACGGTTTTCAATGACGACTTCGAGAACAACAAGTTGCTGGTATCCAAGCTCACCAATGTGGAGAGCATCGTCATGCGCAACCGCATCGCCGGTTACGTGACCACCTACTGGCAGCACATGGAACAGTAAGCTCCCGGTAACCGGAGCGGAGGGCGCCACCTCAGCCGGCGCCCCTTTCTGAGGAACATCGGTCCGCGGGCCCGTTGGTCCACGCCCGCACGTGGACCACACTTTTCTTCAGCATCCAAGGAACAGGCCACGTGCCGCTCCTTCTCCCATATCCTGGTCGCTGTTCGCCGCGGCCTCCGTGCGACGCGCCGCGAGGCGCCCCGGGCCCATCTTCGCCATCGGCATCCAGTGCCCCGGGGCTCAAGCGAAAGCTCGATACATTTTTCTAGCGACAAGTTCTGGCTGGGCGCATGGCCTATGCCCTGGAGGTCTCGTCCCTGTCCCGTACCTTCAGCGGGAAGCAGACCGTGGTCGCCCTGGAGAACGTCGACCTGAAGGTCGAGGAGGGGGAGCTCTTCGGTCTCCTCGGTCCCAACGGGGCGGGCAAGACCACTCTCATCAAGATCCTCTCCACCTTGCTGCTCCCGACCACCGGCACCGCCAAGGTGCTGGGGCATGACGTGGCCAAGGACGCGTCCAAGATACGGCCCTTGATCAACATGGTGTCCGGAGGGGAGACCTCTGGCTACGGCCTCCTGACGGTGCGGGAGAACCTGTGGATGTTCTCCCAGTTCTACGGCGTCCCGGGTCGGGTGGCGAGACAGAGGATCGACGAGCTGCTGAAGGCCTTCGGCCTGGAGGACAAGGCCGACGCCAAGGTCCGGACGATCTCCACTGGTCAGAGGCAGAGGATGAACATCATCAGGGGCTTCGTCACCGATCCCCGGCTCATCTTTCTGGACGAGCCGACGCTGGGCCTCGATGTCACCACCAGTCGGGCGATCCGCGAGTACATCCGCGACTGGGTGAGCTCCGATCACGGCCGCACGCTGCTGCTCACGACGCACTACATGAAGGAGGCCGAGGAGCTGTGCGACCGGGTGGCCATCATCGACCGGGGGACCATCCTGGCATGCGATTCGCCAGCCGGACTGAAGAGGAGGATGAACCACGCCTCCACCTTCGTGCTGGACACGACCCCCTTCGATGCCGCGCCCCTGTCCGCGATCCGGGGAGTGAAAGGGGTCAGCGCCGAGGACGTGGAGGGCGGGAAGCGGATCCGCCTGGTGCTGGACGACGAGTCAGCGATCTCCGACGTCATCTCCACGGTGGTCTCCCGGGGGGGAAGGGTCGTAGCGCTCAACAAGGCCGAGACCACCCTCGAGGACGTGTTCATAGAGCTAGTGGGGAGAGGATTGGGATAGACCTGCCGCTGAACGTCCGGGCGGCCTTCGGGCGAGCATATCCGCGGATGATAGGCGCGCTCAGGGAGCCGTCCTGGACCTTCTTCGACGTCCTGCTGCCCCTGCTGGGCATCGCCGCGTACATCTACTACTACCGGGCGCTGGGTGCGGCCTCGTCCTTCGAGGGGTTCGTCGTGCTGGGCGGAGCGATGACCGCGTTCTGGCTCAACGTGCTGTGGGGCATGGCCTCCCAGTTCTACTGGGAGAAGGAGACCGGGAACCTCCAGCTCTTCCTCGTTTCCCCGATGTCCCGCATGGCCCTGCTCGCGGGCATGGCCCTGGGGGGCATGCTCTCCGCCGGGGTCAGGGCGCTCTCCACCCTGGTGCTGGGCATCGTGATCTTCAACGTCCACATGACCGTCGCCGACCCCCTGCTCCTGGCGGCGGTGTTCCTGGTCACCCTGATCGCCATCTACGGCATGGGGATGATGTTCGCCTCCCTCTTCATGCTCTACGGCCGGGACGCCTGGAACATCTCCAACCTGCTGCAGGAGCCCATCTACCTGGTCTCTGGGTTCTACTTCCCGGTGCGCTCCCTCGGGCCCTGGGTGAGCGCGGTCGCTTCGATCATCCCCATCACCCTGGGCCTCGACGCTATGCGCCAGTTGCTGTTCGGGGTCACGGCCAACGGCTTCCTGCCGGTCACCACCGAGCTGGCGGTGCTGTGCGTCCTGGCGGTCGCCTTCCTCGTGCTCGCCCGGTATGCCCTGAGGTACATGGAGGAGCTGGGGCGGAAGGAAGGGAGGCTGACCCTGAGATGGCAGTGAGCAGGCACCTGCGGACCTTCCGGCACGCCGCGTGGCTGGGATGGCAGATGGAGTCCAACTGGACCCGCCCGTGGCTCTTCCTGCTGTACTCGATAGTGCGCCCTATCGCCGCGACACTGATACTGGTGGTGATGTTCCTGGTGGTCAAGCAAGGGGTGTCCAACGATCCCCTGATGTTCGCCTACACCTACCTGGGCTCGGTGTTCTTCATGTTCGTGGCCCAGGTGATGATGGGCGCCACCCAGGTGATCATGGAGGACCGCGAGCACTACCAGACGCTGAAGCAGCTGTACATCGCCCCCATCTCCATCCAGGCGTACATCGTCGGGAGGGCCATGAGCAAGCTGGTGCTGACCTCGCTGTCGGTGGTGATCTCCATCGCCTTCGGGGTCGTGGTCCTAGGCCTCCAACTGGACCTGAGCATGGTGGACTGGCCGCTGTTCGCCGCCTCCATGGTCCTGGGCATCGGATGTATACTTGCGATAGGCATCGCCCTCGCTGGCATCACCTTCCTCACGGCCAAGCACAGCTCCGGCATCAACGAGGGCATCGCCGGGGCGTTCTACCTGTTCTGCGGGACGCTGTTCCCCATCACCGTGCTCCCGGCGTGGGGGCAGGCGATCGGCATGGCCGTGCCCCTGACCTACTGGCTCGAGCTGGTCCGCCGCTCCCTGTACCCCGGCAGCGGGATCGAGGCCATCGGCGGGCTGCAGGCCTTCGCCTCCCCGACCCTGCTACTGTATCTCATCGTCTCGACCGTGGCGTTCCTCGCCGCCTCGGCCCTCATCTTCCGCCTCGCCGACACCCGGGCCCGTCGCTCGGGCAAGGTGGACATGACCACCACCTACTGATTCAGCGGTATGCTTCCCTCGCGCACTGGCACCTTTCTGGAGGGAGGCCGCAGCTGAAGCACCGCGGACCGATCTCGAGCACGGGTTCCGGCTCCTCTGCCGGCCGGGGGGCCGTCTTCATGCCGTTGTACTCCTCGGACAGGCCGCTCATGACCGTCTCGAAGCAGGTGGCGCACATGCACGAACCTCCCCTCGCCTTCTCCCGGTTGCCCATGCGCACGAACATCACGCCCTTGGCGATGTCTTCGGAGCAGCGGGAGCACCGGCGTTTCCTGGAAGCAAGCTCTACCCAGATACGAAAATCCTTGTCCATTGTCCCAACTGCGCGGGTCCACGTTTCTCACGTTTAAGGACGTTGCGACCCGATTTCAGAATGTGGGATGCAGGCTTCCTGACGGCCAGGAAAGGGGAGGATACGGCGTGATCGCGTCTGTGATGTCCCCTCGTCACGGGCGAGGCGGACCGAGAGGACACGGCAGAGGCCGTCAAGAGGGATGACTCACGAGGGGCTCATGGTCCTCCTGGCAGCCCGGCCAGTTAGGGTGAAAACCCGCCGCTGACGCCCGGACCAGTGGGCCTGGGGGGAACGAAAAAGAATTAAAGGGGGAACTGTTACAGGGGATTGCCCGAGTGGGGTAGCTTGGATATCCTAAGAGATTGCGGATCTTTAGACCCGGGTTCGAATCCCGGCTCGGGCGCTTCTCTACCCCCTTGTCAACCTGTATTTTTTTTGAAGCCCTCTATAAGTGAGGAGCAAGTAGGTCTAGGAATTTAATCATCATATGAATCGCTCGGCACTTTCGGCCACCTCCTAATAAGACGTTAATATCCTCAGTTGAGTAACAAGCCAGATGCTACTGACCTTCAAGCTCAAGCACCATCAAAATTTCGAGGCCGAGCTAACGAAGGCTAAGAAGGTAGCGATTTTCGCAATGCAGACCGGAAGCCTATCGTCAAAGGATGTCAGGGAGATCGGTCTGCCATCCGTCATCGCATGCCAGGTTCTCAGGAAGTACGCTCGCAACCGGAATCTCAAAACAGTGCACAAGGTCGTGCTGACCGTCCCCGGTCAAGCCATTAAGGTGGACCAGGAGATGCGCGAGCTGTTCATCTCATGTCTCAAGCTCCGCCTGGACCTCAGTTATCTACCTCCGTTCGAGAAGGTTAACCAAATCGAGATGGATCACGAGCTCGCGTTCGTCACCGTGACCATCAATGAGCCGCCGCTGCACGAGGTCTAGAGCTGGATTGGCATCGATCTGAACTCGACCGGCCACATCGCCGTGGTCGCGAATCCGTCGACTGGCAAGGTCCAGAAGTTCGGGAAGGAAGCGCCGCACATCCATCGCAAGTACTCAAAGATGCGGCGGCACCTCTACATCAAAGGGCACCCGAGAGTTGCAAAAAAAGACGATCAAACACAAAGAGAACAACAAGACCAAGGACCTGAATCACAAGATCTCAAGAGCTATCGTTAACAGCGCCGCTCAGCAAGCGTGCGGTATCAAAATGGAGAGGCTGAGCGACATACGAACGACCGCACACCAGTCCAGGCCGTCCAGGCCCGCGTTGCACAGCTGGTCATTCTATCAATTGCAGACGATGATGGAGTACAAGGCCAAGCTGCTCGGGGTGCCGGTCGCCTACGTTAACCCAGCTTACACCAGTCAACAATGTTCTCGCTGCGGCATGTTAGGCACCAGGAACGGCAAGGATTTCACGTGTCCGCACTGCGGGCACGTTGACCACGCTGACGCCAACGCGTCGTTCAACATCGCGCTGCGTCCCTCTCTGGAGGAAAGCGATGGTCGACCGCATGCAGACAGAGATGCATGCGAGGGCCGCATTGATACGCCCCAGGAGGCTCCGTCTTGACGAGGACGACCTCAGAATCCCGCGAATGAATTCACGGAAGTGTCAACCTTTCTGGTTCACCGACCTGGTCTCGGCGCTGGACTCCCTGTCGATGCTGGGCGTGCCGGCGGACCATCCCCCGGTGGCTAGGGCTGTCGAGTGGTTCCGCTCCCGACAGCGGGAGGACGGCTCCTGGCGCCTCACCTACCTGAAGAACGTCGGCAAGGACGTCGACCTCTGGGTGCACTTCGGCCTGTACCGTGCGCTCAAGCGCTACTCGCCCTGATCGATATTCTCCGGCTCTTCCTCGATGCCCTCGGTCCGGGTGATGTCGACCTCCCCGGGCGGGAGGATGCGGGCGATCTCCTCCTCCGGCACCTCGAACATCTTGGCCAGGGTGGCCGACGCCTTCAGCTTGCCTCTCTTCCCGGGCTCGATGACCACGTACTTGGTGGATATCGCCTGCACCGCTCCCAGGGGCCCGCACATGATCTTCCGCGCTCCTTCGTGGGCGATCTCCCCGACCGCGAGCATCAGCGGCAGATGGTACTCGTAATTGCGCTTGCCCCGTATGACGAACGCCCCCCGGGGGACGAACTCCCCGGCCTGGGCCATCTTGCTGACCTGGTCCGGGAGGACCCAGTACGCGGTGCCTTCGGACGCGCCGGCCATCCACGCCTTGGAGTGGGCCAGGGCGAAGGTGCAGGCCTCGATCATCTCGTCCTCATTGGCCTCCGCCCCGTTCAGCACCACGACGCTGGGAGCGCCGTGGACGTCGGCGTGGGCGAAGCGCTCCGTCGCTTTGAGGTGCTTCTTGACCAGCTGGTCGTTACTGTGGGCGTCCCGGCCGCCGAGGACCATGTGGCCCCCGGAGGTGATGAACCACTTGTACCGCTCGAACCAGAACTCCTTGGTCTTGTGGGCCGTGTGCTTCTCCTCCCGCTTGCGGCTCTCGCCCTCCTTGACCTTCTGGGCGAGGCGCTTCTCCGTCTCCGCCAGCGCTTCCTGGGCCCCCTGCATCTTGTCCTTGGCCTCCTTGCCCCGCTGGTACAGGGCGTTGGCATTGCCCTCGACCCCCAGCGTGTAATCGAGGGTGACCTCCTTGCCGGCGATGAGGGCGGTGACGCGGTGCTCCTCGGGGACCACCTTGCTGATGCCGGGGATGGCGGAGAGCGCCTCCCTTATGCCCTCCCAGTTCAGGCCTTCGGCCGCCGAGCTCAGCTTCTTGAGCAGGGCGTCGGTGCCCATGTAGTCGGAGTAGATGGCCTCGGCCTGCTCCGCGTGTCCCCTGGCCTCGGCCAGCTGCGACTCGACGGCCGCACGCTGCTGCGCCAGCTGACGCTCCAGGCGCTGGACCTCGGGGTCCTCCTTCTCCCCCTCCACCGGAACGCGCTCGAGCACATAGCGGTTGATGGCATCGGAGAAGGTGGGATGCTCGCGGACCTCGCGGCCGGCGTACTGGAGCAGCGGCACCGGGGTCACGTCCACCGGCTTCCCGTCCTCCAGGATTTCGCGGGGGCGGAGAGCGCCGGAAGCTTCCTTGAGCAGCAGCGTCAGCGCCTCGTACAGCTTGCCGACCTCCTCGGGAGAGAAGCTCTTGGCCTTGCGGTCCTTGTCCATCCCGGCCCTGATGCACACCTCCTCGGCGTACTGACCGCCGATGTTGATGGCCGTGGCCAGGGTCCGCACGGCGTCCGAGGTCGAGGCCAGGAAGGCCTTGCGGAACGATTCCTCGCTCATGTCCAGGGGGTTGAATCGGGAGGGGGGGAAGGCGTACTCCAGCCCCGGGCGGACCTCCCGGTGGCGCCACTTGTGGGAGTGCACCGAGTTGAGGATCTTGCCCCCCGACACCAGCACGAGGTTCCCTCCGCCGAAGAGCTCGATGACCAGCTGGTACTGGTTCGGCCCCTTTTCCAGCTCCAGCACCACGATGCGGTCGAACTCCCGCAGGCGCACTGCGGTGATCCTGGTGTTGGTGAGATATTTGCGAAGATTGACGGCGAACTGGGAGGGCATGTCCGGTATCTCCGGCTTCTCCGGCGCGATGTACAGCCAGCGCATGTCCTGCAGCACCAGCTCCTTCTTGCCCTCCCCGGTGTTGAGCCTCAGGAGGACGTTCTTCACGTCCCAGTGGAAGACCTTGTCGAGGTAACCGCCCACCAGCGACTGCATCTCCCCGACCATGGCCAGGACGTCGAACGTGCTCATCTCGTCTTTCATCGCTCCCCATCTACCGTTTTGCGCAGATAAGCTTTGCGAGGACGCCAGGGTCATCGGCAAGGTTTATCACCTGGGCCGCGGTCAGAGAGGAGATGATCGCCCGGGCGACGGCGGAGGACCTGCCAGAGATACTTCGCCTGCAGCGCATGGCCTTCCAGGAGGAGGCTGAGCAGGTGGGGGACATGAGCATCAAGCCGATGTCCCAGACCCTGGAGGAGCTCCAGGAGGAGTTCGAGGGCTCGGTCGTCCTGAAGTACGTTCTGGACGGGGAGATCGTCGGCTCCATCCGGGCGAGGATGGAGCGGAGCACATGCCTCATCGGCCGCCTGGTGGTGCGCCCGGACCACTGGAGGCAGGGCATCGGACGCCAGCTGGTCGAAGAGGTCGAACACCTGTTCGCCGACGCCGAGCGCTTCGAGCTGTTCACCCGGATCGACCACGAGCGGACCCGGCCGTTCTACCGGAGCTTGGGGTACGAGCCGTTCCGGACGGAGAGGCACAACGACACCCTGACCTTCGTTCACCTATTCAAGCCCGGGGACGGGGGCGCCCGGGCCTCCCTGGGGTGCCGGCATAGAGAGTAGATATATCTTCAGGTCTCTGACGTGACACGTTGATCGATGTCGAGGACGTCATACTGCAGAGGCTAGACCAACTGGAGGAGGACGAGCCGGGCCTGGAGACGGACTACGAGCTCATCGCTCCGGACAACTACGGAGTGATATCGGTGCTCACTGAGGAAGGCCTAATAGCAGCCGAGTTCGTGGAGTCCGATCTCAGCTGGGCAAGGAACGATGCCATCGAGGAGTACAACGAGGTGGCCAAGGACGGCCTGTACGTCGTGGTCATCGTGCCCAACGAGGCGTACTTCGAGGCCATGAACCGCATCAGCCGGCGGGGGCGTGGCAACATCGAGGTCTACAGTTACGAGTCCCTGGGCATCCTATCGACCCCCATGGCGGGATGAAATCCAGTCACCTTTGGCCAGCCATGACGAAATCTATATTAACGAAAAGGGAATTGATGGTCTCCATCCGCCACTGTGGCTTAGTGGTATAGCGACGCCTTGGTAAGGCGTAGGTCGAGGGTTCAATTCCCTCCAGTGGCTCCACTTCTCAAATTCTATTAGAAATAAATATATAACTCTGTAACTTGATTCTGGCCTATCCAATTACTTGGGATGGGATCGGGATGGGACGTTCAGTAGCGGTACTGTTAGCAATGCTTGTGGTTCTGAGCGGAACGGCGGCGCTCTTTCCGTCGACGGGGACGGTGGCGGCGGCCAGCACGGTGACCCTTGAGATCACCGCTCCGCAGAGCAATGAGTATATCCAGGCCTCTTATGCCCTGGTAAAATGGACGGTAAATGATCCCGAGGGCGCTATCGGCAATTATCGAGTCTTTATCGACGATCCGAGCTTTTCCAACCCTCGGATGACGGCCGAGCAGGAAATTAACCTGACGGGGCTATCCGATGGGCAACACTCAGTACTGGTACGGGCCTATGATAAAATGAACGTCGGCACCGGCGCACAGGACTCAGTGACGTTCAACATCGATTCCTCTGCCCCTATGCTGAGAATCACCTCGCCCGCAAGCAACAGTTGGCTCAATAATTCCGCGATCGCTGTTAGCTGGCAGGCCTCTAGTAGCCAGGATCTGTCATACTTCGATGCCCGGCTGGACGCGGAGCCGTGGATCACTCCCATCTCCTCCAGCCAGACCTCCAACACTTTCCAGAACGTGAGCAACGGGCAGCACAGCGTGACCGTGGTGGCCCACGCCTGGGGCGGGAAGACCTCCACGGCGGTGGTGACGTTCAGCGTCGACACCACCATTCCCACGGTCAGCATCACCTACCCCGGCGACGGCGCCGGGGTCAACCACGCCGACATCACCGTGCGGTGGAGCGGCTACGGAGA
>Ga0183100_1001140_pt1 | contig 14500 bp, 15 predicted proteins | sample Biomet2_FD_127789 | JGI IMG/M metagenome (GOLD analysis project Ga0183100, IMG submission 127789) | Microbial communities from bioreactor (seeded with anoxic lake sediment) at LBNL, California, USA - Biofuel metagenome 2 | ecosystem: Engineered > Bioreactor > Anaerobic > Unclassified ...
GACCGGAATCCCGGCCCACATCGCCGTCATAATGGACGGCAACGGCCGCTGGGCCCAGAAGCGGGGGCTCTCGCGCAGCGAGGGCCACCGCGCGGGCACGCGCACGGCCAAAGCCATGGTCACCCGCTGCCGTGAGCTCGGGGTGCGCCACCTCACCCTCTACACTTTCTCGCGCGAGAATTGGTCGCGCCCCAAGGAGGAGGTCGGGCTCATCTTCGACCTGCTGGTGGAGTACATGCGCGGCGAGCTGTCCAACCTGCTTGAGCAGGACATCCGCCTGCAAGTGCTGGGCGAGTTCGAGGGGCTTCCATTCGTGGCCCGGCAGGCCCTGTCCCACGTGATGGAGAAGACCGCCCGCTGCCGCAGCATGACGCTGAACCTCGCCCTCAACTACTCCGGGCGCGAGGAGATTCTGCGCGCCTGCCGCGGCCTAGCCGAAAAGGGCCTGCGCGGCGATGACATCACCGAGGAGCGCTTCGCCCAGGAGCTGTACACCGCAGGCCAGCCCGACCCGGACCTCATCATCCGCACCAGCGGGGAGCTTAGGCTTTCCAATTATCTGCTGTTTCAGGCCGCCTACGCCGAGTTTTACTTCACCGAGACCCTCTGGCCGGATTTTGACGCCGCCGAACTGGAACGCGCCCTGGCGGACTACCAGAGCCGCCAGCGCCGCTTCGGCAAAACCGGCGAGCAGGTTCTGCCCGGCTAACGCGCCCCCGCACCTTCAGACCCTTCGCGGCTGTTGCCTTTCGCGGCGAAGCGTGCTTGTCTCCGGTCAACACAAGGAGCCCGTATGCGCCAGCTTTCCTCCGCCATGCTGCTTTGCCTCTTTCTTTGCGCGGCCGCCCCGGCCCTGGCCCAGCAAACGGCCCCGCCCGCCGGAACCGTCGCTTCCAAGGCCGACGTGCTGGAGTACATACGCTTGTTCGGCTACCGGCAAATGATGGAGATAAGCGCCCAGCGCCAGTTGGACGTGGTCATTGAGCTGGTGCGCCAGTCGCACCCGGACGTGGCCCCCGATGTGCTTGAGCTCATCCACAAGGAGCTGCAAAGCGAAATCGAGGCGGCCACGGATGACGCCATGCAAGAGATGGTGCCCGTTTTCCAGCGTTACCTCACCGCGGACGATGTGGCCTATCTGCTCGGCGTCGGGCGCGACCCGCGCATGCAGAAGGTTGTGGCCATGCAGCCCAAGATCGCCGAGGACATGGAAACCGTGGGCGAGCGCCTGGGCGAGAACGTGACCCAGCGCGCCGCGCCGCGCATTGAGCAGCGGCTGCAACAGCTGGAGCATGCGCAGCCTCTCTGATTTTTTCCCCCCCACAATTCAACAGGAAAGAGGTCGAACCATGTTCGTGAGGATTGGTTGCGCCGTGTTGGTGTCCGTGTTTTTGTGCAGCAGCGCCATGGCGGCCGAGCTGACCCCGGAAAACAGGCAGCAGGCCCTGCGGCTTATCGAGGCGATGGGCGGCAAGGAAATGATTTTACAGTACGTGCGGCAGAACATGGGGCTGGTGAAGAAGATCCGGCCCGACATTCCGGCTGACAAGATGCCGCTCGTCGAGCGCGAAATCTCAAGCTTCATCAGCGAAAAGATCGTCGCTCCCGGCGGCTTGGCCGAGCAGCTGCTGCCCGTGTTCGCCAAGCGCTTCTCCCCGCAGGAGCTGCGCCAGCTGACCGCCTTTTATGAGTCGCCCCTGGGGCAGAAGGCCGTGACCGTGATGCCCGGCGCGCTCAAGGAATCGCGCGAGGTGGCCCAGCGCGCGGCCATCGGCATGCTGCCAGAGCTGAACCAGCGCGTGACCGACGCGTTGAAGCGAGACGCCCAGACCCACGCCGTGGCGCAGTAGCCGCTGTCGCGCCGCCGTTGCGAGTGCGTGTGGTTGGTTACAGCAGCCCGGCGTCCTGAAAGCTGAAGTGGCCCTTGTCGGCCACGATGAGGTGGTCCAGCACGCGCAGGCCGAGTTCCCGCGCACTGGCGGCGATGCGCCGCGTGAGCTCGCGGTCTTGAATGGACGGCGCGGGGTCGCCGCCAGGGTGGTTATGGGCCATGATGAGGCCTGAAGCCTGGTGTTTGAGCGCCAGGGACAGCACCTCGCGCGGGTACACGGGGGTCTCGTCCACGGTGCCGCGTCCCACGCGCTCCCAGGCCATGAGGCGGTTTTTGTTGTCCACCAGGGCTACCCAGAACTCCTCCACCTGCAGGTGGCCTATGCGCGCCCGCGCCGCCTCGGCCACCACCTCCGGGCCGGAGAACACTTGCCGCTCGCGCACGGGGGCCTCGCCCAGCCGGGCGAACATCTCTGCCAGCAGCGCCCAGTGTCCGGCCAGACTCTCGCCAAAGCCTTCCACCTCAAGCAAGGCCTCCGTCCGCGCGGTGAGCACGCCGCGCAGCGTTCCAAAACGCGCCACCAGCGCCTTGGCCAGGGGTTTTGTGTCGCGCCGGGGGAGCACCTGCCCCAGCAAAAGCTCCAGCAGTTCATAGTCGGCCAGGGCCTTGGGCTCGGCAAGCAGCCGCTCGCGCAGGCGCTGGCGGTGGCCCAGATAGTGCGGGGGCGGTGTTTCCGCGGCCGTGTTTACGCCTGCCGCGCAGGCCTTGGACTTTCGCGACGGGGTCATGCGGGTCTTCCAGACTGGCCGGAAGATGCCGGGCCCGAAGCGTTCTGCAGCAGGGCGGAAAGCTGCGCCACGTAAGATTCCAGCGTGTCGTCCGGGCGGCGCTGCCCGCTGATGACGCCGAGGTGCGCGTCCAAGGTGAGCTCGATGACGCGGGCGATGCCGGAGCGGCCCAACTGCTTGGCCATGCGCGCCAACGTCGGTTTGTCGCGCGGGTTCATGCGCACCTTGTGGTCCTCGCCCTCGCAAAGCATCCACATCTGCCTGGCCTGCCAGGACATGTATCCCAGGAGCTGGAACAGGATCTTGTCGCCGCTGGGGCGCAGTTGGTCGTCCAACACGCGGGCCCACACGGAGCGCACGGCGTCGGGCTCGTGTTCCGGCCGGGCGGCCAGGGCGCGCATGAAATCGAAGAATTCCATCTCCCCATGTGGGGCGATGAGCCCGGCCATGTCGGCGTCGATGCGCTTGCCATCGCCAGCGGCAAGCTCCAGTTTGTCCAGCTCAAGCCCGGCGGCCAATGCGTCGCGGGGGAGGGCGGCCAGCAGGGCGCGCTTGGCGGCCTCGTCCAGCGCTAGGCCCTTTTCCTTGGCCCAGGCGTCGAGGAATTTGGGCAAAGTGGTTTCGGTGAGCCCTGACGACTGCCAGATCCAGCCGGCCGTCTCGGCCGCCGTCCACAGAACGCGTTTGGTCAGAAAGGCCGGAACCGGAGCCTTGCCGTCCTTCCAGCGCCCTTCCAGACAAAAAATGGGCAGCACGGTTGAAGTTTGGAGCTTAAGCCCTTCGTCCAGCCGGTCCCAGGCCTCGGCCTTGAGCGCATCGGCCCGGCGCAACACCAGCACCGTTGGGGTTGAGAAAAGATTACGGGTGGTCAGCTCCGGCCAGAAGGACTGCGGGAAAGGGTCGTCGTCGCCCCAGAACACCTTGCGTGAAACCGAAGCCTTTGGACCCATTTCCGTGGCGAGTTTGGCGACGCGCCTGCGCAGCAATTCGGCGTCGGGGCACACGAGCACGCGGTGCCCCTTCTTGGCGCTGGCGGCGCTGGCGTCTGGACGGGCCGGTGGCATGCCGACTCCTCTAGTAGTTTTCGGTCAGCAGCGTGGCCATGCGCCGCACGGCGAGGTCCGTGACGCGCATGTCCGCGCTGTCCGTGTCGCCGGGATAGTAGCTTTCGGCCTGCGTCTGCTCGCCGGAGTCGTAGAGGATGGCGCCGTCGCTGGCGCGGGTCACGCGGAAGGTCATGATGATTTCGGTGTTGAGCTTGACGGACTCGTCCTGCTGGCCGCTGATGTATGTGGAGCGGGAGTAGCGCTTGATGATGATGGTAAGCAGGCTGTCCGCATGGGCCTTGTCCGTCCAGGTGACGAGGTGGCGGCGGTTGAATTCGTCGCGCACAAGAGAGCGCAGCCGCCCTTCAAGCCAAGCTTCGGTGGAGGGGTTTTCCACGCGCAGAATGTGCATGCGCCGCATTTCCGGCGCAAGGCGGCTTGCCGCGTCGCGGTCCGCCTCCGAGCCCATGCCGGTGAAGGTGTAGCCGCAGCCGCACAAGAGCAGGGCCGAGGCGGCCAGCAGAATGGCGTTCAGGACAGCCCTGCGCATGGACGGTGCTCCTTTGGCCTAACCGGCCACCACGTTGACCAGCTTGCCTGGCACCACAATGAGTTTTTTGATGCTTTTTCCTTCCAGGTGGCGCAGCACGTTCTCGTGCGTCATGGCGAACTCGCGCACGGCGTTCTGATCAGCGCTGGCGGGCACAGTCAGCCTGCCGCGCACCTTGCCGTTGACCTGCACCACCAGTTCAATTTCATCGCGCGCCAGGGCGGATTCCTCGTACCCCGGCCAGGGCATGGTGGCCAGCCGGGTCTTGTGGCCCATGTGGGCCCACAGCTCCTCACAAATATGCGGAGCAACAGGGGAAAGCAGGGTGAGCACCGTGGAAAGCGAGGAGGACAGCACCGCCGGGCCTCCGGTGGTGGCCTTCAGCGCATCCTTCTGGGAGTAAATTTCGTTTACCAGCTCCATCAGCGCGGCAATGGCCGTGTTGAACTGGAACTTGTTCTCCATGTCGCGCGTCACCTTGCGCACCGCGTCGTGCTCCTTGCGGCGCAGGTCGCGGGCCGGGCCGGAGAGTTCGCCGCCAAGCTCGGCGAGTGGGGCGGCGGGGCCGACGGGCAAAAGCGCTCCGGCATCGTCAAGCTCCTCGGCCAAGCGCCACACGCGGTTCAAAAAGCGGAAGGCGCCCTCAATGCCCGCGTCGCTCCACTCCAAATCCTTTTCCGGCGGGGAGGCGAAGAGAATGAACAACCGCGTGGCGTCGGCCCCGTATTGGCCGATCATGGCGCTGGGGTCCACCACGTTGCCCTTGCTCTTGCTCATCTTCGTGCCGTCCTTGAGCACCATGCCCTGGGTGAGGAGGTTCTTGAAGGGCTCGGCGTGCTCCAAATACCCCAGGTCGCGCAGGGCTTTGACGAAGAAGCGGGAGTAGAGCAGGTGCAAAATGGCGTGCTCAATGCCGCCGATGTACTGGTCCACGGGGCTCCAGTACTTGAGGGCGGCGGGATCGAAGGGGGCCTTGTCGTTGCGGGCCGAAGTGTAGCGCAGGAAATACCAGCTGGACTCCATGAACGTGTCCATGGTGTCGGTCTCGCGCCGGGCCGGGCCGCCGCACTTGGGGCAGGCCGTGTTGACGAAGCTTTCCAGAAGCGGCAGGGGCGAGCGGCCGTCCGCGCGGGCCTGCGCCTCCTCGGGCAGGCGCACCGGCAGTTGATCGAAGGGCACGGGCACCATGCCGCACTTTTCGCAGTGCACCACGGGAATGGGCGCGCCCCAGAAACGCTGGCGCGAGATGCCCCAGTCCCTGAGCCGGTAGTTCACCGTGGGCTTGGCCAGCCCGCTTTTCGCCAAGTGCTCGATGATGACGGCTTTGGCCTGCTGGTTCGGCAAGCCGTCGAACTGGCCGGAATTCACCAGCACGCCGGGATCGGAATAGGCGGCCTCCATGGCGGCGACGTCTAGAGCCTTGCCCTTGGGCTGAATCACCACCTGCATGGGTAGCTTGTACTTGCGGGCGAACTCGAAGTCGCGCTGGTCGTGGGCGGGCACGGCCATGACCGCGCCGGTGCCGTAGCCCATGAGCACGAAGTTGGCCACGTGGATGGGCATTTCGCGGCCGGTGAGCGGGTTGGTGCAGTAGGCCCCGGTGAACACGCCCTCCTTCTCCAGGTCGTCGGCGCCGCGCTTGATGCGGTCCATGTTGGCGACCTCGCGGCAGAAGGCGCGCACCTTCTCCGCCTCGGGCCGGTTCTTGATAAGCTTCTCCACCAGGGGGTGCTCGGCGGCGAGGCTCATGAAGGTGGCCCCGCACAGGGTGTCGGGCCGGGTGGTGAAGACCTCGATCGTTTCGTCGCAGTCCTTCACCTGGAATTTGATCTGCGCGCCGACGCTTTTGCCGATCCAGTTCTCCTGCATGGTGATGACGCGGTCGGGCCAGCCGCCCTCAAGCAGCTTGAGATCGTCCAGCAGCTCCTCGGCGTAGGCGGTGATTTTGAGGAACCACTGCTCCAGCTGTTTCTGCTCCACTTCCCCGTCGCAGCGCCAGCAGCGGCCTTCCTCCACCTGCTCGTTGGCGAGCACGGTGTTGCAGCTCTCGCACCAGTTCACGGGCGAGTTCTTGCGGTACACCAGCCCCTTTTCCAGCAGTTGGATGAAGAAGCGCTGCTCCCACTGATAGTATTCGGGTCGGCATGTGGCGATTTCGCGCCGCCAGTCGTAGGAGTAGCCCAGTCTTTTGAGCTGCGCGCGCATGTCCGCGATGTTGGAGTAGGTCCAGGCGGCGGGGTGGGTCTTGTGCTTTATGGCCGCGTTTTCAGCGGGCAGACCGAAGGCGTCCCAGCCGATGGGGTGCAGCACGTTATGGCCGCGCATGCGCTTGTAGCGCGCCACCACGTCGCCGATGGAGTAGTTGCGCACGTGCCCCATGTGGATTTTCCCGGAGGGGTAGGGGAACATTTCGAGCACGTAGTACTTGGGCTTGGCCGGGTCCGCCTCCGCCTCAAAGCAGTGGGATTCGTCCCATTTCTTTTGCCAGTTCTGCTCAACCTGCTGCGGATCGTACTTGCCGAAACCCATCGTGTGCTCCCCTCTTCGTGAATCGTGCGCTATTTCGCCGTATCGGCCTTGGGGCCGGTGTTCTTGTCGTGCTTCTTGTCTATCTTCTTGTCCACGCCGGTCATGCGGCCCTGGTCCACGGCGCGGGCCACCGCGTCCAGAATGCCGTTGACGAAGGCGCGCGAATTCTCGTCGCCGAAGCTCTTGGCCAGCTCTATGGCCTCGTTGATGGCGACCTTGAGCGGAATGTCCTGGCGGTGGAGGATCTCGTAGAGCGAGAGGCGCAAAATAGCCAGCTCCACCTTGCCGATGCGCCCGATCTTCCAGTGGTCGGAGTGCTGGCCGATGACGCGGTCGATTTCGGCCAGGCTTTCCACCACGCCGAAGACCAGTTCCGAAGCGAAGCTGACGGCCTCGTCGGATTCGCAGTCCTCCACGGCGGGGTTGTTGGCGAAAGCGCGCCGGAGCGCGCCCTGTTCGGTTTGCGGGACGAATCCCAGTCCGAAAATGACCTGGAAGGCCAGGGTGCGTCCCTGGCGGCGCGAGCCTTTGCTCTTGTCCGGTGCTGTCACGTGTGCTCCTGCCGGGGGCTTGTGGCCCGCCGGGAAATGCGCCGACCTTACGGCCGGGCGCGCTGTCTAGATTTGCGCGGCGACGCGGGCGGTTTCAAGCATGGCCATGGCGGCGTCCACGCCCTTGTTGCCAGCCTTGGAACCAGCGCGCTCCACGGCCTGCTCGATGTTGTCGGTGGTGAGCACGCCGAATCCCAGGGGGATGTTGAACTCCAGGCTCACCATGGCCAGGCCCTTGGCGCACTCGCTGGCCACGAAGTCGAAGTGCGGGGTGGCCCCGCGAATGACCGCGCCCACGCAGACGATGCCATCGTACTTGCCGGAGGCGGCAAGCTTTTTGGCGATGAGCGGCATCTCGAACGCGCCGGGGATTTTGACGAGCGTCAGGTCCTCGCGGGAGGCCCCGTGGCGGGTCAGGGCGTCCACGGCGCCGCCGATGAGCTTGTCCACGATGAAGTCGTTGAAGCGGCTGGCGACAATGGCGACCTTGAGGCCCTTGGCGTCGAGCTGACCTTCAATGGTGGTGATGTGGTGCATGTCGGTGTCTCCTTCTTGTGCGGGAGGTGTGTGCGCCGCGGGCGCTACTTCTTGGGCTCGCTGAAGGTCAGCATGTGGCCCATCTTGTCCTTCTTGGTGTGCAGGTAGCGCTCGTTCACGGAGCAGGCGGCCATCTCGATGGGCACGCGCTCCACGACCTTGAGGCCGTAGCCCTCCAGGCCGACGATCTTCTTGGGATTGTTGGTCATCAGCCGCATTTGCGAAACGCCGAGGGAAACCAGGATCTGCGCGCCGGTGCCGTATTCGCGCAGGTCGGGCTTGAAGCCGAGCTTCACGTTGGCCTCAACGGTGTCGTAGCCCTCGTCCTGCAGGTGGTAGGCGCGGATTTTGTTGCCCAGGCCTATGCCGCGGCCTTCCTGGCGCATGTAGAGCAGCACGCCGGAGCCTTCCTTTTCGATCATGCACATGGCGGCGGCGAGCTGGTCGCCGCAGTCGCACCGCAGGGAGCCGAACACGTCGCCGGTCAGGCACTCGCTGTGCACGCGCACCAGCACCGGCTTGTCCGGGCGGATGTCGCCCGTGTAGAGGGCGATGTGCGTGCGGCCGTCGGCCTCGGAGTGGAAGGCGGCGGTCTTGAAGTGGCCCCAGCGGGTGGGCAGCTCGGCCTCGGCGATCTTGGTGACGGCCTTGCCCCCGAACTTCATGCGGTGCTTGATGAGATCGGACACGGAGCAGATTCTCAGCCCGTGCTCTGCCGCGAATATCTCCAGGTCCGGCATGCGGGCCATTTGGCCGTCGTCGCGCATGATTTCGCAGATGACGCCCGCGGGCTTGCAGCCGGCCAGCCGGGCGATGTCCACGCTGCCTTCGGTTTGTCCGGCGCGCACCAGCACGCCACCTTCCTTGGCGCGCAGCGGAAACACGTGGCCCGGGGTCACGATGTCGTGCGGCTCCACGCCGTCGGCCACGGCGGTGAGCACCGTGTGGCTGCGGTCGAACGCGGAAATGCCTGTGGTCACGCCCTCGCGGGCCTCGATGGAGACGGTGAAGTTGGTGCCGAACTTGGACTCGTTGGACTGGGCCATGAGCGGCAGGCCGAGCCGGTCGATCATCGGCGGCTCCATGGCCAGACAGATGAGGCCGCGGCCGAACTTGGCCATGAAGTTGATGATCTCGGGGGTGGTCTTTTCCGCGGCGACAACCAGGTCGCCCTCGTTCTCGCGGTCTTCGTCGTCCACCATGATGACCATCCGGCCCTGCCGGATGTCGTCGATGGCTTCCTCTATGGTGCACAGGGGCATGGATGAACCTCTCTCTTGGCGGCGCGGGCGTGTTGCCGCCGGGCCGGATTCTCAAACAACGGAACCTGTCCAACTACTCCAAAAACATGCGGCTGTGAAGCGCGAAAATGAGGCCTTCGCACAACGGATTCGGCCATGGCCGGACCCTCTCGCGCGTCGGCGGCGCGGACCGGAAGCGGGTGCCAATCAACGGCGGAAGGCGGGCGCTTTGCGCGGCCCTCCCTTGCCCCGGGCTTTGGCCGGGAGTATGGTGGGCACAAACAAGCGTCCGCCCGGCTGATTGCGGCCAGGCGGACAAGGGAGTGGAGACTATGCAGAAAACCGTGCTTTTCGCCTTTCGCGACGACCCCATGTGCTTCATCCACGTGCTGCTCAACGCGCTCGACCTGTGCGCCAAGGGCTTCGAGGCGGGCATTGTGCTGGAGGGCGCAGCCACCACCCTTGTGCCCAAGCTGGAGGATCCCGGGCACTTCCTGCATCCGCTCTACAAACAGTGCCGGGAAAAGGGCCTCGTCTTCGGCGCGTGCCGGGCCTGTTCGGCCAAGCTGGGCGCGCTGGAGGCCGTGCAGGCCGCCGGGATGCCGCTGCTCGACGACATGAACGGCCACCCCGGTGTGGCCGCCTATCAGCTCAAGGGCTACTGCGTGCTTATTTTTTGATCCAGCCCCCCGAACAAAGGGCCGAACAAAGGGAGGGTGCGCCATGTACGACGCGCTGATCGTCATCGACGTCCAGAACGACTACTTCCCCGGCGGGCGCATGGAGCTTGCCGGCGCGGAGGCCGCCGGGCGGGCCGCAGCCGGGCTCATCGGCCGTTTTCGCCAGGCGGGCGTGCCCATCATCCACATCCGGCACGAGAACACGCGCCCGGGCGCAACGTTTTTCCTGCCGGGAACGCCGGGGGCGGCAATTCACCCTCTGGCCGCGCCCCTGCCGGGAGAAGCCGTTGTTCCGAAGCACTATCCCAGCTCCTTCCGCGAGACCGGACTGACGGACCGGTTGCGCCTGCTTGCGGCGCACCGGCTGGCCTTTTGCGGCATGATGACCCACATGTGCGTGGACACCACCGTGCGCGCGGCCTTTGACCTGGGCTACGAGTGCGGGCTGGCGGCGGACGCCTGCGCCACGCGCGACCTCGCGTTCGCCGGGCGTTCCGTGCAGGCGGCCGATGTGCAGACGGCCTTTCTCGCAGCGCTCGGCGCGGTGTTCGCCAAGGTCGTTCCGGCCCAGGAGCTTGCGCCCCTGTAGCCGGGCAACTTGTTACGACGGCTGTCCGCAAATCGCCGCCGGGAGGCGTGGCCCAGGGCGGGGCCGCTCCCGGCGGCGGACGCGGAACAGTGGGCGCCGTTTCTACTGGCAGGCGCGGTCCAGCTCCGTAAGGGACGACGCCAGGCTCGACAGGCCCGAGGACCGTGCGAAGTGCACCGGCTTCATGGCGTTGCGGCACAGGCGCTTCACCAGGGCGCAGGCGTCGTGGCTCACGCAGTCCACGGGGCACACCACGGCGTCCGCGCGGGAAAGCAGCTGCTGCAAATGCTGGGGCGACTGCTCCAGGCCGCCGTCGTGGTGCAGCAAGCGGCAGCCGAAGCGTTCGCCAAGGGTCCGGTACTCGCTTTTGAGCCCGCTGCGGCCGCCCACGTACAGCACGCACTTGCCGCGCAGGCGCGGGCAGGGGCAGGCGGCGGGATCGTCGCATGCGCCGCCGCAAGGGGTTTGGGCGCGCAGGCCGGTGAGCACCGCCCGCTCCAGCGCCGCCACCTCGCGGTCGCGCTCGGCCAGGGCGGCACGCAGGGCGGCCTCCTCGCGGTAGTTGTCCTCGATGATGCCCGCCTGCCTGCGGCATTGCGCCTCGGCGTCGACCACGCGGTCCTGCATCTGCTCCAATTGTGCGCCCAGGGCCTCGCGGTCGCGCTCCAGTTCGACGATGCTTCTGTTCTCCAGCAGTTCGCGCAGGCTCACGCGTTCTCGTTCGGCCTTTTCGCGGCGGGCGCGCTCGGCCGAGAGGTCCCGCTCAAGCTCCAGGCAGCGGCGCTTCCACACGGCCACGGCCTGGCGCAGCACGGTCTTGCGCGCGGCCAGGGCGGCCCGCAGCCGCTCCACGCGCATCTCGGTTTCGGCCAGGCGGCGCAGCTCCGCCCGGGTGCTGGCCCCCACCAGGTGGGACAGCATGTGCACCTCGCCATACACCTGGGCCAGCAGGGACTGGCTTGCGCCCTGGTGGCGCATGACGGCCCAGAACGCGCCGGGAATGTCCCCGGCATCGGCCATTTCGGCCCACAGGGCCCATATGCCGCCGTCGCCCTCGACCTTGGAGAAGCGTTTCATCTGCCGCTTGAACTTGCGGTCCAGGTACTTCTGCACCACGCGGGCGGGGCGGTCCGGCCGTTTCGCCAGGGTGACGAAGGCGCCGTGGACTTCATAGTCCGTGGCCTCGCGGGGGAGGGCCAGATGGATGCGCGCGGCCAGCTTGCGCAGCTCCGCATTGGTGAGACAGGTGCCGATGATGGGGCAGTGGTAGTCCGCGTGGTCCCATAGGTTGCGCTGGAGCATGTCCGCCTCCTTCCCGCCCGTGCCGGGCGGTTTTTCGCCCCGGCGCGGCGGCGGGCGGGGCGGATTGAAGTTTGTGAAATATTCGTCACAGCCATGCTGCGTCTTTGTCTAATTGAAATTGAATTCCAATGTCAATAAGTATCTCCACCCCTTGTAAACACACGGCTTTCACTTGCAATAGCGGTCTCAACCCTTCACCATCAATGGATTTTCCGGCCGAATAGGGCCACTTTTGACGGCTTTGACAACTCGCCGAATGCTGGTAGGGACCCCGCCCGGGACACACAACCTGTTGAAATGCATTTGCGAGGCATCAGATGACTGAAGCGTTGATCATCATAGACATCCAGAAGGACTACTTTCCCGGCGGCCGCATGGAGCTTGTCGGAGCGGAGGCCGCGGCGGAGCGGGCCGCCTTCGTGTTGGGCCGCTTCCGGGCGGCGCGGCTGCCGGTGGTGCATGTGCGCCATGAAAGCGTGCAGAAGGGGGCCACGTTCTTTCTTCCCGGCACGGAGGGCTCGGAGATCCATCCCCTGGTGGCTCCGCTGCCTGGCGAAACCATCATCGACAAGCACGACCACAACTCCTTCCGCCACACGGAGCTTATGGCCGTTTTACAGCAATTCACCGCAACCCGGTTGACCATGTGCGGCATGATGACGCATATGTGTGTGGATACGGGCGTGCGCGCGGCCTTTGATCTGGGCTTTCCCTGTCGGCTTGTGGCCGACGCTTGCGCCACCCGCGATCTTGTCCACAACGGGCGCGTGGTGCCCGCGGCCGACGTGCAGGCCGCGTACCTCGCCTCTCTGGGCGAGGTGTTCGCCAAGGTCGTCAACGCCGTGGATGTCGATTTGCCACGGACCTGGAGGTCTCCCGCATGCGTGTGCGCCAAACCGTTTCTGCCTGCGTCGGCCTCGCGCTGGTAGCCGTTTCCCTGGGCGGATGCATGCCGCCCTCCAAGGAGTGGACGCATCCGCGCATTGCCGATCCGCGCAAGGAGGACCGGCAGTTCGCGGTGGACACCCAGTTCTGCAAGGACAAGCTGGGGCCGCAGGGCGGCGAGGCCGAGCGCAAGGCGACCATGGACGAGTGCTACCGCCGGCTCGGCTGGCAGCATAAGGACTAGCCGGTGGAGCCGGGCGCGGTTTTTCTGGCCGGGGCAACAGGGTACGTGGGCGGGCGTCTCGCGCCGCTTTTGCTTTCACGCGGGTATGCGGTGCGCGCGGGTGTGCGCAGCCCGCGCAAGCTGGCAGGCCGGCACTGGGCCGGGCACCCCGCGCTTTCCATCCTCCCGGCCGACGTGACCGACAAGGCCAGCCTGACGGCGGCCATGCGCGGCTGTTCAACAGCCTTCTACCTCGTGCATTCCATGGGCGCCGGGGGCGACTTCGCCCAGGCCGACCGCGATGCCGCGCAAAATATGGCGCAGGCCGCGGCCGAGGCGGGCGTCTCGCGAATCATCTACCTGAGCGGCTTGGGCGAGGAGAACGCGGGGGAAGCGGACGAGCTTTCCGAGCATTTGCGCTCGCGCACGGAGGTGGGGCGCATCCTCGCCGGCGGGAGCGTGCCCGCGACCGTGCTGCGCGCCGCGGTCATTCTCGGCTCGGGCAGCGCCAGCTTCGAGATCATCCGCAGCCTGGTGGAGCGCCTGCCCGCCATGCTCACTCCGCGCTGGGTGCGCACGCGCTGCCAGCCCATCGCCATCAGCAATGTCCTCGGCTACCTTGTGGGCTGCCTGGAAAATCCGGCCACGGCAGGGCAGACGCTGGACATCGGCGGGCCGGAGGTCGTCACCTACGGTGAGCTGTTCCGCATCTGCGCCGCGTCGGCGGGCGTGCGCGCGCCGCTCATCATCCCCGTGCCGTTTTTGACGCCGGGGCTGAGCGCCCACTGGGTGAACCTCATAACTCCCGTGCCCATGCACCTCATCCGTCCGCTCATTGAAGGGCTGAAAAACGAGGTGGTCTGCCACGACAAACGCATTTTGGATTTTGTGCCGCAGCGGCTGCTCACCTGCCGCGAGGCCATGGACCAGGCCTTCTCCGAGGCGCGCGGCGGCCCGGCTCCCAGCTGCTGCTACGACGCGGGCGAGGCCAGCGGCCCGGCCTTCTTGGCGCAGCGCGCGGGCTGCCCGGCGGAGTGGACCCGCCCCGGCGACGCGCCCTTCGCCGGAGGCACGTTGTTCACCGCCGACTACGCCGCCATTCTTTCCGCGCCGCCGGAGCAGGTGTGGCGCGCCATAGAGCGCATCGGCGGCGGCACGGGCTGGTACGCGGGCGATGCGCTCTGGCGGCTGCGCGGACTGGCGGACAAGGTCATCGGCGGACCTGGGCACATGCGCGGCCGCCGCGACCCCGAGCATTTGGCCCCCGGCGACGCCCTGGACTTTTGGCGCGTGCTCGACGCATCCCCGGCGCGGCGTTTGCTTTTGCTGGCGGAAATGAAGGCCCCGGGCACGGCCACGCTGGAGCTGCGCCTTGAGCCGGAGCAAAACGGCGCCCCGGCGGATGCCCCGGCGAATGCCCCGGCGAATGCCCCGGCGAATACCGTTACGCGGCTGACGCTGCTGGCGAGCTTCCGCCCGCGCGGGCTGTGGGGGCTGGCCTACTGGTGGGGCATGTTCCCGGCGCACGGGTTGCTGTTTCCGGCCATGCTGCGCAACATCGCCCGCGCCGCGGGCGCGCGCGTGCTGCGCGGACCGGCCAAGGCGGATTCCGCCAGCGTCTCCCCGGCCCATGCGGCGGCGGAGAAAAACATCCCCGGGGGCGAGGCGTGAGCGCGCGCACGGAAACCGCATCCGGCGCGTCCCTGCGTGAGGGCTTCACCACCGGCTCCGCCGCGCCCCCGCCCGCC
>Ga0183100_1001141_pt1 | contig 14489 bp, 15 predicted proteins | sample Biomet2_FD_127789 | JGI IMG/M metagenome (GOLD analysis project Ga0183100, IMG submission 127789) | Microbial communities from bioreactor (seeded with anoxic lake sediment) at LBNL, California, USA - Biofuel metagenome 2 | ecosystem: Engineered > Bioreactor > Anaerobic > Unclassified ...
CCGTTTGTTGCATAATACGGATGGCGTTCGTCACCCCCTCCGTACTGTTCACCTGATAACTACCAAACGGCATGTCGCATACGACCAAGGCCCGTTTTACACCTTTCACCACGGAACGCGCATAAATAATCATCTCATCCAGCGTTATAGGCACGGTCGTCGTGTTCCCTGCCATCACGTTCGATGCCGAGTCTCCAATCAGTATCGCGTCTACGCCGGCTCCGTCTACAAGCCGAGCCATGGTATAATCGTAAGACGTCAACATGGCTATTTTCTTCCCTTGTTCTTTCATTTCACGCAAACGGTGAGTTGTCACCTTGCGTGTATCTTCTACGAGATATGCACTCATTATTTGATATTTTTTAGGGCTGTTGAAACGCAGCCTTTCGTTTCAGACTGCAAATTTATAACTTTTAGAGATTACCAGGATAGGATTTGCGCCAATTTCTTCATGTCGAACCCTCTGAAGTCGCTTATTGTCACATCAGCCAATTCATCCACTTCCCTTTCCGGCAAGGTCGTAGCCAATCCCACCACCTTCATGCCGGCATGCCTTCCTGCCAGCAATCCGTTACGCGAATCCTCAAAAACCAGGCAACGCGATTTTTCCGTCTCCAACCTCTCTCCTGCTTTCAGATAGCAATCCGGATCAGGCTTCGACCGGCTGAAATCTTCCGCTGTCAACACGCAGTCGAACTGCTCCACCAATTCCGGATGAACACGCCGTACCTGGGCCATCTTCTTCTGATTGGAGCTCGTCACAATCGCCGTCTTCACGCCCTCCGATGCGAGTTCTTTCAGAAAGTCCGTCACACCTTTTATATAAGTGTAACTCATGGATTGCTCCAGTGCAGACAAACTGCGATTGATTTCCGCCACCTGAGCCTCGTCGTTTTCAAAATATTTTTTTAGAATCTCTTTCAGTGTGGAGCCTTTAATATCCACATCAAAGGTAGGCTGTTGAGGAAAATACCGCTGTCCGATGCGTTTCCAGAAAAGCGAATAATCGCCCTCCGTATCCACAATCACCCCATCCAAATCAAAAAGAGCAGCCATGTGCCCACCGTGATTTCCCATATTTACTTGCATTTGATTTCAGTCTGCAAAGTTAGGCATTTTCCTTTAAAAACGCCCCTTCCCCACGACGCTCTGCAAGAAAGCCTCTCAAGCCCTTTGTGGCAGCTGAATCCGTAGAAACGCGAGCAAGCATAAAGCAAATCTATTATCCTCGTCAATTATTTGTACTGATACAGCATTAAAGTAATTTTTTGAACAAATCCTTGCATATCTAAAGAATTTTTATGAATATTGCGGAGATGTTGTGCATACGATGATTTTAATTTAGGAGTTTACAAACCACTAAGTTTGTTTGAGAAAAGAAATCGCACTAAAAATACGTGTTTATTTTAATATTTCGTATTATTATTACTTAAAAATGGAAAAGAATTTGTTTTTATGCTTTTATATTTGCATCTTTGCAGAAAGTAAAATTAATATACAAGAGGTATGATAGCTGAATTCAAATTCAAAAATTTCTTTTCCACCAGAAGCGAACAAGTGTTAAGCTTCGAACCGACAATGGATACGTTTGGAAAGGATGAGTATTGTTATGAAGTAAAAAACGGAGTTAACTTACTAAAGATAGCTACCATATATGGAGCAAATGCTTCCGGTAAAACCAATATACTCCTGGCTCTCTCTTTTTTTAGAGATTTAATGGTTGATAGACCTAAAGATAGAACTGAAGTGATAGATTTTACCCCTTTTCTTCTTGATGAAGAGTCAAGAAAAAACAGAACAGAAATGTCTATGGCATTCTATTTAGAAAAGGAGCGTTATAATTTGTCCGTTATATTGGATAATAAACGTATTTATTCAGAGAGATTAGAATTCTATCCTGGAACACAACCTGCAGTTTTATATAATAGAGTTTATAATCAAGAAAATGATATTTCAGAAGTTAAGTTTGGGAACAAACTTGGCATCAGTAAGAAAGGACAAACGGCGATTGTTGGCAATACAATAAATAACTGTACTGTATTGGCTGCTTTTGGCAAATCCAACGTTGAGTCCTCTCGTTTAAATATTGTGTATAATTTCTTTTCAAGCAGCATTAAAGATATTTTACAGCCACAAGAATCTTTGACAACTTTAGCAAAAAAGAATCTTAATGATGACAAAGATGGAAGTCTAAAAAAATTCCTTGTAAGTTTTCTGAAAGCATCTGATTTTAATATCAATGATATAGAATTAAAAGAAGAGGAAGTTCTGATTACTCCAAAAATGCAAAAGATAATTGAGGTAGCACCTATTTCAGAGGAGGCAAAGAAGCAGATGTTACAAAAAGGAAAGATAACAAATGCAGAATTAGTGTTTAGCCATACAACAGACCACGGAGATTTCGTATTACCCGAAGAGATGGAATCAAGAGGAACTATTCGTTTTATGGGAATAGCGGTTCTGCTTAAAAAATTGTTGTTAGAACAAAAAATCATTTTGATTGATGAGGTGGAGACAAGTCTCCATTATGAATTATTGGCTTATTTCATAAAAGTTTATTTAGCGAATAGTTGCAATCCATCACAGTTAATCTTATCCACTCATGATATTAATCTATTGGATGAGGACTTTATTAGAAGAGACACTATTTGGTTTACTGATAAAAATAATTCTGGAGAAACTATCTTGACACGTCTTTCTTCTTTAGGATTACATAAAAATCTATCTCCATATAATGCATATAGACAAGGCAAGTTGGTGAAATTACCATTCTTGGGAAGTATTTACCTTAAAGATGATAAGCTATGCGAGGAAGAATAAGCAAGAGCATTGCTATTATTGGAGAAGGCGAAACAGAATGGTTCTATTTCGATTCTCTAAGAATAGCTAAACGGTATCCATTTCGGTTAGTGCCTGGAATGCCCTCACATTCTGATTTTGGTCATATTCTTTCATTAGCAGATAGATATTTGAAAGAGAAGTTTGACTACGTTATTTGTCTGATTGATATGGATAGGATGAAACAGCTTCCTGCTGAAATGGCAAAATATCAGTTAATCAAAAGTAAACGAGAATATAAATCTGTATGGTTTGTAGAAACTCATCCGTGTACTGAGTTTTGGTTTCTGCTTCATTTCCTGCCAGATTTATCAAAACGCAAATATAGCTCATGTGATGAATTACTACCGGAATTGCAAAAATATATGCCCGGTTATGAAAAGACAAAACGCTATTTTCGGAAGACCGATCTATATGCGTTTCTCGAAAAGAATGGAGATATAGAGCGTGCTGTTAGAAATGGGAAACTACTAAGTGAACTAAGCCAAACAAATCCAGAAGATGAGATTTGCTATTCAGAGGTTTATAAGGTGATAGAACTGTTACGTCTATTTGGATGAAAATTTAATAAACAACCCGTTGGCGGAATTAAATAAGTACATATTTAACTCGCCCAATAGGTTTGTTGTTACTGAAATTGATATATTGTAGAATAGTTAGAGCACTGATTTTGCCGATAATTCCGGTAAACAATCCCGTTGTTTGTTTTGCATAATTTCTTTCAATCATAAATTACTTGAGTTCGGGATAAGAAATCAGAAGAAAGAGCGTTGTGGTTTGTTTGAACGACTTCATATTCGGAAAGCGGTTGTGCGGCTTATTGTCAGAGAAGCCAATCTGCAGTAATAGCAGAAACTGGATTCATGATGAAATTGTTGATAGAATGGTGCCTGGAATGTACGATCTGAGCTGTATTTTTGAGCTTATCGTTGATAGATTCATGATATACCTTTTGCGCAACATGATTTTATCCCAAAGAGGCATCAATTTGTTTTTCATATTAGATCTCAGTCCGGTAACTAAATTCACCCATTCGTTACGACACTGCCTGTGATTATGCTTTTTTTACTGTTTTATGGTATCTTTGCAGGCACATTCAAATGCAATTGACATGCAACAGACAAATAAAATCGGGAAAACAAAAGAAGAGAAGAAAACCGCTTTTGTTGTGGCGTTCTCGGCTCTCACAATGGTACTGGAAATATTTTTTGGCTTATTCTCCAATTCAATGGCCCTGCTTGCAGACGGCATCCACATGGGGTCACACGTATTGGCCATCGGACTGAGTTGGGGAGCCTACGTCTTGGTACGCCATCTGCAGCGTAACAGCAACACAACAACAGACAGTAACAAAGTGCTTTCACTCTCAGCTTATACGAGTGGAATCATGCTACTTATTTTCGCCTTGTTTATCATCGTTCAAGCCGGAGAACGTTTTTTCATTCCCGTTGTCAGAATACGTTACGTAGAAGCCATGACAGTAGCCGTTATAGGGATGGTCGTCAATTTGATTTGTGCGTTTATCTTGCATGACAAGCACGGGCACGATTACAATAGTCATTCAGCTTATCTTCATGTCATTGCCGATGCCCTTACAAGTCTTGGAGCCATTTTTGGTTTAATCTGCGCCATGATTTGGAATATCGTGTGGATGGATACGTTGGTTGCCTTTATCTGCTCCCTCGTCATTATCAGATGGGCAAAGAAACTATTAATGGATACCGGCAAAATGCTGACATCTAAAGACCCTATCGATTCCTAATTTGCCCTGATTAAAAAATTGCGGATGCTATAGACTGCAAGGTGACAAGAGATAGGATGCCACAGAAAACAAAGAGATCCTGAAGAAAATGAAACTCAAAAGATAGATTCATTGTCATGTAACTTTAAACACACACGCAAAAAGACGGTGAAACTTTCTGCTATTTATCATCAAGACGAATGGAGCATGGAGCCCCATCCGCCTTTCTACAAAAAAATCAAGTTCACATTGTTTGATCTGAATTGCAAATAAAAATAGCCACTTGACGCCGTTCATCTGCCATGACCCGACGGCCCTTTTCGAGCTGAAACTTGCACCAATACTTTATTCTACTTTTTCTCAGCCGGTGATGCCATCGCTTCTATAAGCGAAAGTCTGCCGATCAGATAACAAACAGTGGATTCAGCCCCTTGGTTCAGGTTAATGTTATTTTCTTCCAGTCCATCATAGCAACCACCCGTAGCGGGATTATAAACTATTTGATGAAGATGATTATTTCCCAAGAACCAACTGAAAGCGTCTTTTTGTTTTTGGATGTATTCATTCTCATGAAACACACCATAGAACGTAGACAATGCGATTACCGTAGCAGTCACATCAACAGGCTGTTCTCCATATCCTGTATTTGATTCACCTTTATTCAACCAGTTATCATTGGAAATAACTTTAATTTGTCCGTTAAAGAATATTTTCTCTAACAAAAAATCAAACGATTCTTTAGCTATAACTTTATCCTGCTCATTTTTCGTTACATTATAGGCATAGATTAAGCTTTCCGGCAAAACCGCATTCTCGTATGTTAAATAAGTCTCAAACCATTTCCAATCTTTGTCAGCCGTAGTTAGATATAAATTTGTCAATTTGTTCGCTAACAGCCGGATCAGGTCATAAACCTCTTGTGATGGCTCTTTCTGGTAATAACAGCACAATCCTTTTATTGCGAATGCTATGCTTCTGGGAGATTGTATCTTTCTAAGAATAGGAAAAGTGCGGCAAATCGCTTTTCTTGCCGCCGTAATCGATAATTGATAGAGAGATTCCCCATAGCAAATGAAATACCCAAGAGCCCATATAGCTCGGCCATTACTATCATCCAATAAAACATCATTATTTTGTGATGTAAACTTGCTATACCTGTCTACATAGTTTTTGAATGTTCCGTCATCTTGTTGACAAAACAAGATAAAATCCAAGTACAACTTAATGTATTTTCCACATTTATAGTAATCTTCATTCTCATCCACCATACAAAGAGCAATAAGCGCACGGGCATTATCATCAAGCGTATAACCTGAATTCAAATCAGGTTGATTCCCTTTCGAAAATTGTATCATTCCAAAATTTTGGCTCATGCTGATCATGTGACCCAGATTGATTTCTGGTAATGAATAGGTTAGGATGTCATGAGAACCTATGATCTTCTCAAAAAGCAACGTATAGGCAATTGCTGTATTTTCCCAAGCTGTAAAAGCTGTTTTTTGCAAACCTGAGATTCCCATTTGAATACGAAGTTTTTCATCCTTCAATAATTTATTTGTAGATATAGCTAATTGCACGGAATCATGAAAATTAAAAATAACACCGGTATGATCACTCAACAGTTCAAACGCATGAGGTATTGGTGTCGCAATGATCGGGCATCCGCAACTAAGTGCATAAACGAAAGTGCCGCTTACAGCCTGATTGGGATCAGAAGATGTAAATAAATAAATATCTGTCATCTGAAGATATTCCAGTAAAGTATGAATGTCTAGATATTTATTTATGAATTTCACATTATTTGTCAAGTTGAGATCTTTCACTTTAGCCTCAAGACCTTCACGATAGGTCTCACCATATTTTTTTACGATCATAGGATGCGTCTCTCCAATAATTAAAAATAATATCGAAGGATTTTCCTTAATGATAGCAGGCAAAGCATCAAGAGAGGTTTCAATACTCTTTCCCGGACTTAACAACCCGAATGTAGAGAGAATTTTTCTTCTGGAAAACCCGTATGTCCTTTTTAATTGTTTTTTATCAATTTGTTGCACCAAATGAGTACCGTGAGGAATAATGCTTATTTTATTCTTTTCTATTTGATACTCGTTCTGCAAAATAACTGATGACGAATGTGTCATCACAATAACAGACTGACAAGCATCGATTATATGCTGCAGATACACTCGTGCATCATCTTTGGGATGAGATAAAACCGTATGGAATACGATAACGATGGGTTTTGTTATAACTTGAACGAATTTCAAAAATGATTCTTGATTTTCACTGTAAAGTCCGAACTCATGCTGAATGCAAACTAAATCAATGTTGATATCTTGGTTTATTTTTTTTGAGATTACTTCAAAATCTGCTTGGTCTGAGGTGTTTAATACATACTTTACAGCGTCGTCATAGGAATGTTTTTCAATTTCAGATTCTACAGCACACACGTCAACTATATAATCATTTTTAAACTTCTTGTTAATATTGTGTATCAAGTCATACGAAAAAGTTGCAATTCCACATACACGTGGCGGATAAGTTGTAATACATAATATATGTTTCATTTTCTATAATTTAGCAATTCATCAATTAATTCTCTAACAGAAACGGAAGCACATGCAATGCATTTATCTGCCGCTCCATAATATATATACAGTCTGTCGCCCCAAATAATGGCACCTGTAGGGAAACACACGTGATTAACAACACCTTGAATCTCATAGTCTTTTTCAGGCTTTAGCAAAGGATAAGGCAATCGCGCAATTTCTATAGATGGATTATCCTTATTTAGTAAGGCTGCACATGCTGAATAAACATATCCTTCGGATGTGTCATAAACGCCATGGTAAATCAGAAGCCATCCTTCATCTACTTTTATCGGTGGACAGCCTGCACCGATATAACTTGATTCATGATCATACAGATGCTTAAAAAAGACATGGCGGCTAAAATTGGAATAATATTCCTCCCAGAAATCCTGGGTGAGGTTCTCAATTTTATCAATTGATACCGACTGAATATCGGGTCTTATACGATGTAAAAAAAAGAAATTTCCATTTATTTTATGAGGGAACATGGCCAGATCCTTGTCCATCAGATAGAGCAACTTACCTGTCTGAGTCGCTGATTGACGTTGATTGTATAAACGGAAATACTTATAGGTATGTGGATGTTTGTCATTCTTCAACCATTCCACAAATTGAGGATACGAAACATGTGATGTAATGATTCCTTCTCTTGTAAAATTTTTTAAGTCTTTCGACGTAACTAATGCTCCAACAGCACTTTCTCCATCATAAGCCGTATATGTCATATAATAGGTGTCCTCGATCTTAACGATTCGAGGATCCTCCATCCCATGTTTTTCATATTCAAATTGAGGAGATAATAGCGGCTCATCTTTCCGATAAATGATTTTCAAGGGATTTTCGAGCCTGCAATAACCGATAGAAGAAAAATTCCCTTCCCTGACTGCTCTATAAAACATGTGTATTTCACCTCCGGCAACAATTACCGCAGGGTTCATTACACTTTCATTTTCAAATTCCAGATTAGAAACTTCAAGAATAACACCTTCTCTTTTTATATTTATCATTACGTTTTTCTTACTATACTTGTGACGCTTTCTCCAGTTCTATCTTTTTCCAACTGATACTCACTTTTAACCTTTACCTTGTCTGTTTGAGCCTTTTTCTTTGCTTCTTTCCCTTCTTTATTTTTCATAATCTCATATTTTAATTATTAGTTACTTTTTAACTTATAATAATCTCTCATTCTTGCAAAGTTAATCAATTTATTCCGATTCCGATGTAACCAGAATCCTTTATTTCTTAGATGAAACGATGTATTACGTATTTGATGTTTATAAACACAATATTTAAACATTTAAAAAGTTTGAAAAACACACATTTTTTTGAATATCAGCAATTTATAGATCTTTCATTGAATTATCTGAAATAAAATCACTACCTATTCAGGATTATAATCAAGGCTCATTCTCCTTAATTGGTATAGGTGTAATCGTATTAACTGTTTCATCCGGTACGCATCATTTATCATCTTGTATAAGTTAGAGAATGACGATATGGATGACTGTTTAAAAACGTAAGACATAGCTGAAAAATTTGGCGTTTCCTACGCTACCGCCAACCGAACCTTGAGATGGCTATCCGCCAATAATATCTTATCGGTTGAAGGTGGAAAAGAGAAAAAATATCTTTTTACTAATACTGGTAAATCTCTATGGGAAAAGGCCCTTTCATTGCTGGTAAATCCCATAGAACGGGTGGTTTACACTGACAACACTGTCGGTAATACTTTATTAAGTGGCATCAATGCCTTGGCAGAATACACTATGATAAATGGCGAAACAAATATGTGCTATGCTATTAGTGAGGAAGACTTGAAATCATCAGGTATTCAGACGGATAAAAAGTATGGTAACAACGCCCTGGAAATTTGGCGTTACAATCCACATTTGCTAAGTAGTGACAAGGCGGTAGATAAGTTATCCCTGTATTTGACATTAAAGGATAATAAGGACGAACGTATCCAAATTGAATTGGATAATATGATAAACGAAATCAAATGGTAAAAGGTATAGAACAATTTAAAGCATTCTTTGCCGGATTCGAAGATAATTATGTCATAATAGGTGGAACAGCATGTGAAATCCATGAAGATATATATGCACAGACGCCACGAGCCACAAAGGACATCGATATAATTCTGATTGTAGAAGCACTATCAAAAGAATTTGTAGCCCGTTTTTGGGACTTTGTCAAAGCAGCCCAATACGGTGAGCAGAATAAAGGGACCGTTGAGAGACAACACACAAAACATGAATACTACAGGTTTATGAAACCGGCCAATCAAGAATACCCGTATCAAGTGGAATTGTTTTCCAGAAACTTAGGTTTAATTGACTTTCCAGAGGATGCTTATATAACACCTACCCGTTGGCGGAATTAAATTTATAAATAATGATGTATAAAAAATTGCGCATATCGCTGATTTTTAGTAAATTAGTAGTGTTCAAGCTATTAATTTTGAATCATCGTATGCACAACCTATATACAAAGTTCGTCAAAATCCTTGGGATCTGCAAACAATTTTCGAATAATCTGGTAAATGATCAAGGTAACATTCCCCGTCGTGTTCCTGTCCCTAAATTCTCAGATTTGGAGATTGTGGCATTGTCGCTCGCAGCAGAAGCAGAAAGCATTGACAGCGAGAAATGGCTCTTCGAGTACAAGCTAGAGGAATACCGGGATAGGATTCCCAACCTTATTTCTCGCAGACAATTCAATGACCGCAGGAAGAAGACCGCCGGACTGTGTGAAGAAATCCGTAAGAGACTCGCCTGCAAGATAGATAGCGGAGAAGACTTCTTTATTGTGGATTCCAAGCCAATAGAGGTTTGCAGGGTAGCCAGGGGAAAACGCTGTAGAATGGGACAAACCGTGGATTTTTCACAAGCTCCGGACTTCGGATTCTGTGCCTTGCAGAACACATACTATTTTGGCTACAAACTCCATGCTATCTGTGGGATGAGAGGTGTAATCCATTCTTATGACTTGTCCAAAGCGAGTGTGCATAACCTCAACTATATGAAGGATGTCAAGTTCGCTTATCACGACTGCAGTATTTATGGTGACAAAGGATATATTGGAGCAGATATACAGCTCGATCTTTTTTGAGACAGCACACATCAGACTTGAATGTCCCTACCGTCTTAATCAGAAAAACCGGAACCCCCACATTCATACCGTTTGCCAGGGCTCGAAAAAGGATTGAGACACTGTTCTCGCAACTGACAGAACAATTTATGGTTATCAGAAACTATGCGATGATAACAAACGGCTTGTTTGCCAGAATAATCGGCAAAATCAGCGCGCTGACAGTTTCACAATATAATGAATTACATTGATGGCAAACCCATTGGTAGAATCAAGTATGCACTAAATTAATTCTGCCAACGGGTATATAATTTAAAAATTCGTATTGCTTAAATGCACCACGGGTAATTATTAATAATATAGCTTAGAGTATTTAACTTTATTTACGACAATCAATGGTGACTGTTCCTCCATTATTTTGATACACATCTTTAATCTTAGAGTTATTCTTATAGTGATTTGTTATAGCAACTTTAATTTCTTCATAGGTAACAGAACCTGCCGAAGCCTTCTTCTTTACTATAATAAGCCTACCTATAGGTGTTACTATATATTTACCGTCACTTGAATCTTTGGACTTTGATCCAAATACATCATAATATTCATAGACTGTATCGAGCATGTCGATAAAATAATCAGTACGACTAAACAATGATGAGAACTGGCTCATCACATCGTCGTCATCATCTTTACTACACGAAGATGTTGACAAACAAACACCAGACAATAGCAAAAACATCATTATTAATTTAAACACTTTAGCTTTCATTGATATAATATTTTAGAGTTTCTTTCAAATTACGATGCAAACGTAAAACGGCTGAATTCAAGCGGATAATGCAACCGCATTATAATTCAAATTAGTTATTATTTTAAGGGTGTATTAATGATTGACTAAATCGTTGTATATTAAAATTCATAACCCATCTTTAGAGTTATTCCTTCTGTATGATACATTACCGGCTTTCTTATGTAGTTCAAGTTGTAATTACTTGTAAAATGAGAGAATGTTTGAAACTCCAATTTTTCAGAGGTACATCCTACAGAGAAATTCACGGCTCGTTTCGCTTTTGTTGAAATACGACAGCCGACAGATAAATTGACATACAAACCGCCGTTATTGTTAACATAGGTACCACCTTTCAAATCAATGAAAGGTGAAATTTTTCCTTTTAGGATGTTACATCGTGCGTTTGCAAACAGTGGAATATCAACCTTGCTATCCCTCGTGTCGTAAGGGATATCCATTCCAGGTGTCTTGTATGATGACATGAAGTGAAATCCTCCTCCTACACCTATAAAGAAATATGGATTGATTTGATAACCATATGAAGTATTTACTTCAAACCGTCCAAAATCATAATTTCCGCTACCAAAAGTATAGCCTGCATCAACATAACCGCGATAGCATTTATATGATATGTTTTGAGCATTAACTGATGTAATAGTAAAAGCTAAAATTATTGCTATAGTAAAAATATTTTTCATCACATATTAATTTTATAAATTGTATTTTTCTGAATTATTATTAGAATAAAATATTCAGCCACCTGTTATCTTAAATTCAACTCGTCAAGTATACTTTTAACTTGTTGCTTAATACTTTCACTATTTGTTACAGAACGAGATTTTGAATTGGTATAGGGTATGTAAGCAACGTATATCATTGAGGAAGAATATACTTGCTCTCCAATAATCATGGTAATTTTATCTGCAGTTAGCGCATTTACATATAATACCGTATAATCCTCTTCTGAAAATGTAGCCGGTACATACCTTTCAAGAAGAAAATCTGTCAGACTACTGAAATAGCTACTACTCACCAGCATTAGTACAGCTTCGACTTTCCCGTCGTTTAATAGATATATATAACCTATTACCCTGTCACTTTTTGTAATATAGATGATACTTTTATCATCTGACAATGAGTAGTTTGTCCCGACTTTTGCATACACTTCATCTTTTGTTGCTCCGAACAAGAATTGAGGTTCGGTAAATTGAGTGTAAACAGGTGTAACAGAGACCTTGATGGATTTTTGCCTATTTACATCAATATATGTTTCTCCAACTCTTTTACCGGTAATAAGTCCTGTCTCTGAAACCGTTGCCACATATCCGTTCTCAGAGGTATACGTTGCCTTAGAATCTGAACATTCAATTTGTGATGTCTTTTGGCTCGTCAATTCAACACTTTTTGAAGATGTGATATTAAAACCATCACCATCATCTTTTGAGCATGCAGCAAATAACGTCAATGACACAATTGCTGTTGCATAAAATAAAATCCTTTTCATATTATTTAGTTCAAAAGTTCCCATTACTTATTTATCTGGTACAAATTCCAAATCATAAGAATCATACACAGGTCTCATCATTGCGCCAGTTGCTGCATCAACACCCCAACCAATTATAAATGTTAAATTAATAATGGAAACCGGATTAAATTCCTTATCAATAATTGTCTCTAAGGGCTGATAACCTTTTGTATTACATTTAATAATAGTTTCATTGAACCCTCTTTTAATTTTAACATTAAACGGGAATACAACATTATGATATGAATGCCCATCAATAGTTACTTTTTCAGCAGATGGAATATTTGATTCCAATACGATATGCTTTTTACTTCCGCAAAAGAGTGTTGCACAAGATGAAAAACAAGAAAGAAGGAACAATAATAAAAATATTTTTTTCATAATATATAATTTTTTTAATAAAACGATTTGACAGATTAAATATAACCCGATACAAAGGATTGAACGTGCATTAATAATTTCGGTATCACTTCAGCAAGAATCGTTCTGCACAGCTCAAAATGAACCATTGAGCCTTTTGTACTTCACGATATCACGAAGGCGTATAATTTAGGAGGAATTGTTTCACACTTTGGAAAATGAGAATCAATACTGTCTTTTCTGTGACTATATCTTTTGCTACCAGTTCTTTCAGTTTACCTATAGTTTTACCGAGTCTATTGTCTTTTCATAGTCACAAAAACCATCTGTTTCATTGACATTCAAATTAAATGCACAGTTGTTGGATGAATTTTTACCTTGGCAAATATACTGTTATTTTCAATATCTTGTACATCTTTCTATATTATTTCGTACATTTTTTTCAAAAACAGTATGCAAAGCTAAAAATATACAGAAGCAGCAAAAGACAGAATTGACAGAGCAGCTGCAAAGGCATCTCTCCCTGATGTAGGGCACTTTCAGCGCCCACTGTGCGGGGAGGTGTTCTCATCCGCAGGTGCTGTGCACCCGCGGTTACCCGAAGGTTGGGCGCTTTCAGCGCCCTGACATCATACACATTGTGATTGTTGCTCAAAGTCTCTCCTGACCATGACGTCTCATAAAGATCAAAAATTATTTCCACAAAACAGCAAGGAGCTGTATTTACGGCGCTGAAAGTGCCGAACTTTCAGGTAACCGCGGGTGCGTAGCACCTGCGGACCGTCAGCTCCACCTCTCGCAGTGGGCGCTGGAAGTGTCCAACACAAAGGGTAAATGCCTGGACTGACTCATGAATTTTGTTTGGGGCTGCTGTTAGGCACTTTCAGCGCCCCATTATGAGGGTGGACATCTCATCCGCAGGTGCTGTGCACCGGCGGTTACCCGAAGGTTGGGCGCTTTCAGCGCCCCGACATCATACACATTGTGATTGTTGCCCAAAGTCTCTTCTGACTATGGCGTCTCATAAAGATCAAAAATTATTTTCACAAAACAGCAAGGAGCTGTATTTACGGCGCTGAAAGTGCCGAACTTTCGGGTAACCGCGGGTGCGTAGCACCTGCGGACCATCAACTCCACCTCTCGCAGTGGGCGCTGAAAGTGCCCAACACAAAGGGTAAATGCCTGTACTGACAAATGGATTTTGTTTTTAGCTGCTGTTGGACGCTTTCAGCGCCCCGGCCATCAATGCTTTCTGTCTTTTCCCGTCTCGCAAGCAAAAATCAAAAGCAAGTGTGAATTGTTTCCAGTTATGGTGCAATCATACTTTTTCTGGATGCCTTCTAAAGGTTATCCTTGTTTTTCCTATTTTATCCGAAACGGAAACCTGCCTGTAAATAAAATGATTGATCCAAAGTGTGGTTTGGGGCGTTTTATTTAAATGTGTGCTTCCGAGACAAACGACTTGTGTTTTTTCTCTCGAAATAAGAAATAAATAACGGATCTTTTGAGATTTGTGTCTATGATGAGAATCCGAATTACTTGAAAAATAAAGGA
>Ga0183100_1001142_pt1 | contig 14487 bp, 16 predicted proteins | sample Biomet2_FD_127789 | JGI IMG/M metagenome (GOLD analysis project Ga0183100, IMG submission 127789) | Microbial communities from bioreactor (seeded with anoxic lake sediment) at LBNL, California, USA - Biofuel metagenome 2 | ecosystem: Engineered > Bioreactor > Anaerobic > Unclassified ...
ATTCGGGATGGGCAATGCCTAAACCATGGTCAATTCCATGATAGGATTCATCAACGACAAGATCTATTCCTGGATGCGTGTAGGGATTAGACATGTCCATATCTGCGGCATTTATTACCGGATCTTGAAAGCTGATTTCATCGGGGATCGATTGGTCCAACGCATTTTGCTCAAACAGCAGGGATGGCTCAGCGAAAGAAATAGAATCTTCGGCAGTGGGAGGATCGAAAGGCACAGATGGCGCTGAGAATAATGACGTGAAAAAATTTTGCAGTTTCTCGAAAATAAACATAAAGTACAGTCCTTTCCTTGCATAGAATTTCCTTAAATATATTCGCTTCAATAGGAGGAGATTCCTTTAAGGATAAGGGGAATCGCTGCTTTTTATTGGTGGAGTTTAGCTTGTTAAGATGAGTTTTCTCTCGTAAACAAATAAAAATGAGGCCGCAATTGCGACCCCATTTTTATTTGTTTTTATAGCATAGCCGAAGCTTTGCGAACGACTTCGTATTCGTGATCTTTTGTTTCGACGAAACCGTTGATATGCGATTTCTTCATAAATGCGTATTGTGACTGGGTGTCGACGAGGCTTTCGAAAGCAGCGCTGAGCTTCTTGATCGTTTCCTGGTCGAAATCCGGTTTGGCTGCGATGACGTCTTTTGGAATCGGCGCTGTCTTGAAGATGATCTTCAGATCGCCCGTCTTGAGACCGCTGGCCGTTGCCGCATCCATTGCCTCCGAGTAGGTGGCACCGGCATCGATATCACCGTTCATGACGGCTTCGATTACCTTGTTGTGGCTGCCGGAGAAGTGAATTTCACCGAAGAAGGTATCCGGATTCTTACCGTGCTCGATGAGAGCGGCTTTCGGGTAAACATAGCCGGACGCCGATTTCCTATCGACGAAGCCAAAGCGTTTGCCGGCGAGATCGTCGATCGAGTTGATGCCGCTGTTGGCCTTGGTAATGATGTAGCCGGTATAGGAGGTGGCATTGTTTACGATTGGCGTTACCAGTGGAATGACATTGGCATTTTGTTTGGCTGAAACGTAAGCAAACGGTGAGAACCAGCCGATGTCGATGATTTTCTGGTCAACGGCTTTTTCGAGGGCATCATAGTCCGATACGATGATGGTGCGAGCTTTGCAGCCGATTTTTTCGGCGGCGGCGTTCAGGATCGGTATGTAATTCTCCCGGATGACCTGCGGGGCGACAAATGGGTTAACCCCGAAGATGATTTCATGGTCTTTTTTATAGCGGACGGCCATACGCTGGATGCGGTCGGAGGCGTCCAGCATGGTTTGGGCATGGTTGTAAATTTCCTCGATATTGCTTTCCTGTGTTTTAACACTGTTCATAGAATCATGGGTGCTGCTGGCAATCTGGACGGTTGCATGGCCGATGGTTTCGATAACCTTGGCCATCTGGTCGGTGGTGTCGCGCTGATTGGTTGCCAGTTCGGAAAGCCGGTTGGTGGTTGCTTCGATGCTGTGGACTTCTTCGACGAGGGCCCCCATGGCCTCGGCTGAGGTCTGCGCCATCGCCCCGACGCTCTGGAGTTCATCGTTGCCATGCATCATATTGGCGGAAACTTCTGTTGTCTTGGTGGTGATTTCCCGGACAATCGATTCGATGTCCTTGGTGATCATTTCACTTTCGTTGGCCAGCTTGCGGATTTCTCCGGCGACGACAGCAAAGCCACGGCCGTTTTCGCCGGCCCGGGCGGCTTCGATCGCTGCATTGAGGGCCAGCAGGTTGGTCTGGCTGGCGATGCCGCGGATCTTGCCAACAAAGTTGACGATCTTTGTCGAGGCAACATTGAGGTCTTCGATGTCGCGAACCGCAGTTTCAACGACGCGGGTAACATTGAGCATCGATTCACTGACCTCGGTGATCTGTCCCTGGTAGCGAATGGCAATCGTCGAGGAGTTGCGGCACTGGGCGACTTCTTCCTGCGAGGCTTTGGCTACCGTGTGCGAGGAGGAGGCGATTTCTTCAATGCCGGCAGTAGCTTCCTCGATATTGCTGGCATTGATTTCGCTCTGGCGGCTGATTTCATCAGACAGACTGCCCAGCTTTTTCAAGGCATCCTGATACCGCACAATTCCCCAGATCAGTTGCTGGGCGGAAAAGGCAAGTTCTTCTGCCATGCCGAGTACATCGATGTCATCGTCATGTTTGACGGGAGCAGCCGTGGTTGTCTTTGCAGCGGCTGGCGCTGCCTTATGTACGACCGGTTGGGAAGGACTATTCCCCGGCAGGAAAAACTTGCTGCTGAGGACTCCCATGATGACGGCAAGAATGATGACGGCAATCAAAGCGGCCAGGAAGCTGCCTGCGCTTTGAAAAACGAGTATCCCGGCGATGCCACCCAAGAGTGTTGTTACAATCTGACAAGACAAAAAGTTATTCACAATGAATCCACCTCGTTTATGATATTAGTGCATAATTATGGGGAAATATATGATATTTATATTGCTTCATTATACCATGTTTGCCAAGGATATTGAAAGGTATAATGCGAAATTTTGTCATAAAAATTAGGCGGTTGTTCCCAAAATTTCAAAATCTTTAAAAAGTACACGGTATTCCCGCATCGGTTGTTTATTATGGGGAAGGGAAGTGCCTAAATGTTGTTGTTGTAAGATAGAAAAAATTTGCGACCCAAGGTTGTAAGATCTCCTGCTGCTGGCATGTAGTAGCGTGAAGGGAGGTGAGAATATGGCAGTAAAAGCAGAGCAGAAGAGCAAGCTCATCCTGCAGGTGCAGACAGGCGTGACGGCGGCAGGTGCTCCGGCCTATAAACAGCGGACATTTGCCAACATTAATCCGGAACTCGGCGATGAGGACTTTCTGGCGATTGCCGCGACGCTGGGAGCGCTCCAGGCCCATGGCGTGCATGCGGTGCATCGCCAGGATGCGGCCCTCATGCAGAAAGCCTAAACGGCAAAAATTCTGAGGAAAGGAGGCGGAGACGATGGCGATGAACAAGAAATTGCAGCTTACCTTTAAGCTCGATTCCGGCAAAACGCTTACTTTCAATCTGGCGGACCCCAAAGACGGTCTGACCAGGGCGGAAACCGAGGCGGCGATGACGCAGATGATCACAAAAAAAGCTGTTGCCGGTAAAAATGGCCTGGCAGTGGCGATCAAGGATGTCCGGATCAGAAGTACCGAAGAAACAGTTTTGGCATAGCAGGAAAGAAGCAGGCGCTCAGAGGCCTGCTTCTTTTTTTATAAATTTTTCAATATACTTGAAAAATTAGAAATATTCTGTTATGTTTTATATTTGTAAGCGAAAATCATCTAAAAATATAAGGGGGAATTGAAGTGGAGGATTTGCCAATATCCAGAGAAATTGCAGCGATTGTGCCGGAGTATACAAAATGCGGGGATTGTGCTTTTGTCTATGAGCGCGGCCGAAAAAAGCGGGCCTTGCCGGTGAAACTTGACGCAGTATTTGACCATCTGCGCGCCCGGCAGTGTACGGATCTTTGCCTGCTGCGCAAATGGGCCGAAGGTTATACGCATCAGAAGACCTGGGTGCCTTTGGCTTTTAGCTGGGAATTGGTTTTGGTTCCGTTTAAAATTCGCCAGCCACGGATCAGCGGCGATGGTGCTGCCGGCTATTTTAACTTTGAGCAGATTGAGGATCTGCTGCTCGTGGAGGGGCAGACGATGCTGCGGCTCAAGGGTGGCAAAACCTTCCCTTTGTTATGGACAATGGCAACTGCACAGCAGCATTTACTCCATGGTTTTTTGCTGCAGGCGATGATGCTCAATTCTTTTGATACAGCGCTGTTTCATCGCCTGCATGGACGGGATCACAAGGATGATCGCTGATTTTACCGGGGGGAAAGCAGTCCGAGCAGACGGGCGAGGGCTCTTGATTGTCTGGCTGAGAGTACTTGCTGCGAGGTGTGAAGCTGCCGGGCCGCCTGCGACTGTGACAGGTCGAGACCAAAGCAGAGGCGGAGCACGATTCGCTGCTTTTGGGTCAGCTTTATCAAAGCAGCTTCCAGATCAAGCTTGCTCAGCAGCTGATCGAAAGGAGTTTTGGGGTCGGGGATGGTGTCGATCAGCTCGATCCCTTCGCCGACGCACTCGTTTGCCGAGGCTTCGCGCTGCCAGGTACGGCGTTCTCGCTTAAACAGTGTGCGCAGATCACCGTATACCTTGGCTTTGGCATAGCCGGCAAAGGGAATGCCGCGGCTGGCATCGTAGGTCGCTATGGCCTCCATAAAGCTAAGCCCGGCCTCTGACAGCGCCTCCTCGTGGATCGGCCGGAGATGACTTTGACCGGCGGATTTTTTCAGCAGGCCGGCAAAGCGAAGGAACAGTTCTTCCACAGAAATTTTATTGCCTTGTTGTGCCTGGTTCACCATTGTTTCGATGGACATCCTATCACCTGTGGTGAAAAACCGGTTTTTCGTGGATTAGCGCTTGGTTACAGGGTAGGCTTTTTTGCTGATGGCAGCAAACTTCTACTGACAGGCAGGTCGAGGATTGTAATTTTTTTATCGGCGGCATGTAGAAACAGAGAGGAGGGATAGCGGATGGAGCAGTTTCTGATATATGCGGCCAATTATGGCTTTCCAATGGTGGTTACCGCTTTTTTGCTGGTACGAATCGAAGGCAAGATCGATACCCTCAATGCGAGTATCGGGCTATTGACCAGGGCTATTGAACACCGAAATTAAGCGAGCAAACGGCAGTCCCCACTGTTTTGAGGCCTGCCGTTTGTCATTGACTGCAGGTGAAGATGAAAGTGTAGGAAGAGGACTGTATCTATGGTATAATATGGCTAATTAAGAAAGGCAGGTGACAATCATGTTTTCTACGGAACAAAAGGTTTTGGCCGTAATGGCGCATATTTCATATCTGCTGGCGGGCATCGGGTTTATTTTGGTGCCGCTTATCTTGATGCTGTGGAAAAAAGAAGACGATTTTGTCAGGGAACATGCTAAACAGGCATTGTGTATGCACCTTTGCATTGTTATTGCCTCAACAGTCGTGGGGGTTCTGTCCTTTTTACTCGTTGGTATTTTGCTGATACCCTTGCTGCTGCTCATCGGGCTGGTCTGGTTTTTTGCTTCGATCTACGCCTGCTGGAAGGCCGTTAATGATGAATATTATTCCTACCCACTGGTTCAGTGGCTGGCAGACAGGTTGTAAGCGGTTTTTATTTGGAAGGATGATTTTCTATGAGAGTTCTTGTTACGGGATATGGCGGACAGCTCGGCTACGATGTGGTTCGTGAGCTTGAAAGCAGAAAAATAGAGTGCATCGGCGTCAGCCGGGCAGAGTTTGACCTTACGGATTTTGTCGCTGTGCGAAGCTTTGTCGAAGGCTGGGCGCCGGATGTTGTGATTCACTGCGCAGCTTATACGGCGGTAGACCAGGCGGAGTCGGAACCGGAGCTGTGTCAGCAGGTAAATGCGGCCGCAACTAAAAATATCGCTGAAATCTGCCGGGATATAAAGAGCAAGCTGCTTTATATCAGCACAGACTATGTCTTCCCCGGTGATGGGGATCGTTTTTATGAAGTAGATGCTGCCAAAGGACCGAAGAATGTCTATGGCCGTTCAAAACTTGCTGGCGAAGAGGCTGTGCTGGCTGTGCTGGCAGAATATTTTATCGTACGGGTTTCCTGGGTGTTTGGCATTCATGGGAGAAACTTTATCAAGACGATGTTAAAACTCGGTGAAGGCAAGCCGAAGCTGACGATTGTCGGCGATCAGGTGGGGTCGCCAACCTATACGGTCGACCTGGCGAGGCTTTTATGTGACATGGTGGCCACGGATCGCTACGGAGTGTACCAGGCATCCAATGAAGGGGTTTGCTCCTGGGCCCAGTTTGCTCAGGAAATATTTGATCAGGCGCAAATGCCGGTGAAGGTTTTTCCGGTGGGGTCAGAGGAGTATCCGACGAAGGCTGTGCGGCCGAAAAATTCGCGAATGAGCAAAAAAAGTCTCGATGAGGCGGGCTTTTCGCGGCTGCCTTCCTGGCAGGATGCCTTGCGCCGCTATCTGACGGAGCTTGCTGCTTGCGGGGATCAAAGCTGATCGGTTTATTTTTAAGACTAGTATTGGGGATGAGGATATGAAAGTACTTGTTACAGGTGGGGCTGGGTTTATCGGTTCGCACTTGATGCGGCTGTTGCTGGCAAAGGGCTGTAAAGCGGTGGCACTTGATAATTTATCTACCGGACTGCGGGAAAACCTGCCGGCCGGGGCCGAATTGATTGAAATGGATATTCGTGATCCGCAGCTGGCGGCTGTATTTGCTGAGCAGCAGTTTGATATGGTGGTTCATCTGGCGGGGCAGACCATGGTGGATGCGTCCATAAGGGACCCGCAGGCGGACCAGGAAATCAACATTGGCGGGACCGTAAATCTTTTGGAGGTCGCCAGGAAAAGCAAGGTGCGCCGTATCTTATTTGCGTCAACCGCTGCGGCCTATGGCGATGTAGATGAGCTGCCGATTAAGGAGACGGCTGCCGTGAAGCCGCAGTCGTTTTATGGGCTCAGCAAGGTGACGGTGGAGCAGTATCTTGATCTCTATCAGCGTTTCTTTGGGCTGGAATATATGGTGCTGCGCTTTTCTAACGTGTATGGGGAGCGTCAGGGCGATGGCGGCGAAGGCGGCGTGATCAGTATCTTTACCAAGCGCATTGCAGCGGATCAGCCAATTGCAATTTATGGTGATGGCGAGCAGACGCGTGACTTTATCTATGCCGGCGATGTTGCTGCCGGCATATGGGGCGCCTTGCAGACGGCAGACGTAAATATGGCCTGCAATCTGAGCACACAGACGGAAGTCAGCCTGAACGAGCTTGTCGGGATTTTAACCAATGTGGCCGGCAGAAAAATTCAGCCGGTGTATGGCCCGGACCGGGCCGGAGATATCAAGCATTCGATGCTGTCGAATGCCCGGGCGAAAAAATATCTTGAATGGAAGCCGAGGATGTCACTGGAAGAAGGCCTGCAGCGAACGTATATGTATTTTAAGCTGGACAAATAACCAGGTATCTTTTCATACAAAAAAAGCGGCTCAGTTGAGCCGCTTTTGCTGATTTTGCATCGTTTAGTTTTTGATGATCAAAGCCATAAAGCTGAGATTACTGCTCTCGGCATTGTTTTCGATGGCGTGTCCTTCGCCGCTCGGGCAAAACATGGTGTCACCGGCCTTGACGGCAACTTCCTGGCCGTTATCGCTGTAGAGGCCCTGCCCTTCAAGGATATAGTAGGTTTCGCTTTCCCCGTGGTGTTCGTGATAGCCGAGGGAACATCCCGGTTCCAGGGTTACCCTGGCGTAGAGCCCGCATTTTCCGGCAAGTTCTTTTTCGCCGAGCAGTGGTTCAATAAATACGTGGCCCTTGCCGCCGGCGCGCTTTTCATAGCGGTTGACTGGTCGATCGTTAAATAATGGCATAGTGGTCGCTCCTTTGGTTGTTTAGAGGTTTGTGATACTATGTATATAACATTAGTATTCGCGGCGAAGCCAGGGATTCCTTTTGCTGCGGGGCAAAATAAGAGGGAGTAGAGGGAGTGCTATGATTTACTTATTGAAATTCGGGGCAAGCTTTGTGCTGCCGCCGGGGATTTTTTTCTTGCTTTTTTTTGCGCTGGGAGTCTATGCCTGGCGTTGCCGGCAGAAATATCTGGGCGCCGCAGTGCTGTGCGTGACCCTTGTTTTTTACTTATTGTCGACAAGTCTGGTCGCCGAGCAGCTGCTCGGCGGGCTGGAACGAATATATGAGCCGCCGACGGCTCCAGCCGGAGATGTGATTATTATGCTTGGCGGCGGGGCACTGCCGGATACCCCAGATGTTGATGGACTGGGGACGCTATGTGCAAGCCCGGCCAATCGGCTCTTGACGGCAGTGCGCCTGCACCGGGAACTGGGCGTGCCGATTCTCGTATCGGGCGGTCAGGTTTTTGCTGACAGCGGGCAGGAAGCCTTAATCGCGCGGCGGATTTTGCTGAGCCTTGGTGTGGCGGAGCAGGATATCTTTGTGGAGGACCGGAGTCTCAATACCCGGCAAAATGCTGAGTTTTCCGCCCGGATTTTGCAGGAGCATCATTTGTCTCAGCCGATTCTTGTGACGTCGGCGTTTCATATGGAGCGGGCCGTGTTGAACTTTTCGAAGCAGGGCCTTATGGCTACGCCGTATCCGGCTGATTATATGGTAAGTCGCGAGCAGAAATTTCACTATATCAAGCTTGCTCCGTCGGTAGCCTCACTGCAGGGTACTGTGATCGTACTGCAGGAGAAGCTGCGGACTTTTGTGACGCGATATTTTGAATAGACGGGAAGCTTTAAAAGATCGTTATATATTTAGATTGCGGGGATGTTTATGACAAAAAATTTAACTGAAGGAAACCCGGCAAAGCTTATTTTCTTTTTTACAATGCCGCTGATTATCGGCAATGTCTTTCAGCAGCTCTATGTGTTGGTCGACACCCTGATCGTAGGCCGGTTTCTTGGCGTCAATGCCCTGGCGGCAGTCGGTTGCACCGGCAGTCTGATGTTTTTTATGATCGGTTTTGTCATCGGTTTGACAACGGGGTTTTCTATTTATACGGGACAGCGGTTCGGGGCCAAGGATGTGGCGGGGGTGCGTCAAAGTGCGGCGGCCTGTGCGCTGCTTAGTTTTGCCTCGGCGACCTTGCTCACACTGGCTGGGGTGTTCTTTTCCCGGGACTTGCTGGTGCTGATGAAGACCCCCCCGGAAATTCTCGATATGGCCTGTTCTTTTATCGTGGTGATTTCCGGCGGCATCGGGGCCTTGGTACTCTTTAATATGCTGGCCAACCTGATGCGAGCCCTAGGTGACAGTCGGACCCCGCTGTACTTTCTTGTATTGGCCAGCTGCATTAATGTGGCGCTGGAGGTCTTGTTTATTCTCGTCTTTTCCTGGGGAGTTCCGGGGGCGGCGCTGGCGACGGTATTGGCCCAGCTGCTCTCGGGGCTTTTGTGCCTGTTTTATATCAGCCGGCGTTTGCCGTCGCTTCATATCGGGCGCGAAGACTGGCTGGCATCAAGGAAGGTGCTTTGGCAGCATTTGCGTATCGGACTGCCAATGGGGTTGCAGTCATCAGTGATTGCGCTGGGGGCGATTGTGCTTCAGGTAGCTCTCAATCAGCTGGGGCCGACGGCGATTGCCGCTTATGCAGCGGCGCAGAAGGTGGATGCGATTGCGATCATGCCGATGATGTCGTTTGGGATGACGATGGCGGCTTATACCGCGCAAAATTTCGGGGCGCAGAAGATCGGCCGCATCGAGCGCGGCGTCAGGCAGTGTATTTTTATGTCGGTGGCATTTAGCCTCTTGATTGCCGTATTTAACATCAGTCTCGGGTCCTCGATTATGCATCTGTTTGTCGGCGATGGGCAGCAGCAGGTCATTGATTACGGTCACACGTATCTGGTCGTTAACGGTGTCTGTTATTCGATTTTGTCCCTGCTGTTTATTTATCGCTACACACTGCAGGGGCTGGGGCAGAGCGTCGTCCCGACGATTGCCGGAATCATGGAGCTATTGATGCGGGCCGGCGCTGCCTTTTTGCTGGTGGATATGTTCGGCTATATCGGAGCCTGCTTTGCCAATCCGCTGGCCTGGGTGGGGTCCTGTCTGCCGCTGGCGGTCGCGTACTACCTGACACAGCGCAGCCTGCGCCGCTCGTATCCGGAGCGGCTGGCGGATTGAACATAAAACGCTGGTATTTCTGCCGGCGTTTTTTTATGGTAAAAAACAGGAAATAAAGGAAATTGTCTTTAGAATACCGAATAGGAAATTATGCTTCATAGTTTTATAAGATATTAAAATTATGGTGGAGGGTGAAGTTACATGGAGTTAAAGCGTGATTCGTTTAAGGCATATGATATCCGCGGCAAGTATCCGGAGGAAGTCAATGAGGATTTGGCCTATGCGATTGGCCGTGTTTTTGCCGATATGCTGCAGGCGAAAAAAGTAGCGGTGGGCCACGATATTCGGTTATCTGGACCGTCCTTGCAGGCGGCGCTCGTTCGCGGGCTCAATGATGCCGGCTGTGATGTTGTCGATATCGGCCAGTGCGGCACTGAGATGATTTACTTCGCGACGGCGCATTTAAAGCTCGATGGCGGGATTATGATCACGGCCAGCCATAATCCGCGGGAATATAATGGCATGAAGCTCGTGCGCAAGGAGTCTCGTCCGATCAGCAGTGATACGGGGCTTAAGGATATTGAAGAACGCGTGCTCCGTGGCGATTTTCCAGCGATGGTCAGTCAAAAGGGTGCGGTTGAACAGGTCAATATCATGCAGCCGTATGTAGAACATCTGCTTACTTATGTTGATATAGCTGCTTTACAGCCGCTGAAGGTCGTGGTCAATGCGGGCAATGGAGCCGCCGGACCAATTCTTGATGAGCTGGAAAAGCATCTGCCGTTTGAATTTATTAAGGTTCATCATGAACCTGACGGCAGTTTCCCAAATGGCGTGCCGAATCCGATTTTACTGGAAAACCGTGAGGCGACAAGCCGTGTGGTTCGTGAGCATGGAGCTGCGGCCGGGATTGCCTGGGACGGGGATTTTGACCGCTGCTTTATGTTTGATGAACAGGGCGGTTTTATTGAAGGCTACTATATGGTCGGTTTTCTCGGTCAGGCGTTTTTGCAAAAACGCCCGGGATCCAAGATTATTTATGATCCGCGCCTAACCTGGAATACGGTGGAACTGGTCGAGCAGGCTGGCGGCATCCCGGTGATGTGCAAGAGCGGACATGCTTTTATCAAAGACCGCATGCGCAGTGAGAATGCAGTGTACGGCGGGGAGATGTCAGCGCATCATTATTTCAAGGATTTTTCGTTCTGCGACAGTGGGATGATCCCTTGGCTGTTAGTGTTGGAACTCGTTTCCCGGGCAGGGAAACCGTTGTCGTCGCTGATGCAGGAACGGATGGATCGTTTCCCCATCAGTGGAGAGATCAATAGCACGGTTAAAGATGCAGCAGCCGTAATGAAAGCAATTGAGGAAAAGTATGCTAAAGGCGGCGAAGTGTCAAAGGTTGACGGGTTTAGTGTGGAATATGAAAATTGGCGCTTTAACCTGCGGCTGTCAAATACGGAACCGGTGATCCGGCTGAACGTTGAGGTGCGCGGCGACAAGGCATTGCTGGCCGCCAAAACTGAGGAGATTTTGGCAATTATCCGCGGGTAAAAAGGATGGGAATGGTTTTATGAAAAAAATACGCAAGGCGGTTATTCCGGCAGCGGGTCTCGGCACGCGTTTTTTGCCGGCGACCAAGGCTCAGCCGAAGGAAATGCTGCCGATCGTCGATAAGCCGGCGATACAGTTTATTGTCGAGGAGGCAATTGCCTCCGGCATTGAGGAAATTTTGATTATTACAGGGCGCAACAAGCGGTCGATTGAGGATCATTTTGACCGGTCGCTGGAACTGGAGCTGCAGCTTAAGGAACAGGGAAAATATGAAATGCTCGGCATGATCGAGCAGATTTCAAATATCACCATTCACTTTATCCGCCAAAAGGAAGCTCGTGGCCTTGGTCATGCAGTGCTCTGTGCCCGCCAGTTTGTCGGGGATGAGCCGTTTGCGGTTATGCTCGGTGATGACATCGTCGATGCCAAGGTGCCCTGCCTGGCGCAGCTGATCGATGTCTACAAAGATTTGGGCGGGAGTGTGCTCGGCGTGCAGCGGGTGCCGAAAAAGCAGGTGGTCAATTATGGCATCGTAGCGCCAAAGGAGGTCAAGCCGAATGTCTGGCAGGCGATGAATCTGATCGAAAAGCCGGCTATCGAGGAAGCTCCGTCAGATCTGGCCGTACTCGGCCGCTATGTGCTGGAGCCGGAGATCTTTGATATTCTTGCTCATACAGCGCCGGGGCGTGGCGGGGAAATCCAGCTGACGGATGCGATCTGTGAGTTGGCAGCGCGCCAGCCGGTCTATGCCTATAATTTTTATGGGCGGCGCTATGATATTGGGGATAAAGAAGGTTTCCTGGAGGCGACGGTGGAATATGCACTGAAACGTCCGGAACTCAGGGATCGCTTCATGGCCTATATGTTGCGCACCATTGGTCCGATGCTCGACAAATATGAGCAGGAGTCTGAGGCGAAGTAAAAAACAGCTCACAGGCTGTCCGCACAATCGGCAGTGGAATTTCTGCCAGGTGTTCCTGTGAAATTATGAGATGAAGGTGTTATAGCATGAGTTTACAGTTAAAATCGGGTTTTGTATTTGATTATGACAATCTGTTCGGTGAGGGCCGGGTTACGGCAGCTGATATGGAAGAACTGGCGCCAAAACTGCAAGAAGCACAAGCGGCAATGAAGAAGATGCGTGAAACCGGATTTGTCAAAGCGCATTTATCGAAGGACGGCGAGCCGGAAAAGGTGCTGTTTAGTCAGCTGCCTTATATTGCCGCCGATCATCTGAATTCCCCACAGTCGATTTCCCGGCTGCATGAATTGACGGATTCCGTGCGTGACCGCGTGGATGCTGTGATTTCACTGGGAATCGGCGGCTCGTATCTTGGCAACAAGGTCCTGTTTGATGTTCACTGCGGAGAGTTTTGGAACAGCCGCTCGAAAGCCCAGCGCGGCGGATTGCCTGAGGTTTATTTCAGCGGCAATAACATCGATCCGCGCCGCACCGGGGAACTGATCGAATACATCAAGTCGGCGGCTGCCGGACGTGATAGCTACCGTGTAATGCTAATTGTGATTTCAAAGTCAGGCGGTACGCTCGATACGATGTCAAACTTTATGGTGATTTATGATGCCTTGAAACAAGCGGGGAATATAGAAGTTGAGGTCATTGCGGTTACAGATCCGAATGAAGCCCAGCCCACTTTGCTGAAAAAATTGGCTGCCGAACAAAATTGGCCGACATACAGCGTTCCGGACGGTGTGGGTGGACGCTTTACGGTATTTTGCGAGGTCGGTCTTGTACTGGCAGCATGTGTTGGTTTTGATATTGAAGCTTTCCTGGCGGGGGCGCGGGCGATGGATGAGGCCTGTCAAAACGAGGATGTCTGGGAAAATCCAGCGATGCTCAATGCGGCATTGAAATATATTGCTGCTGAAAAATACGGCCGTGACATTGAGGTCATGATGCCGTATGCTGATTACCTGAAGTCGGTAGCCGAATGGTATATTCAGCTGCTGGCTGAATCACTGGGCAAACAATTTGACCGTGAAGGGCGTGAAGTCTGCTACGGGCGGACCCCGATTGTCGCTGTTGGCACGACGGATATGCATGCGCAGACACAGCAACATCAGGAAGGCAAACTCAACAAGGTTGTGCAGTTTATTCGCGTTGAGAAGTGGGCACAGGATTTCATGATTCCGGATGCATTCCCGGCCGCAAAAAAACTGTCGGATATTGCCGGGGTCAAGATGAGTGAAGCGCTTGAGGTAGCCCGGGAATCAAATGCCGATGCGCTTGTTTCCAATGACCGCTTCAATGCCCTCTTTAGTCTGCCGGAGCTTACGCCGTATCATTTGGGAGAACTACTCTATATGCTGGCAATGTCGGTAGCCTATGAAGGCGAACTTGCCGATGTTGATGCCTTCAATCAGCCGGGTGTCGAAGCCTATAAGCGGATTATGGGACCGAAACTGCAGGCACTAAAAGCTAAATAAATACTTACAGCCCTGAACATCTGAAGGTGGCAGGGCTGTAATTTTTATTGTAATTAACGGAATATTTACAATATTTTACAGGGGGCAGCGATCATGAAACACTGGCAGGAGATTTGGCAAAGGCCGATGGTCCGCGCAGTGACTTTGGGGATCGGCGTACTCGCGGTTTATTTGGTGGGAAATAGTTATTTTTCAATAGAGGAGGTCCACCGGGATCTTTCTGAACCCGTGGCGTCACCAAAGGTTACAAGAGTGCAGCCGGTGGTTTTTCCCGATGGCGATAAAGGAAGCTTGCACGATCCGTTTGCCGGGGCGAAAGAAAAAAATCCACCGGAAAAAGAGGAAAATGCAGCCCTTTTGTCAAAGAATAAAACGTTGAATATGGGGACGGAGAAAAAACCGTCAATCCCTATAAAAACTACACCTGTACTCACCGGAGTTTTACAGGGACCGCAGTGCAGTCAGGTCTTGCTGCGTCTGGGAGAACAGCAGGCGGTGATTCAAGTTGGCGGCTGGATCGGAGAATATGAGGTTAAAAGCATTGAGCCTGACCGGGTGCTGTTAAACGGACCGGCTGGCGAATTTTTTTTGACCTTGCAGCAAATGAATAGACAGCAGGAAAAATAAAGCAAATGGGCGGTGGGTTGATGAACCTGAAATCGCAGGGTGTTTGTATTTTATTTGCAATGATTGTTTTATTCGTCCGACCAGCAGCAGCGGCCGGAATATCACTGGCAGTCCGGGATGCCGATATAAGGGAGGTGTTAATGTCACTCGGGGCAGTCAGCGGGGTGCCGATTGCTGTCAGTGATTCCGTTCATGGCAGGATCAGCCTGAC
>Ga0183100_1001143_pt1 | contig 14480 bp, 13 predicted proteins | sample Biomet2_FD_127789 | JGI IMG/M metagenome (GOLD analysis project Ga0183100, IMG submission 127789) | Microbial communities from bioreactor (seeded with anoxic lake sediment) at LBNL, California, USA - Biofuel metagenome 2 | ecosystem: Engineered > Bioreactor > Anaerobic > Unclassified ...
TTAAGAATCATAATTTTGTATGGAAAGAAAAGGTTTACAGACTAAATAATATACGCGAAGTTGTTTTTGAGACTCATGGAAAGATGCCTAATTGTTTGAGAATTATAACAAAAGACTTTAAATCTAAACTTTACCCGGCTTCAACATTATGTAATAAAACCTGGTTTGAACTTAAAAGTGCTTTGGAGAATGAGGGGATCAAAGTAAGAAATGAATGTATACGTTGATATAATTACTCAATGTACAAAGAATCCCGATATAGCTAGATTCTATACCGGGATTTCTATTTTGTTATTTATAAAGTCGTTCTTTATTTTATCGTCACCATAGTAGCTCCAAAACCATATTCCTTAAAAGAAGCATCCTGACTTTGGTAAGTTTTGTATTTGTGCTTCAGTTCATCAAGAATAGCTTTGCGCAACACTCCGTCACCTTTACCGTGGATGAAGACAATCTTCTGACCTTTTTTGTTCTTGTTTTCTTCGAGCACCTTGTGAAATTCTTCCAACTGATAATCCAATATCTCTTTGTTACTCATATTGGCTGTGTTATCAAGTAATTCATTAATGTGAAGGTCTACTTCGATAACTTCGTTTTTTACAGATCTCTTCACTATTGGAGTTGCAATAGGCCTATCTACATTTTTCTTACCAAGTAAAGCTTCCTCTATTTCCTGTGCTGAGACATACATCTGTTTTGCCGGTTGATCGTTCTTTACGATATCATAAATCAGAGCAGGATCTTCAAAATAAACCGATTCACGGAATGTGTGCAGTTTATAGAACTTAACTGTATCTATGCGAAGTTCTACACTCACTGCTGGTTTCAGAGTAAATGTTTTGGAATCTTTAAATGCTATAAGTTGCACAGCTACATGTTCCAGCTCATTAAGAATATCTTTATTAAACTCTTCCAAAAAGAGTTTTGTATTAGGCTCAATCAGTCCGTGAGAACGATTCTTCCAGGCCTTCCCTTCTGCACTTAGGTAATTATAATAAATATAATAATTGCTGTCGTTTACAAGATAAGCTTCGAATGGAGTGCCTGATATAGCTTTGGAATCAACCGGAACGTATGCCAGAAGTACGTTTAGAGCTTCACCTTCGCGGGTTTCCACCGGACGGGAAGTGATTTGCGGAGCAGTAACTTTTGCTTCGGGTTTAGTTTCTTTTGAGCCAGACTTAGATGTATCAGCGGGCTTTCTCCTTAAATTATAATCGTCTGTTTCAATCACTACACATTCACGTATAAGCATTGGAATATCAAACCCGTCTGCATCCTCCACGTTTACCTTGTCTTTTCCTATAAATCCAGTCACAATTCCACCACCTGTTTCGCTAAGGAAGCGGACTTTATCACCTATTTTAATGCCCATATTCTTTTTATGTTTTAAGTTCTTTGAACAAAATTGCTCAATTATCCGTCAAATATCACTAATTTTGCCGAGATAGACAAATGAAAAGATGGAAGAAACAAAACATATTAAGATAAGTGAGTTCAATTATCCTCTACCGGATGAACGTATTGCAAAATTTCCACTTCCTGTTCGCGACCAGTCAAAATTACTTGTTTATAAACATGGAGAGGTTAGTGAAACTATATTTACTTCTTTGCCTGAGCTTATTCCGGCTGGAAGTCTGATGATTTTTAATAATACTAAGGTGATTCAGGCACGCCTGCATTTCCGTAAAGAGACTGGTGCTTTGATTGAAGTATTTTGTCTTGAGCCGATTTCTCCCAATGATTATGTACTTTCTTTTCAACAAACAGAAAAGTGTAGCTGGTTGTGCATGGTAGGTAATCTGAAGAAATGGAAGGACGGTTCTCTCAGTCGTGAGATTATAGTAAAAGGAATGCCGATAGTATTGACTGCGACTAGAGGGGAGTGCCGTGGTACAAGTCATTGGATTGATTTTACATGGAACAATAAAGAGGTTACTTTCTCTGAAATTCTGGAGGTGGTAGGTGAATTGCCCATTCCGCCGTATCTGAACAGAGAAACTCAGGAGAGTGATAAGGAAACCTACCAGACTGTTTATTCAAAGATTGATGGTTCTGTTGCAGCTCCTACAGCCGGACTGCATTTTACTGAAAGGGTGATGCAGGATTTGGAAAAGCATGGTGTGGAACTTGAAGAACTGACTTTGCATGTGGGTGCAGGTACATTCCGTCCTGTAAAGAGCGAAGAGATTGCAGGACATGAGATGCACACGGAATTTATTTCTGTAACAAGGAAAACCATTGAAAGACTTATTGCTCACGATGGAAAAGCTGTTGCTGTTGGAACTACTTCGGTACGTACACTCGAGAGTCTTTATCACATGGGAGTGGTGTTGAGTAACAATCCGAATGCTACAGAAGAAGACTTGCATGTAAAACAATGGCAGCCGTATAAAGGTCTTTCTGAGCTGACTGCTGTTGAGGCGCTTCAACAGATTCTTAAATATATGGACCATCATAAAATTAATACACTTCATAGCAGTACGCAGATTATTATTGCTCCGGGATATGAGTATCGTATTGTGAGAGCTATGGTAACTAATTTCCACCAGCCGCAAAGTACATTGCTATTGCTGGTTTCGGCATTTGTGCATGGTAACTGGAAAAAGATATATGATTATGCGCTGAGCCACGATTTTCGTTTTCTCAGTTATGGAGATAGTTCATTGCTGATACCTTAAAAAGTAAACTTATGTATAGAGACAATAGTGAAGAAATGTTCCCGTTGGTCGATGAACTTGGAAATATAATCGGTGCTGCCTCAAGAGGGGAGTGCCATAACGGTAGTAAGTTGTTGCATCCGGTGGTTCATCTTCATGTGTTCAATGATAAAGGTGAGTTATTTCTTCAGAAACGTCCTGCCTGGAAAGATATTCAGCCAGATAAATGGGACACAGCTGTAGGTGGACATATTGATTTGGGAGAGAATGCCGAGCAAGCTTTGAAGCGCGAAGTGCGTGAAGAACTTGGCATTACCGAATATGAACCTCAGTTTGTTACAAGTTATGTGTTTGAATCGAAAGTAGAGAAAGAACTTATCTTCGTATATAAAACAACCTATAATGGTGAAATAACTCCCAGTAAAGAGGAACTGGATGGAGGACGATTCTGGAACACTCAGGAAATAAAAGAGAATATTGGGAAAGAGGTGTTTACACCGAATTTCGAAGGAGAAATTAAGCGAGTGAACTTGCTTCCCGGTCTGAATGATTAACTAGAGAAATTGTATAACCTTAAATAATTAATTTTATGGGATTATTGGGCGGTGTTATTATTGGCATTATAGCCGGTTATGTAGCCGGTAAGATTATGAGAGGCGGTGGCTTTGGCTGTTTTGTAAACCTCATTCTTGGCATAATAGGTGGTGTACTAGGTAGTTGGCTTTTTGGTATGCTTGGCATCTATACCTCAGGCATTGTAGGACATTTGGTTACTGCTACCGTAGGCGCTATAGCTTTACTTTGGATTTCTTCGCTGTTCTCTTCAAAAAGGCATTAATTGTCTTCAGTCGTTAGAATAGGCAGATATTTCTCTCTAATAAATATAAAAAATGAGAAATGTTCTAGCAATCTGGCACTTGGCGTGTAATATTTTGATTATTAGTGGTGTACAGGTGCTAGATCAAATTGAATTGATCTAGCGGATATCTAGCAATCTAGCACCTGTGTCTCGTCCTGATTCGGGCTGACTCAACTCTTTTTCACATCCTTATAATATGATTTTCATAACTTATTGCTTTTGTTTTATTTTTCAAAAGTGATAATCTTTAGTACACCCGGGTGGACAACAGTCGTACACCCGGATGGAGGGGTGCACTATATCCGGGTCTACCCCGAATATATACCCGGGTGTATGAAGCAATATCCGGATAATAAAAAAAGCGAAGAAAGCAGATTTACCTTCTTCGCCCGTTTTATATTATGATAGAGAACTATTACTTAGCTAGTTCTGCAATTACATCCATAATTTTCTGACCAATTTCCTCTGCAGCTTCCATTGTTGAGGCTTCAGAATATACACGTATAATTGGCTCTGTGTTACTCTTTCTCAGATGAACCCATTTGTCTGGGAAGTCAATCTTTACACCATCGATGTCATTGATTTCTTCTTTCGCATAGATTTCCTTTACTTTTGCAAGGATAGCATCTACATCAATTGAAGGAGTCAGCTCTACTTTGTTTTTAGCAATAAAGTAAGGAGGATAAGTAGCTCTCAGTTCGCTAACCTTCTTTCCTTCGTGAGCAAGATGGCTAAGGAAAAGAGCGATGCCAACCAATGCGTCGCGTCCGTAGTGGCTTTCAGGATAGATAACTCCTCCGTTGCCTTCACCACCGATCACAGCGTTAGTATCTTTCATTTTAGTTACTACGTTAACTTCACCTACGGCAGCAGCATTGTAAGTCTGTCCGTATTTACGGGTTACGTCACGCAGCGCACGTGTAGAACTTAAGTTTGAAACAGTGTTACCCGGAGTATGCTTCAATACATAATCGGCAACAGTTACCAATGTATATTCTTCTCCATACATTTTACCATCTTCGCAAATCATAGCAAGGCGGTCAACGTCAGGATCAACAACGAATGCAACATCTGCTTTTCCGCTTTTCATCAGGTTCATTATGTCTCCCAGATTCTTTTCAAGCGGTTCGGGATTGTGTTTAAAGTTTCCGTCCGGTTCGCAATAAAGCTTTTCAACGTGCTTTACTCCAAGTGCTTCAAGCAATTCAGGAAGAATAATACCACCTACTGAGTTTACACAGTCAATGGCAACTCTGAAGTTTGCCTTACGGATAGCTTCAACATCAACAAGTTTCAGTGCAAGTACACTGTCTATATGTTTTTTATTGTAACTTAAATCTTCACGGTAAGAACCCAGACTATCAACTTCTGCATAAGAAAACTCTTCAGCTTCAGCAATACGAAGAACTTCCTGTCCTTCTGCTGCATTCAGAAACTCTCCATATTCGTTAAGAAGCTTCAGCGCGTTCCATTGTTTTGGATTATGGCTGGCAGTAAGGATAATTCCTCCGCAAGCACCTTCCATGGTAACTGCTAGTTCAGTAGTAGGAGTAGAAGCAAGGTCAATATCTACCACGTCATATCCCATACCCATCAGGGTACCTACAACTACGTTCTTAACCATTGTTCCGGAAATACGAGCATCGCGACCTACAACAATTTTATTGCTTTTTGATTTGCAGGTCTTTCTTATCAATGTTGCATAAGCGGAAGTAAACTTAACAATATCAAGCGGGTTTAAACCCTCTCCGGCATTTCCGCCAATTGTACCGCGGATTCCGGAAATCGATTTTATAAGTGTCATTGTTATCAGTATATTTTGTATTCTATTTCGTAAAAATACGGTGTTACAGTTTGTTGAGCTATCGTATGCCCTTGTCCTGAAGGAACAATAACCTTTACTTTTGCACCATCTCCTACATATTGTAGTGGAATTAGCCATCCTTCAGGAACAGCTGAACCGTAAGCACTAAGCATGTAAGTTTTCTGGCTTTGTTCCGAAGTAAATACCCCGTAGGAAGATGTTGATGTTTTCTGATATAAAAACTGATCTACGCTAGTGTTATCATAGTAATTTGATAATGTACTATCACCACTAGCAACACTTACTTCCAAAAAGCGTGTAAGAATAACGTCGTTGCTCTTTGCTAGATTACCGCCTTTTTTGTCAACATGCAAATATACTCCATCGGATAATAGTACATACTGATTTGTAGTAGTTGTAGAGTCCTGCTCTTTAAATTTATCAGTATTAATAACTTCTATATTGTTTTTACTGATAAAATCTTTTATGGCTTTCTCTTCATTAGCTTGTAATTCAGCATACGTTTTTCCGCTGTTAGTACATGATTGAAAGGCGAATCCCATTAATAATAAAGAGAATAGTAGTAAAGTTAGTTTCTTCATATTTGTCTATTAATATTCCGTACAAAAATAGCTATTCAAATGGTAAATACCACAATGTTATGAAGTAATTAAATATAAATAACTAATTATTTGAAAGCAATAAAGGTTTATACTTCTCTAAAGCACGTTCGAAGGTATCAATAGCTTCTTGCATTGTTCCGTAAAATTCTCCGCCTGAAGCATTAAGATGTCCTCCGCCACCAAAGAATTCAGATGCCAGCTGGTTGCAAGGAAATTCGCCAACAGAACGCAAAGACACTTTTACCATATCAGTGTCTTCTCTGAAGAATGCCGTGAACTTCACTTCTTTTATTGACAGAGGAATGTTTACAAAACCTTCCGCATCTCCCTTCACATAATTGAATTTATCCAACTCTTCCTGTGTAAGCCAGATCATAGCTGAATGGTATTCTGGATAAACTTTCATTTTTGAATACAGTACGTACCCCATCAGTCGCAGGCGACATTCAGAATATGTATTGTACACATTACGGTTAATATCATCTTTATCAATACCTTTTGATATAAGCTGGCTGATGATAAAGTATATTTCCTGATTGTTTGAGTTATAGGTGAAGCTTCCTGTATCGGTCATCATTCCGGTATAGATACACTCTGCACCTTCTTTGGTCATATCGTCAAAGTACCCAAGACGACAGATGAGTCGAAAAACAAGTTCGGAAGTGGAGGATAACTCGGGATGTGAAATAACAATGGAGCATATATCATCCGGGAATGGGTGATGATCTACCATTACCTTGCGTGCCTTTGAAACTTTTACTAATTCTCCCATTTCGTCTATTCGCTTCAGAGCATTGAAGTCGAGACAACAAATCATGTCAGCTTCAGCTATAAGTTGGTTGGCTAACTCTTTTTTCTGATCGTACAAAGTGATCTCTTTGGCCCCCGGCATCCATCTGAGAAACTCAGGAAAAGCATTGGGAACAATGATATTCACTTTCTTATCTTGCGAAATAAGAAAATGATAAAGTCCTAAAGAAGAACCTATTGCATCTCCATCGGGAGAAATATGGGTAACGATAACAATCTTTTCTGTATCTTTCAGATATTCAGCGAAAAGATCAATATTAGCCTGGTCTATTATTTTTGTAAGCATATCTTTTTTCTTCGTTGTTAAATGCAAAAGTACAAATTAAATTGTATTAAAGAGTGATTTGATAAGCTCCTTTTTCTGAAAGCGATACATAGTCTATTCCTAAAAGCAGGCATTCTTTTTTATATGCTTCTTTATGATAGTCGCTAACAGAGGAATCAATCACCACCTTCCCGGTTGTGAAAAGCGGCATGAGCCACACCAATTTGCCTTTGTAACCTTTGCATATATATAAATAATCAATGTATAACGGTTTGTCAGAAGTTTTGTTTCGCCAGGAATCATCTTTTATCATGCAGATGGTTTTTCCTTCAAAGCTAAGGATACTGCCGTGCTTCCATATTTTATCTCCTTGATAGTCTGCAGAAAGTAGTTTTGGTGTTTTTATATTGTTCTTTTCCCAGAAACGCTTGGCTGCATAGCGCAATTTGTAAGGCACACTGTCTTTCTCTACTGAAAATAAATAGGATTTTTCTCTTGAATCAATGAGATGAACCGTTGGGCAATTACGGGAATTATAAAATATAATAGAACGAATGTTCTGATGAGAATAGCTCTCTTTGGCATGATAAATAATGAGTACCAACAGGCAGGACAGAATGCCCGGCAATGCAACACGTTTTTTTGCAAAGAAAAAGAGAGTGGCAAGCAAAAGAAGAAGATAAAATAAAGCGATGTCAGTTTTGGTTATCCATACATGGTCGATGGAAGAGTAGGGCAGATGTTCTATAAAAGCAACCGTGCCATTTAGTAATTTGATTGATGCTTTCAGTATGATAGCCACGTATTGTGCAAGGAATGGAATAAACCCGATGCAAAGTGTGAATACAGCCAGATACATGATGACGGAAACCAATGGCACAACAATTATATTGGTGAGCAGAAAATGGGATGGAAATCTGGAAAAATAATAAAGCGTAATAGGAGTAGTAATTAGCTGAGCAGCAATAGATACACTCATTAGTCCCCAAACATATTTAACGATCTTATTTTCTGTTTTTATCAGTCCGTTCAGCCATGGTTGTATAAGAACTATGCCTGCTACGGCACTGAATGACAGCTGAAAGCTTACATCAAACAAATAGAATGGATTGTAAATCAGCATCAGAAAGGCTGCTATGGCCAATGTGTTTAGAGTAACCGGATGATTATTTCGTATTTTAGAGAGAGCAATTAATGAAAACATGATGACCGAACGTATAACCGGGGAAAGTAATCCGGTAAGAAATGCAAACCCCCATAATATGAACACGATGGTTAATTGCTTTGCAAGCATGGTCCCTTTCTTGCGATTGGCGAAGCCTAACAGAAAATCGAGCAGGAAATAAAGAAATCCGATATGTAATCCTGAGAGTGATAAAACATGGCTTGCTCCTGAAATGGAGTAACTCTCTTTTATATCTTCACTGAGTTCGTCCTGATACCCCAATACCAATGCTGAGAGAACAGTATATTCATCACCCGAAAATCCAAGGCTTTTAATTTTTCCGAGAAGAAACGTCCTGTATTCCAAAGCCCTTTGTTCAACAGACCTGGAGGAATTATGCCCTGTGTAAGTCCAGTTTCCTGTGTATGCAAATGCAGTTCCGCTTACATCCTTGTGCATTAAAAAGGATGCATAGTCGAACTCTTCCGGATTGCCATTGTTGCGTGGTGCGTTGATTTTGCCGTAAAAAAGTAAATTATCACCTTGTTTCACCTTGCTGCTTAGTGAATCCTTCGTGAGATAAAGCAAAATCTTTTTATTTATGCTGGCATTGTTATGCCCATTTTGTATGGAGATTACTGTTACCGGGCAAAGTATGCTATGTTCTTTCTCCTTAGGTTCTTCATCGAGTGTTACTTTATACACCTTTTTCTCCTGCGGCCATTCGTAATTAACAGTAGCAAGATGCAGCTCAGTTATTCCTGCTCCGACAGTAAACAGGGAAAGATAAATGCAGACTCCGGTAAGCCATCTGTGAGTATATCTTTTAAATAAGTGATAGACGATAAATGACAGAAAGCTGATTGCCAGTAAAATACATACAACATTCCAGCCATACCCCGTTTGGTGAAGAAACGAATGGCTAAAACATATCCCGAAAATCAGGGGTATTAGGAATCTAACAAAGGGATATCTGTGCAGTTGTATAGGCAGCTGCGTTTTTATACTATAACGATTTTAACTGATGAATCATTTCTTTGGGCGAAGAAGCAGTGAAAATTCCGTTTCCGGCTACAAGAACATCGGCTCCTGCCTCAAGTAATAATGGAGCTGTCTTCATGTTTACACCGCCATCTACCTCAATAAGAGCATCCGAACCTGCTTCTTCAATCAGCATCTTTAGTTCTCTTACCTTATCAACGGAGTGTGCAATGAATTTCTGTCCCCCAAAACCGGGATTTACACTCATAACCAATACCATGTATACATCTTTGATAATGTCTTTAAGCATCATAACCGGAGTAGACGGATTGATTGTAACAGCCGGTTCCATACCAGCTTCACGTATTTGTTGGATAACGCGGTGAAGGTGTGGGCAGGCTTCGTAGTGTACATTCATTATTTTTGCCCCAATCTCTTTTACTTGCGGAATGAATTTCTCCGGATTCACAATCATCAAATGCACATCAAGTGGCTTCTGACAGATTTTGCTTACAGCTTTTATTACAGGAAATCCGAAAGAAATATTAGGAACAAACACACCGTCCATTATATCGAGATGCAACCAGTCTGCTTCGCTCTGGTTAATCATTTCAACATCTTTTGCCAGATTCGCAAAGTTTGCCGATAGCAGTGATGGGGCTATTTTATGCTTCATTTTTCTTTTGCTGAATGTTTTTCTTTGCAAAAGTAAACAAAAATAATTAAACCGCAGGTCTTTATCCGTTCTTCTTTTATTTATTGAGGGATGGTTGATGAATTCTTGTACAAAAGAATGAAATGTTTTGTACAGGATAATTTATTCTTTTGTACAGAAGATTGTTTTCTTTTGTACAAGGAAGTAAAATCTATAAAGGATTAATCTAAAATGATATCCTGAAGGCCTTCAGGCATTGACTGTTCTACATGATAATTACGCGCAAACAACTTTAGAAATGTCAGCGTTTCCTTAGAAGGGTGCGGTTTGCCTTTTTCTTTGAGATTCCTTTCGTTCTTTTTGTTCTGGAAATCTTTTGGAGTAGAAGTATATTTCATAGGCATACTATATTCTGTTTATTGTAAGAACGTAGTATGCCTCTTTTTAGTATACTTGTTTGAAAAATAATTTATTGTAAGGTGAGAATAATATTTTTTTCTTCTGCCATTCTTCGAAGATTAAGTATGGCATATCTCATTCTGCCTAAGGCTGTATTTATACTTACTCCCGTAATATCGGCAATTTCTTTAAAGCTGCGATCCTGATAAAAGCGCATGTTAACCACTTCTCTTTGATTGTTGGGCAAAAGCTTTACCAGATTCCTTACGTCGTCATGAATCTGATCGTTGATAATCTGCATTTCTATGGTTCCTTCTGATAATTTCATATCATTCAGTAAGTTGAGATCATCGTTATCGTTTGATACTACGTTCTCATTTCTTTCCTGACGATAATTGTCAATAATCAGATTATGTGCAATGCGCGACAACCATGCAGGAAATTTACCATTTTCCGTATAGCGTCCTTGCTTAATAGTCATAATAGCCTTAACGAAAGTCTCCTGAAAGATATCTTCCGCCAGATCTGTGTTCTTTACAATAAAAAAAATATAGGAATATAGCCTACTCTGATACCGATTAAGAAGTGCATCAAATGCTTCATTCACTCCTTTTGAGTATAGGACAACCAGTTCCTCATCGGTCATCTTTTTCAAATTATTCATTACGTCTTTGTTTAGGATTAGAGTAATGTTTTATCGATAGGCTATATTTTTTAGAGGTTATTAATAATGTTAATAGTTACAAATAAACATAATATTTTGGTAACAACAAAATATAAACAAAGAAAAGTGCGTTAAGGTTTGATCGCTTAACGCACTTTTCAATGAAATATTCCGTTAATATTTCAGCTTATTTTAATTCCATTTTATCAGTAAGTTTAAATCCCCGGAGGAATTCGTCAATGGAAAGTCTTTTTTTTCCGGCTAACTGTAAAGACTTTACTGAAATATAGCCATTGCTTACCGCTATATGCAGATATGTTTTTCCGTCGGTCTGAATTGTGCCGGGAACAGATGCCGGAACTTTTTCAATTTTCTCTGTTTCGTATATTTTCATTGTCAGGGGAGCCTCTTCACCGTTGTGAAGCTCCGTCCAAGCTGCCGGATATGGAGACAATCCGCGTATGAAATCATAAATAGACTTCACTTTTCCTGTCCAATCTATACGGCAGGTTTCCTTGAAAATTTTCGGTGCGGGACGAAGTTCTCCTGCTTGAACCATCTTTTCCTGAGGAATTGGCTTTACACGATCTTCGAGAATAGCATCAACTGTTTCCAATACTAGTTTTCCGCCCAGAACCATTAGTTTGTCGTGTACAATTTCTACATTATCCGTATCAGCTATTGGGATACGCACTTGCTGGATAACATTACCTGTATCAATTTCATGCTGAAGAAAGAAAGTGGTGATGCCTGTTTCTGTATCTCCATTGATGACAGCCCAGTTGATGGGAGCCGCTCCACGGTATTGCGGAAGGAGAGAAGCGTGCAGATTAAAGGTTCCAAATCGAGGCATTGCCCATACTACTTCAGGTAACATACGAAATGCAACTACAATCTGAAGGTCGGCTTTCCATTCCCGCAGGGCTTCAATGAATGCTTCATCTTTTAACTTCTCGGGTTGAAGCAGGGGCAGATTTTTCTCAAGAGCATATTGCTTTACAGGAGAGAACTGAATTTTGTGTCCTCTTCCGGCTGGTTTATCGGGCATTGTTATTACGCCCACCACATTATATCCACCTTCTACGAGGCATTTGAGGGATTCAACCGCAAAGTCGGGTGTTCCCATGTATACTATTCTTAAATCTTTCTTTTCCATTACCTTCTTCTTTTGTTCGTTACTGTTTGTTTTCTGTGTAATTCGCTAATCTTCAGAGAAGTGTACTAATAACTGTCTGTATGAATTGAATATTTTAGATTTTGATACGAATCCGACGTATTTTCCCTCTTCATCAATCACAGGGAGATTCCAGGCATTTGTCTGATCGAATGTGCGCATAACCTGCTCCATCTGGTCTGTAATCAGCAGTCTGGCAGGAACCGATGTCATGAGTTTGCTCACAGTGAACCGGTGATAAAGCTCCTGCCTGAACATAATATTACGAATATTATCCAACAGAACCACTCCCTGCAGTATGCCTTGCTTATCAACAACCGGAAATAAGTTCCTTTTTGCTTTAGAGATTACTTTGACTAATTCAGACAAGTCCATTTCCGGAGAAACTTCCTCAAAATCAGTTTCAACTACATTCTCCATTTTCATAAGTGTAAGTACAGCTTTATCCTTGTGATGGGTAATCAGCTGGCCTTTTTTTGCCAAACGCATTGAATACAAACTGTGAGGCTCAAAAATTATGATTGTGAGGTAAGAACTTACAGAACAAATCATTAACGGGAGAAACAGGTCGTATCCTCCGGTTAATTCGGCAATAAGGAAAATGCCCAGCAATGGAGCATGCATAACACCTGCCATGACTCCCGCCATTCCCATTAATGCAAAGTTCTTCTCGGGCAAATCCATAAAAAGTCCCAGTTTATTTGAAAAATGTGAGAAGATAAATCCGGCAATGCAACCCAGAAACAAACTAGGTGCAAAGATACCACCGCATCCTCCACCACCATTGGTAGCTGTCGAAGCGAAGACCTTGAATACAATTATCAGGAATAAATAAAGCAATAGAAGATTATTGTAGCCATAAAAAAGAGAATTGTTCATTACTGTTTGCCATTCTCCTGAAGCTGTGCCTTTCAATAATAATTCAATAGTATCATATCCTTCACCATAAAGCGTAGGGAAAACGAAAATAAGTATACTTAGCATTATTCCTCCTAATGCTAACTTTTTGTATGGACTTTGTAATTTCCCAAAGATTGTTTCCACAAAATTGGACGCCCGGGTAAAGTAGAGAGAAACTAGTCCGCAGAAAATACCAAGTAAAATAACGTATGGTATACGTCCCATTTCAAAACTCTGGTCGAGATTGAATTTAAACATAGCCTCTGTACCCATGAAAATATAAGAAACGGTGGCAGCTGTTACCGAACTGATCATCAATGGCAGTAAGGAAGCCATTGTAAGATCGATCATCAGAACCTCAAGGGTGAAAACAACTCCCGCAATAGGTGCTTTAAAGATACCAGCTACTGCTCCTGCTGCTCCACAGCCTATGAGTAACATTAATGTTTTATGTTCCATTCGGAAAATACTTCCCAGATTGGAGCCGATGGCAGAACCTGTAAGTACAATAGGAGATTCGGCTCCGACAGAGCCACCAAATCCAATTGTTATGGCACTGGCTATGGTAGACGACCATATATTGTGTCTTTTAATTCTTCCTTGTCTTTTTGATATAGCATATAAAATCTTGGTAACACCATGACTGATATCATCTTTTACGATATTTCTTACGAATAGTCCCGTGAGAAGAATACCAACGACAGGATACACAAGATAGAGATAATTGGCTTCTGTCGTGTTAAAGTTGTCTGTCAGAAATTTCTGAATCAGGTGGATTAGTGATTTAAGAATAATAGCAGCACAAGCGGTAAAAATTCCGACAATAAAACTGAGGAAAAGAACGAATTGTTTTTCTTTAATTTTCTTTTCACGCCATGAAATAAAACGCTCTAATAAACTGATTTTTTCTGCTTTCATATTTCTATTTACAAACCTTTACCGGTAAGTATTGTTCTAATCGTGTATATTAATATTTTTATATCTATTATTAATGAACGGTTTTCAAGATAAATCAGATCATAATGAAAACGTTCAATCATTTTTTCTATAGTGTTTGCATATCCGTATTTTACCATTCCCCAGGATGTAATGCCTGGTTTTACGGAAAATACCTGATAAAAGCAGGGAGCCTTTTTGACAATCTGATCCACGAAAAATTTTCTTTCTGGGCGGGGACCAACTAAAGACATTTCGCCTTTCAGTACATTCCAGAACTGAGGCAGTTCATCCAGACGATATCTTCTCAGAACTTTCCCAAAATCAGTTATCCTTTCATCATGTTTGCATGATAACTGTGGTATGTTTTTTTCTGCATTCATCTTCATGGTTCTGAATTTTACCATAGTGAACGGCTTTCCTCTAAAACCAATTCTTTTCTGTAAATAAAAAACGTTGCCTTTTGAATCTATCTTTATTCTCCATGCTATCCATACAAAGATAGGAGATAATGCGATCAATGCAAGTGAAGCAATAATCTTGTCGAAAGCCTTTTTAATATTTTTTTCTCCTTCCGACATATTA
>Ga0183100_1001144_pt1 | contig 14476 bp, 15 predicted proteins | sample Biomet2_FD_127789 | JGI IMG/M metagenome (GOLD analysis project Ga0183100, IMG submission 127789) | Microbial communities from bioreactor (seeded with anoxic lake sediment) at LBNL, California, USA - Biofuel metagenome 2 | ecosystem: Engineered > Bioreactor > Anaerobic > Unclassified ...
ATAATATATATTATTTATTTACTCTTAATATAGGAGCAAAAAGATGAATCTGAGTCAAGTTTATACCCAATTAGCAACATTATTTTTAACCATGTTACTTGGTTATGTATTAGGAAAAATTAATGTTATAACTAAGAAAGCAACAGAAGATTTTTCAGGGTTTGTTATCAATGTTGCATTACCAGCGATTACAATTTCAGGAATGATGATTCCTTTGACAACTGAAAAATTACATCAAACTTTATGGATGCTTGTTTTATCGATTCCAGCATATGGTTTAGCTTTTATTATAGGTAGTATTTTAGCTAGGTTTTTAACAAAGGATTCTAGTAAAAGAAATGTTTATATTTTTGCATTATTATTTTCAAATTCATCTTATATGGGATTGCCAGTATTCCAATCTATATATGGAAAAGAGTCAATTTTTTATATTATGGTATATGGAATTCCATTTAATTTATTATTTTTTACACTAGGTATCAAACTAATGAGCAATAATAAAGAAAAAAGTAAGTTTGATTGGAGAGTGTTTATAAATCCAGGCATAATCTCTACACTCGGAAGTTTGATATTATTTCTAATTAATATACAACTTCCACAATTTATAGTTGGAACTTTAGATTTAGTTGGAAATACATGTGTACCATTATCAATGCTTGTTATTGGAGCTATGCTAAGTGAATTACCTATTAAACAAATGTTAACAAATAAAGAGGTGTATATTTTAACAATAGTAAGACTTATAGTATTACCTATTTTAACATTGATTTTACTAAAGTACATTCTAAAAATAGAAGATAAATGGCTTTTAGCAGTTCCTACAATTGTATCAGGTATGCCTGTTGGAACTAGTTTAGGTATGTTGGCAAAACAATATAAAAATAATGAAAGACTGTCTTCACAAGCAATATTAATTTCCACATTATTTAGTTGTTTGACAATACCATTATTGTTTTATCTGTTATAATTACTAAAATAAATGTTTTATAAAGATAACAATCTTAAAATGCTAAGGCTAATAGATTAACTCAAATTTCAATAAGTAGCAGGAGGGGGTATACAAAATATGAAAGATTTATATTCTATTGGTGAAACAGCTAAGTTATTAGGAGTTACAGTTCAAACATTACGTTATTATAGCAAAATGCAATTACTACAACCTAAATATATAGATCCTACTACAGGTTATCGTTATTATAGTTTTGATCAATTTCACTATATTGATAGAATTAAATATTTACAAAGTTTTGGTATTCCACTTGCTAATATAAAAGAGGTTATAGAAAGCGGAAGTGTTAAAAAGCTAATTCCAGTTTTAGAAGAGCAAAGAAAAAAATCTATTAGTGAATTGAAGAAAGTACAGGAAACAATTAATGATATTGAATGGTATATTAATTATTTTACATATTTAAAAGATAGTAATACCTTTGGGTCTATATATAAAGTTAAAATGGAAGAACGATATGTGGTTAAAGTTCCTTGTTATGAAGATGAGCCACTTGAAAATATGGAGGTACGCCTTATTGGAGTTAAGTATAGCAATGAATTAAAGCATTTACATTATTTAAGACAATTTGGTTATGTTATAGATTTAGATAAATTTATGGAGAAAAAATTTTCACCTAACTCTATATTTATGTATCTTAAAAATAAACCAGATATTGATAATGAAAGTATTATAACTTTTTCAGCGGGTGAATATTTATGTTTTAAAGTTGAATTATTAAAAGGAATGTGGGATTCATCTATAATAAAAGATTATTTGAAAAAATACAATAGAAAACCAATGTTAGTTATAGCAAATGAATATGAAGATAATTTAGTAGAATATATGAATGCAGTATATGAAATTCAAATTTTAATTTGATAATAGTATATAGAGCAATAAGTTTTTAAACATACATAATGTTTAGTAAATTTAATAAGCAATTAAAAATTATTATAAGGAGGCTATATAAAATGGAAGTAGAAGTTAAAAAAGAATTTGAAAGAGAAATTGAAACAGAAATTCAAAAAGAAAATAAACTTCAAAGAGGTCTAAAATCTAGACATCTGAATATGATTGCAATTGGGGGTTCAATAGGAACGGGACTGTTCTTTGCAAGTGGTAGTGCAGTAAGTACTGCAGGGCCAGGAGGTGCAATCTTAGCATATCTTATAATGGGGATTTTAGTTTACTTTTTAATGACATCACTTGGGGAGATGGCAACACTTCTGCCAATTTCAGGATCATTTGAAACTTATGCAAGTAGATTCGTAGATCCAGCATTAGGTTTTACTCTAGGATGGAATTATTGGTTTTGTTGGTCAATATGTGTTGCAGCCGAATTAGTTGCTGGCTCAATTATAGTTAAGTTTTGGTTTCCAAATACAAATACTACTTTGTGGAGTGTATTATTTTTAGTCATAATATTTGGATTAAATATGTTGTCAGCTAAAGCTTACGGTGAAAGTGAATATTGGTTTGCAAGCATCAAGGTTGCAACGATTATTATATTCCTTATAGTAGGAGTTCTTATGATATTTGGTATTTTCAAAAATGATGCACCTGGATTTAGCAATTGGATATTATCTGATGGAGCTGGAAAGAAAGCACCTTTCGTTGGTGGAATGATTTCTCTTATAAGTGTATTTTTAGTTGCTGGATTCTCTTTTTCTGGTACAGAAATAGTTGGACTTGCAGCTGGTGAATCAGAAAATCCAGAGGAAAATGTTCCTAAAGCAATAAAAGTTGTGTTCTGGAGAATTTTATTATTTTATGTTTGTGCAATTACAGTAATTGGATTTTTAATTCCATTTACAGATCAAAATCTATTAAAAAGTGGAGCAGATAGTGTTGCATATAGTCCATTTACTATGGTATTTGAAAAATGTGGACTAGCAATTGCAGCTAGTTTAATGAATGCAGTAATTCTAACTTCTGTACTTTCATGTGGAAACTCTGGACTTTATGTAGCATCACGTATGTTATATTCATTAGCAAAAGAAGGAAAAGCGCCTAAGTTTTTATCCAAAGTTAATAAACGTGGAATCCCTACTAATGCGATATATATTACAACTTTAGTTGCTTGTTCTGCATTCTTTGCATCTTTAATTGGAGATGGAAAAATATATTACATACTTTATAATGCTTCAGGTATAACAGCATTCTTTGCATGGTTAGGTATAGGAATTTGTCACTATAGGTTTAGAAAAGCTTACGTTGCTCAAGGTAAAGATCTTAAAGATCTTAAATTCAAAGCAAAATTTTATCCATTTGGTCCAATTATGGCTGTAGTTATGTGTACAGTTGTTATATTTGGAGCTAACATATGGATATTTCAAGCTGAAACCTTCAGTTGGTTTGATTTTATAACAAATTATATATGTATTCCTGTATTTATATGTCTATATATTGGTTATAAGATTGTGAAAAAGACAAAGATAGTTCCTCTTAAAGAATGTAATTTTGAATATCAAGAAAATTAAATAACAATATGCAAATTAATAACAAAGATGATATTATAGTCTTTGTTATTAATTATATATATACATTGCAATTAGAAATCTACATAGAGTCAAGCATACAGGTACAAATTTTATGAAAGAATCATTTTGCAACATATATATATAAAGAAATTTTACTGTATGTTAAGAAAAAATAGAGAGGGGGAGGCAAAGCTAATTTAGGTATAGTTTTGCCGAGTATTATGAATCCAATAGAGAAAATTTTAAAAAATCATAAAATAATTATTTTAGATGGAGCATTAGCAACTGAGCTAGAAAAAAGAGGTTGTAATATTAATGATTCACTTTGGTCTGCTAAAATATTAGCAGAAAATCCAGATGTAATTAAACAAGTACATTATGATTACTTTAACTCTGGTGCAGATTGTGCTATTACTTCAAGTTATCAAGCAACTGTTGAAGGATTTACTAAAATAGGTTTTAGTGATTTAGAAGCACGTGAACTAATTAAAAAATCAGTAAAGATTGCATTAGAAGCAAGAAATGAATTTTGGGAAAAGTTGAATAATAAAGAAAATAGACCATATCCATTAGTTGCAGCTTCGATAGGACCATATGGGGCTTATCTTGCAGATGGCTCAGAATATCGCGGAGATTATAAAGTAACAGAAAAAGAATTGATGGATTTCCATAGAGAAAGAATGAAAATATTAGTAGAAGCCGGAGCAGACATTCTTGCATGTGAAACAATACCAAGTTTTATGGAGGCAAAGGTTATTGCCAAATTACTTGAAGAATTTAAAGACGTTTATTGTTGGATTAGTTTTAGCTGCAAAAATAATTCACAAATAAGTGATGGTACTTTAATTTCAGATTGTGCTAAATTATTGAATAATTGTGAACAAGTAGCTGCCATTGGAATCAATTGTACAGCACCTAAATATGTTTCATCCCTTATTAATGAAATAAGAAATAATACTAAAAAACCTATTGTAGTATATCCAAACTCTGGAGAAGAATATAATGCAGATTTAAAGGAGTGGAATGGTCACACAGAAGGAAAATGCTATGGAAGTGATGCTAAAGTTTGGTATGAAAATGGGGCTAGATTGATTGGTGGATGTTGTAGAACAACACCAGAAGATATTAAAGGAATAGTTAAATGGGCTAGACCGATATAATTATAAAGGATTATAGTAAGGCACTATCAAAAATAGTAGTATCAATTGAAGTTGGAGTTACTATTTTTTTGAGAGTGCTTTAAGCTTAAAATGAAAATTGTGGTGAGAATAAGGATAGACTATTTATGAATAAAGAAATAGTTTATCATTGTGTTTAAAATAGATGATTATTATATAAAGTATCTATTTTGAAATTATAGGTAAGGCATATGAAAGAAAATAACAAGTCAGTATGCTAGTCAATTTTGCATCATACTTCGTTAGTAATATCAGCTAATAGTAGTTTATTATGTATAAAATACACCATATCTTCAAATAATAAGTTTTTCCTATAACTTTCTTGTTTAAAATATAAATTAATAGTACAATTAGTATTATTATGTAAATATAGGTGAATTGTTATGTTGATAAAGAATTTTTTTAGCAAACATATATTATTATTTAGTTTTATGCTAACAATAGTTATAGTTTTTGCTGTAGACTTTTTTAAAGTTCCAAATCCCAATGTTATATTACTTACAGTAATAGTATATTTAACTTTCTTGGGAGGATTTCCTTCTGGAAGTTTAAGTAGTTTTATTGTTATAGTTTATTCTTTATACTTTTTTTCATTACCTCACTATTTTGGTAGTTTTTCTCCAGAAAATTTTAAGAAAGTTATTGTAATTATTCTATTTGTTCCTGTAATGGTTTTAATTGTTGGAACTTTAAAAAGGCAGTATGTTTTGAAAACTAAAGAATTAGAATTAGCAAATGAAGAATTACAAGGAATAGCAAGAATAGATGCTTTAACTGGTATTGCAAATAGACGTTATTTTGATGAAGTTTTCTTTAATGAATATAATCGTGCAATTCATGAAGAAAGGTCTATTTCTTTATTAATGATAGATATAGATTTTTTTAAAAAGTATAATGATAATTACGGGCATGTTTTAGGAGATAATTGCTTAAAAAAGGTTACACAAGCAATATCTAAAGAGGTTCATCGGCCTGGGGAGATTATTGCAAGATATGGTGGAGAAGAATTTGTAGTTTTGCTTCCTAATACAGATACTAAACAGGCAATGTTTGTTGCTAATCAAATGATTCATTCAGTTTCTTCATTAAAAATACCTCATTGTTCATCAACCGTTTGTGCTTATCTAACCATTAGTATTGGTGCTACAACAATGGCTAACTTTAAAGGAGGCAATCAATTGGATTTGCTTAAGATAGCAGATAAAGCACTTTATATGGCTAAAGAGAATGGTCGTAATCAAGTTATGTTCTTATCTCATGCATTATACTGATCTGTATAATAATTAGTAATGTTATTATATGGGAAAAACAAATAATTTGGTGTATATTATATCAGAGCTCTTGCAGTCCTAGGAAGTTTATTCAATATCTACATCTTATTAAAAGCAAGAGATTAAGATTTAGGCATAATCAAAAAAAGAACAAGTCTGTATGCTATTCTATTTCGTGTCATACTGCGTTAACATGTTTACCTAATAGCCAACTATGAGGCAAAAATACCTTCCTGTCTGACGCAAAATATACATGGCATCTTTGACTTGTTATTTTCTTTCATGATCTAACCTAATCAATCTCTCAACTTCACCTTCTGGACATGTAAAAGAGCCTATTGGATGTGGTGAGTTTGAATAATACCCATGAAAATCTGTTCCACCAGTCATAATTAAGTCATACTTTTGAGCAATATCTTTTATTTGCTTTTTCACTTCTTCTGAATTTCTAGGATGATTATATTCAATACCTTGAATCAAATTTTTTATAGCTAATTCCTCTAATAATTCAATAGAATCAAATTGTCCAGGATGAGCCATAACTGCAATTCCACCTACTTCTTTTATAATATCTAAGGCTTCATATACACTAGGATAGGTAATTTGTACATAATATTTTCCTTTCTTCGAAAGCAATTCTTTATATAAATCACCAATTACAACATTTGTATAGCCTAGATCTGCTAAAGGTTGCATTATATGAGTCTCATACATAGATTCACTTTTAGAACTATAGCGTTCTATATGCTCGATAGTGATTGGATATTCTTTCATTAACATTTCTGCCATCTGTCTTTTGGCGTTTTCTCTATTTATTAAAATTTTATTTAAGAATCCTTGAAGTTTAAAAAAATCTTTTGGAAAATAACAAAGCATATGGACAGAACGATTAGTTTTATAGTCTACAGTAGATATTTCAACTCCTGGTATTATAGATATGCCTATTTTCTCACCTAAAGTATAGGCTTGTATTATCCCTGCCAAAGTATCATGGTCTGTAATAGAAATACAATCTAAACCTACCTTCTTTGAATAATGAATAATGTCTTCTATACTTAAAACTCCATCTGATAAAAAACTATGATTGTGTAAATCAGCTTTCATTTTTACCTTCCTCTCTATGTAATCTAACATATAAATATATTAAATTTCACCTTTAATTCTTATATTAATTAAACTACTTACACTGTAATTCTATAAATATTTAAATCTTTCTATTAACAAAATATCATGAAAGTTAATTTCTTTCAATACGTATTAGTGAAAAAAATCATCAAAGATGATAAGTGGGTTTCATCTAAATACAATTACTTTTTCATAAAATTTACATAATACACATTAAAAATAGCAGGAAATTATGCTTGTTATTTTTATGTATTCTACATAGTAAAGTCTCACTAATAGCCATCTATAAGCAATTTGCCGCTTTGTACTTGCATAAAATATATGACATATCTTTACGACTGTTATTTTATTTCATGTGCCTAATTTATTTGTGAAATAAAATTGCATGAAAAATATGTTTACGAAATTATATTGTCATGATATAGTGAAAGTAGAAATACGAGAACAAATCATGTATGATGTAAGAAATAATATTTTACCGAATATTGTTTCATGAAGGGAGACATACATATGGAAAATAATAAAACTGTATTAGACATGATTTTCTCAGGATATGATAATTTTTTCGAAGCAGAAAAAAAAATCGCAAATTATATTATAAACAACAAAGAAAAGGTTATAGAAATGACAATTGCAGAGCTAGCAGTAGAAAGTGGTGCCAGTGAGGCAACTGTTTCAAGATTTTGCAAGAAGTGTAATATGAATGGTTTTCACCATCTGAAAATTAGTCTTGCAAAAGAAATTGTAGAATCAAACGATAATGCTATACCGGTATCTAATGATATTGATGAACATAACATTGGGCAGTCTTTACAGAACATATTAGCCAATAAGATGGAGGAACTTAAGCAGACAATATCTATGATAAACGAGAAAAAATTCAAAGAGATATTAGATCTACTTAAGAATGCAAAATCTGTTCAATTAGTTGCAGTTGGTAATACTATTCCGGTTGCTCTAGATGGTACTTATAAGTTTAATCAAATTGGTATTCCAACAGTAGCGAATACTATTTGGGAAACTCAAATTGCGTATACTTATAATTTGACAAAGGATGATGTGGTAATTGCAATATCTAATTCAGGAGCTTCTAAAAGATTAATGACTGTAATTGAAGCCGCTAATGAAAAGGGAGCAACTACTATTTCTATAACTAATAATGAATGTTCACCACTTGCAATATCTAGCAGATATCATATTACAACAGCAACGAGAGAAAAGTTATTCTTAGATGAATATTATTTTTCTAGAGTATCTGCATTTATGGTAATTGAAATTTTATATTTATTCTTAACAGTAGGGAAAAAAGATGTATATGAAAACATCAGTAGACATGAACAGTCTATTGCTGATGATAAATTCTAAAAAAACTATTATTTAATGAATATGGGGCAAATTATTATGATTTACACAGTAACCTTTAATCCAGCCTTAGATTATGTAATTAAAGTTGACAATTTTACATTAGGAGCAATAAATAGGACTAAAAGAGAAGATATTTATTATGGTGGAAAAGGCTTAAATGTTTCTACTGTCTTGACTAATTTAGGATATGAAAGTATTGCATTAGGATTTATCGCAGGTTTTACAGGCGATGTTATTGAAAAGGGTGCAAAATCATTAGAATTTTCCTCAGATTTCATTAAAGTAAAAGAGGGATTATCTAGAATTAATGTCAAATTGAAATCTAATGAATAAAGTGAGATTAATGGGCAAGGTCCAAATATCATTAAAGAAGACATTGATAAATTATTTGAAAAACTAGAACAGTTGCAAGATAAAGATATATTAACATTATATGGAAGTATTCGAAACACATTAGATGAGGATATCTATGAAAAGATTATGGAGAGATTACAAAAAAAGACATCCAAATCGTAGTAGATGTAACAAAGGACTTATTACAAATAAAACTAGTGATAATCAACATCAATTATCAATTGATGTTACTCACTTATTAAGCGAAGTAAGAAATCAATGGGGATTTGTATATCCTTTTGAATAAAATTATATTCATACAAATGCTTATTAAGTATTAATAGGCATTTGTATTATCTATTTTATAGATATATAATTTGTTTAGGGATATGAAAGAGAATAACGAGTCAAAGATGCTGGTATGTTATTTTTTTATGTGTCTAATAATGAATGGATAGGAGAATGTGTAGAATGTATCAATGTTGTATTTTTGATTTAGATGGCACTTTAGTGGATTCTATTAAAGCAATTGCTTATACTTCCAACTTGACTCTGAAAAAGTATGGATTAGGACCTGTAGATGAAGATCATTATAAAATATTTGTTGGTGATGGATATAAGAAGCTAATTGAAAGAACTTTAATTTATTGTGGAGATAAGGACTTAATACACTATGAAAATGCACTTATTACTTATATGGAATATTTTAAGGTGCATTGTATGCATGAAGTAAAAGCTTATGATGGAATTAAGGACATGCTATATTATTTGAAGAAGAATAACATTAAGATTGCTATTTTATCTAATAAGCCTCATGAAAGAACTATTGATAATGTGGAAGGCATATTTGGAATTGGATATTTTGATAAAATATCTGGTGAAAAAGATGATGTTAAGAGAAAACCAGATCCAGAAGGTGCAATTATTACTGCCAAGGAGCTTGAAATTTTACCAGAGCATTGTATATATATAGGAGACACTAATACTGATATGAAAACTGGAATTGGAGCTGGAATGGATACTATTGGCGTTACTTGGGGATTTCGAAATCGTGAAGAATTAGAGAGTTACAATCCCAAATATGTGATTGATCATCCTAATGAAATTATAGATATTATAAAACAATCTGCAAAATTAAGTGAATCTTTGATTTACTAAAAATAAGAAATAAGAAATATGAAGGAGGAAAATAAAATTGACTAGTGATGATTTAAAGAAAGCTTGTGCTAAAGAAGCCCTAAAATATATAAAAAATAACACTATAATAGGCCTAGGTGGAGGAAGTACCATATCCTACTTAATAGATTATATAAGAGAGGATAAAGATCTTAATGTTAAGGTGGTTACCCCATCAATGAAAACACAAATGCTCTGCATAAAAAATGGATTAGAAGTTCTTCATACTTGTTCTGTTGATAAAGTAGTTGTAGCATTTGATGGATGTGATGAAGTTGATCTAAATCTAAATGCATTAAAAAGTGGTGGTGGAATTCATACTAAGGAAAAATTAATTGCAAGTATGTCTAATGATTACATACTTCTTGTAGATGATACTAAAGTTTCAAATACACTAACGTTTAAACATCCTGTTGTACTTGAAATTTTACAAGATTCATTAGGGTATGTTGAAAGAATAGTTACAGAATTAGGTGGAAAACTAACAATTAGAAACAGTTCTGCAAAAGATGGTTTTACAATAAGTGATAATGGAAACTTGTTGATAGATGTAACTTTTGAAAATGTTACTGATATTTACAAACTTGAAAACAGTCTGCAAAATATTTGTGGAGTTATTGATACCTCATTATTTATTGATGTAGTTACTAAGGCACTAGTTACTAGTATAGATGGAATTAGAGTAATTTCAAAAAAATAAATTTAGATTTAGGTCAGTATGCTAGTTTATTTTGTGTCATGCTGCGTCGGCATGTTCACCTAATAGACTAGCCAATCGTAACTTTATAATAGTTAAATAATGGAGGCTTTTTATGTGTGAAAAATTAGGACCAAATCCCAATAGTATATATCCAAATAAAAATATAAAACAAGTTTGTTTTATTAAAAATGTTATAAAGAATCCTAATATTCGAGTTTGAGAGTATACATACTATGATGATATAGATGAGTTACCATTTAAAGGAGATACTATTGTAGGAAATGATGTTTGGATAGGACAAAATGTAACTGTTATGCCAGGTGTGAAAATTGGTGATGGTGCTATTATTGCTGCATATCATATTGTTGGTGGAAACCCAATTAAAATTATTCGCAAGAGATTTGATGATGAGCTAATATTATATCTTTTGGAATTAAAATGGTGGAATTGGCCAGCTAAAAAGATATTTTCTAGTATAGAGATTTTATGCAGTTCTGATCTAGAAAAAATAAAAAACATAAAGTAGTTAAAAATAATTATTAAAAAAGCTTTTATGTGTTGAACACATGAAAGCTTTTGTGCTATAAGTAATATTAGTGTTTTTTCAGAATCTGAGATGAGATTATATTGTTACATTAATAGTAACAATATAAGTAACTTATAAGGTTACATATATAGTAACGAAAAAGTGTCACAATATATGTTATATAAATTAACACATAATAAAGATACAGTCCTTATGAAAAGTTATGAAGACTATTTAACTACAGTTTTAAAAGAATAATAAAAACATTGTCATTAAAATGATATTTTTAAGATAAATTGTAAAAAAATGAAATGCGATTATAATAATGTGTTATATGTAAGTAGTTCACATATAATACAAAATGCTGTAAGATTAGACATAAGATTGTTTCATAATAACATATATATAAAATTTTACTGGGGGATTTGATATGTCTAAATACCGAAAGAACATTTTGCAAACTATTATCTTATTATTTATTACAGTAGCTCTATACTTGACTAGCCTTTATGATTACTTGCTGTTTCATAGTTTTGCTGAACTATTTAGTATAATAATAGGCTTTACTCTATTTGTAATAGCATGGAATTCAAGGAATTTTTCAAAACAACATTTTGACTACCTAATATTTATAGGTATTGCATATATGTTTATCTCATTTTTAGATTTATTACATACATTATCATACAATGGTATGAATATTTTTAAAGATTATGATTTTTATGCCAATCAATTATGGATAGGAGCACGTTACCTTGAAAGTCTTTCTCTATTAGTACCATTTATATTCATGCATTTCAAGAAACACTTAAGTGTGTATTTAACTTTTACAATTTATACCATAACAACATCGATTATCATAGCTTCTATCTTTTATTTTAAAGTGTTTCCAATATGTTTTATTGGGGGAAAAGGACAAACACAATTCAAGATAATCAGTGATTATCTGATATGCTTAATATTAATAGTAGATGCCATATTATTGAGAAAGAACAGGAATAGATTTGATAGTAAAGTTTACAAGTATTTATTCTGGTCTATTATTTTTACTATAGCCTCTGAATTTGAGTTTACTTTATATATAAGTAATTATGGCTTTTCAAATTTATTAGGTCATTATTTTAAAATAATATCATTTTACTTTATTTATCAAGCAATTGTAATAACTTGCATTACAGAACCTTATAAAACTATATTTAAGGAACTAACAGATAAAGAAAATTTTATCAATAATCAGAAAGAAGAATTAGAAGCTATTATGGAAAATATGTCTGATGAATTAATTATTTGCGATAAAAATGGACAATATACCATGACTAACAAAGCATGTAGGAAACATCCTTTGTTTAATAGTACAGAAGTAACAAATTTTAAGAATACGTTGAAAGAAGCTGAATATTTTGATATGGATGGTAATTTAATACTACTTGAAAATTTACCATCAAAAAGAGTAGCAAGGGGTGAAAAGGTTTCAGCATATAGAATTGATGTTAAAATTAATAATAATATAATTCGCAGAGAAGTAAGTGCTACACCCATATATGATAACGAAGGTAATTTTATAGTTGGTGTAATAGTCGGTCGTGATATAGGCGACAGATTAAAAAATGAAGAAAATTCATTATTAAAATCTCAATACGATTTGCTAAATAGAACAATAGAAAATCTTGATCTTGGCTATAACATAATTTCATATCCTGATTTTAAAATTACATATATGAACAATAAAGGGTATGATGATTTAAAGAAATATAATCAGAATTCAACATCACTATTCTCTACTATAGGAAAAAATTTTTTTGAAGTCTTTAAATATAATATAGATGAAAAAGTTGAAGTAATAAATAATATCAAAGATTTAATAGATAAAAATGGTAGTCACTATTCCTTAAATAGAAAACATGTTGAAACAGGAGAAGAAAAGTTTTTTAAAATTATATTTCAACCTTTGTTTGACATAAACAAGAAAATTATCGAAATAGTTGTTATTGGAATAGATATTACTGAAGAAATAAAAGCCAAAAATAAAATAGAAAAAGCACTTAAGATTCAGGATGAAATATTTGCCAATGTATCACATGAACTTAAAACTCCTTTAAATGTAATTTTCAGTACCAATCAATTAATGGAGTTATACTTTAAAGATGGCTCACTTGAAGCTAATAAAGAAAAGATTTCTAAAAACATAAATATCATTAAACAAAATTGTTACAGATTTACAAAACTTATCAATAACATAGTAGATATATCAAAACTGGATTCAGGATTTTTCAAATTAAATCTATCAAATGAAAATATAGTTGAGATGATAGAAGATATTGTCCAATCTGTATCAGAATATATTAAAGGGAATGGGCTAAATATTGTTTTTGATACAAATACAGAGGAAAAAATTATTGCCTTTGATCCTGAAAAGATTGAGAGAATTATACTAAATCTTATCTCGAATGCAATTAAGTTTACAAATCTAGGTGGTACGATATTCATAAACTTAATTGATAAAGGTGATACTGTTGAAATATTAGTAAAAGACACTGGTATAGGAATGGACAAAAAACACCTAAATAATATTTTTAAAAGATTTCATCAGATAGACAAGTCTCTTTCACGTAATGCTGAAGGAAGTGGAATTGGATTATCTTTGGTAAAATCCTTAGTTAAGCTTCATAGAGGGAAAATAAGTGTTGATAGTGAAGTTGGTAAGGGTAGTACATTTAAAATAGAGCTGCCTGCAAAGACTGTAGAAGATGTAGAAGTTATTGATAAAATTAAACCTATGAATAATAAAATCGAAATGATTAACATTGAGTTTTCTGATATATATTCAATATAAATTGTTGCACCATTTGTAGGAAGAACTAAATCGCTAAAAGAGACGGCTTGGTTTGGTAATTAAATAAAAGTTTATATGGAAAAAATAAGAAGTGAAGTTCTTTCTCAAGGAACTTCACTTCTCATATTTTACACACATTTTACAAGGAGTGATAAAATGTATGTAAAAATCATGTGTATATTATCAAAAGAAATCCAGTAACAAGTTTTGTTACTAATAATGTTAAGGAAAATATAATTAATAAAGTTACAAAAAATGGTACATATAATGTATCATTTTTTATAACAGATTATATAACTGATAATGATACAAAAATAGTTACAAATAATGATACGTAAAATATAACAAATTAAGAAACTAAAAAAGTAACAAATTATTTAACTTAAATAGATACAAAAAGAGTAACTAATAATGTTACAAAATATATGATGATAATCAAAAGGATTTGTCTTAGAAAAAATATATAATTGTGAATTTTGCTACTACTAATCTTTCAATGAC
>Ga0183100_1001145_pt1 | contig 14464 bp, 9 predicted proteins | sample Biomet2_FD_127789 | JGI IMG/M metagenome (GOLD analysis project Ga0183100, IMG submission 127789) | Microbial communities from bioreactor (seeded with anoxic lake sediment) at LBNL, California, USA - Biofuel metagenome 2 | ecosystem: Engineered > Bioreactor > Anaerobic > Unclassified ...
TTGAGAAATTTTACTTATTCTTTGATCCCTGGTTTTCACTTTTCAAGGTTAAAAAAGGCGAAACGGAGTATGGTGTGGGTTGGGTCCCTCTTGGCGGATATGTGAAGATTTCTGGTATGATTGACGAATCGATGGATACCGAAGCCATGAAGTTGCCGGCACAACCTTATGAATTCCGTGCTAAAAAAACATGGCAGCGTTTGCTGATCATGATTGGCGGAGTGGTGATGAATTTCATTCTTGCGTTCGTTATATATACAGGAGTATTGTATGCCTGGGGCGAACAGTATTTACCAACTGCAAATGTGAAATATGGAATTGAAGTCGATTCGGTTGGAATGCAAATCGGCCTGCAAAATGGCGATAAAATTCTCTCTGTTGACAATGTACCGGTCGAAAATTTCCGCAAAGTTATTCCTACCGTTATACTCGACAAGGCTCAAGCCATCCAGGTTGAACGCGGAGGACAGAAAGTTGACGTTGAAATATCTGACGACGATCTGGCCCTCTTAATTAAAAGTAAAGGAGTATTATCGTATCGCATCCCGTTCGATTATAAAATTGCAAAATTCGCCAAGGGTTCGCCTGCCAAAGAAGCCGGGCTGAACGTCGGAGACCAGATTCTTGGAATGGACAGTTTGAAATGTGAATACAATGATCAGTTCAGAACCGCCTTGCGTGAACGCATTGGGAAAAAGGTAATCCTAAATGTATTGCGCAACAATAAAGAAATGAACTTCTCGATGGTTGTACCCGAAACCGGCGCACTAGGGATTGCCCTCGACTTGAATCTGGAAAAAATATTTGTATTAAAAACTATCAACTATAGTTTGATTGAATCGGTTCCTGCCGGAATTAACAGGGGAATCAGCACCATTAGCGACTATCTGAAACAATTCAAACTCATATTCTCGCCAAAAACCAAAGCCTACGAAAGTCTGGGCGGTTTTATTGCCATTGGTAATATTTTTCCCGGAGCCTGGAATTGGTTTGATTTCTGGAATATGACGGCATTCCTGTCTATTATTTTAGGTGTAATGAACCTCTTGCCTATCCCGGCTCTTGATGGAGGACATGTCATCTTTCTTCTTTTCGAAATGATTACCGGACGCAAACCCAATGATAAATTTCTGGAATACGCTCAGATTGCAGGTATGGTATTACTGCTTGCGCTTGTACTTTATGCCAATGGAAATGATATATTTAAACTCTTCAAATAAATATCTGAAGTTGTAATTTTTGTTACTTTTGCAAAAACCATTTAAACTTTTATAGTATGAACTTATTAATTATCGCCGGTGTTATTGGACCTCAGGAGCTTATTGTTGTATTGGTTGTGGTTGTGCTGATGTTTGGCGGAACCAAGATTCCTGAATTGATGAAAGGCTTGGGAAAAGGGATAAAAGAATTTAAAAATGCTTCGAAAGCTGACGACGACGAACCAAAGAAAGACTCAGAGAAGCTTGAAAAATAATAAGAAACGACTCGTCGCGAGCGAGCTTTCCTATATATAGAAATTATTATTTAAGAGTTCCGTGTCGTTGAAAATCTGATTAAAAAAGAGGTTCGTGCTCCTTGCGGAACTCGCGTCAGAATACAAGAAGCCCGGTGAAAGTTAAACTTTTACCGGGCTTCTTTTTGCTTATCAGCATTTGGATGAGGCATTTTACAAAACAGATCCGAAAAAAAAGATACAATTTTTCAGGCGCTCCGAACTTTTTCTTCTAAAAGAATTCTTCCGAATTATCCTGGTTTTGCTCTATACTCTCAGGGTCATCACAATTAACATTCACCGAAAAATTTGCAGGCCGTTCAAATTCACTGTCATCATGGTAAGGTAAAGTCCGATCGGCATATACTTTTCGCATGTAATATCCCCAGATCGGCAGGGCCATCCTGGCACCCTGACCTGATTGTAGATCTTCAAAGTGGATGCTTCTCAATTCGGCTCCGGTCCACGCTCCACTGACCAATTGTGGTGTTATTCCAATGAACCAACCATCTGAATGGTTCTGTGTGGTTCCTGTTTTTCCTGCAATCGGCCCATGAAATCCTCCATAATCCGGACTCCAGCGTAACCTTCCACCCGATCCAAAATCAACAACGCCCCGCATTAAATCAATCATCAGGTAAGCTGTTTGCTCATCAATGGCATCATGCCTCTCCGATCTAAATGATGAAATAACGTTTCCATGCCGGTCTTCTATTTGGGTCACAAAAATAGGTTGAGTAAAAACCCCTTTATTGGCAAACGTTCCATAAGCCCCCACCATTTCATACAAAGTGACATCTGATGTACCCAAAAACATGGAAGGAACGGGATCGATTGGACTGTAAACACCCATTTTTTTCATGATATCGGCAACCGATTGTGGATTGAATTGCTTCATTACCCATGCCGAAACCTGGTTCACCGAGTGTGCCAAGCCCCATTTCAGGGTCACCATTTTATCATCAAACTTAGTTTTTCCAGAGTTTTTAGCTTCCCATATCGATCCATCGGGCAAAATAAACTGTTGTGGTACATTCGGGACTTTGCTGCATGGCGACATCCCATTCTGCATAGCCAAAGTATATAAGAATGGTTTCACTGTCGATCCCACCTGACGCTTGCCTCCTTTTACCATATCGTACATAAAATGACGATAATCGGGGCCGCCAACATATGCTTTAACATGACCAGTTTTAACTTCCATCGACATGAACGACGACCTGAAAATACTATAATAATATTTCATCGAATCGAGCGGAGTCATCATGGTATCCCGATCTCCTTTATATGAAAACACCGACATTTCAACCGGGCGATTAAACATCTGTTTGATTTCCTCCCATGATTTTCCACTATTTTTTGCTATCCAATATCGCTTGGTCTGCTTGATAGACTGTTCCATAATTCCATCAACAGTTTCGGTTGACAGATCATTCGAGAATGGTTTATTCTTTAAACTCCGCAAATGTTTATTGAATGATGGCTGTAGGTTTTCCCTCAGGTGGTAGGTCAACGCCTCTTCAGCATACTTTTGCATTCGCGAGTCGATGGTGGTAATAATTTTCAACCCGTCGCGATACAAATTATAAGTAGTGCCATCGGCCTTTTTATTCTTTTTACACCATCCATAAAGTGGATTAGTTTCCCAATCGATTAAATCTTCCCTGTATTTTTCCGATTGCCACGAAGCATAATCTGATCGCTTTGGCTGATCAGCGTTCATGGCCTGCCGAAGATATTCCCTGAAATAGGGAGCCAGCCCCGTTTTGAAATCGACTTTGTGATAATCCAGATTTAAAGGCTGAGCCTGAGCCGCCCGGCACTCCTTTTTCGAAATATAATCGTACTTTTCCATTTGATCCAACACCACATTCCGACGCTGGAGCGTAAGTTCAGGACGGCGCACTGGGTTGTACAACGACGAATTCTTGGCCATCCCAACCAACATGGCGGCCTGTTCTAATGTCAGTTTTTCAGGAGTTGTATTAAAATATACTGCGGCGGCCGATTTAATTCCAACAGCCAGGTTCAAAAAATCATACTTATTCAGGTACATGGTCAGAATTTCCTCTTTCGTATAACTTTTTTCAAGTTTTACGGCAATCACCCATTCTTTAAATTTCCTGAAAATCAACTGCAATTTGTTATCCAGATTATCACGTGGAAAAAGCATCTTAGCAAGTTGCTGACTTATGGTACTTCCTCCTCCTGAATTGGTGTCAGCAGTTATAATTCCCTTTATCACTCTTATAAGTCCACGAATATCAACTCCTGAATGACTATAATACCTAACATCTTCGGTCGCTACCAGTGCTTTAAGCAAAACCGGACTTAATTCATCGTAATTAACGTAGCTTCGGTTTTCCTTGAAATACTTACCCATCACCACCCCATCAGACGAGACAACTTCGGAAGCAAGCAAACTTTCCGGATTTTCAAGATCCTCGAACGATGGCATAAAACCTAGCCATCCCTGCGCAATCATAAAAAACATCAGGAATATAGCAACCGCACCTGTAGCATATACATACCAAAAAATGCGTATGTACTTTTTATATACTGAAATATCTTTATCCATCAAAAAAAATGATTTCGGGTTGAGCCCACAAAGATAATGAAACCCAAATGAATTCCTTTGGATAAAAACAATCGGGAAACAATCAGATTCTACGCCTTCAATTCTAAACTTCAGTCCAAATCTTCAAAATTGCAACCAATACGCCGCAACGTCCTATAAATATGAATATTAAAAGAATATAAACAATATGAAAAACAAATACGTTAAAAAGATCAGAATTGGGTCGCCAAACATCCGACAAAACCTTCAAATCGGAATAAATAAATCATTTTCAAATAAATATGCTTCAAAAATTTATTGGATTTAATTTTGAACTTAGCGTTTCCTTTTCTTTAATTTGCACAAAATTTAAAAATCAGAACAAAAAACAACCCGATACATGTACGAAAATCTTGTTATTGTTGAGTCACCTGCCAAAGCCAAAACGATTGAAAAATTCTTAGGGAAAGATTTTTTTGTTACCTCAAGCATGGGGCACATCAGGGATCTCGAAAAAAAAGATTTTGGAATTGACATTCAAAATAATTTTACTCCCAAATACGAAATCACTTCAGACAAAAAGAAATTAGTAGCCGAGCTGAAGAAATTAGCGAAAGATTCCAACATCATATGGTTGGCATCTGATGAGGATCGCGAGGGAGAAGCCATTTCGTGGCACCTGATGGAAACACTTGGATTAGAGCCTGAAAGAACCAAACGAATTGTATTTCATGAGATTACGAAAGAAGCCATTCTGAATGCGGTTAAAAATCCCCGCCCGCTCGATCTAAATTTGGTAAATGCTCAGCAGGCACGCCGGGTACTCGACCGAATCGTGGGCTTCGAAGTTTCGCCGGTTTTATGGAAAAAGGTAAAACCATCGTTGTCTGCCGGAAGGGTTCAGTCAGTTGCTGTCAGGCTCATTGTTGAAAGGGAACGTGAAATCATGGGGTTTACAACCACATCGGCATTTCGTGTTTCGGCCAGCTTCCTGGTTCCTGAAAAAGACGACAAGATCGCAGAATTAAAAGCTGAGCTGAACCGCCGCTTTGACACTAAAGAGGAAGCAAATGCTTTTCTTGAAAAGTGTAAAAATGCTGAATTCCAAATTAGTGAGGTTGTAAAGAAACCAGCCCGACGCTCTCCTGCCCCACCTTTTACGACTTCAACATTGCAGCAGGAAGCAAGCCGGAAGTTAGGCTTTTCAGTTTCTCAGACCATGAGCGTTGCCCAGAAACTTTATGAATCGGGAAAGATAACCTATATGCGTACCGACTCGGTCAATTTGTCTGGATTGGCTATTAATGCGGCCAAACAAATGATCATCAACACGATGGGTGAAAAATACCACCAGGTTCGCCAATATAAAACTTCATCCAAAGGAGCACAGGAAGCCCATGAAGCTATTCGTCCGGCCTACATGGATCAGGAACAAATTTCAGGAACAAATCAGGAAAAAAAATTATATGATCTGATCTGGAAACGTACCATCGCCTCGCAAATGAGCGAAGCCGAACTCGAAAAAACTACAGTAACCATTAACATTTCGAATGTTCCTGAAAAGTTTATTGCAACTGGCGAAGTGTTGATTTTCGATGGTTTTCTTCGGGTTTATATCGAATCAGACGACAACGAAGATCAGAACGGCGGACAAAAAGGATTGCTTCCCGCTTTAAGCGCAAAACAAGTTTTACGTTGGGATAAGATTCATGCGACCGAACGGTTTACTCAAAAACCACCGCGCTACACTGAAGCCAGCCTGGTGAAAAAGCTGGAAGAACAAGGAATTGGCAGACCTTCGACCTATGCACCAATTATTACAACGGTCCAAAACCGTGGTTATGTAGTAAAAGAAGATAGGCCGGGAGCAGAACGCGAATACACCGAACTTGTCCTTTCCGGCCAAAAGATTTCTACAAAAGTAAAGACTGAAATGACAGGCGCCGAAAAATCGAAGTTATTTCCTACTGACATTGGCATGGTAGTCAACGATTTTTTGGTTAAGTATTTCGATCTGATCATGGATTATAACTTTACGGCCAAAGTTGAAAAGGAATTCGACGAAATAGCTGAAGGTGAATTGGTTTGGAACGACATGCTCAAAAGCTTTTATGAACCTTTCCATTCGAAAGTTGAAAACGCATTGAACGAAGCAGAACGGGCCAATGGCGTTCGCGTTCTTGGGATTGATCCAAATACGGGACTTGAAGTTTCAGTGAAAATCGGACGGTTTGGTCCTCTGGCTCAGCTGGGTGAAGCAACCGAAGGCGGCGAAAAACCTCAGTTTGCAAGTTTGCGGTCGGGGCAACACATCGAAACCATTACTTTGGAAGATGCTTTGGAGTTGTTTAAATTACCACGGAATCTGGGCGAATACGAAGGAAAAACGGTAACTGTAGCCATCGGTCGATTTGGCCCATACGTCAGGCATGATGGTAAATTTATATCACTTGAAAAAAATGTTGACGATCCTTATTCTGTTGAATTGAAAAGGGCGATCGAACTAATTGAAGGCAAAAGGGAAAAAGATTTAAACGCATTAATTAAGGTGTTTGAGGAAAATCCAGATTTAAAAATTCTCAATGGAAGATGGGGCCCATATATCTCATTCAAGAAGAGCAATTATAAGATTCCAAAAAACACTGATGCCTCGCAACTTTCGCTTGAAGATTGTATGACGCTGATTGAAAAAGGACCTGCACCAAAGAAATCAAGAAAAAAATAAATTTTTCAAGGGTAAACATCTTTTTGTTTGCCCTTTTTATTTAAAACTGTATTTTCAACTCCTGATTAAAAAACCATTGATGGACCTGCTACATTATTTTGATCCTATTGATTTTGAAAAGATTGAATGCCCCGACTGGGCCAACAAGAAGCATACATTAGGGTTTCTGCTGCAAAAGAACCAGGAAAAACTTAAGCCTGAAAAAGCAGATTTATTTATTATTGGTGTTACGGAAGATCGAAATTCGGCAATCCCAGGGTCCGGCAAAGCTCCCGATGAAATCAGGAAACATTTATATAGCCTGAACAGAATCAGCTCACGATTCAAAGCATTAGATCTGGGCAATCTGAAACTTGGCGTTACCGCCAACGATTCTTATTTCGCATTACGCGATATTTGCGAACATGTTTTGACACACCATCAAACTATTGTCATTCTGGGAGGAAGTCAGGATCTCACTTTTGGCATGACCAAAGCTTTTGAGGGACGCCTGTTCAATCTGGTAACCGTCGATCCTAAACTGGATTTCAGGAAAGGAACGAAAAGTCTCAATTCGGAGAATTACCTAAACCTTATTTTTGAGAAACAAAAAAATCTTTACTCATTCACAGCCCTTGCCTATCAGAACTACTTTGTAGATCCATCGGACATCGATCTTTTTAATAATTATCACTGGGATGTAAAAAGATTAGGACAGGTTAGGTACGACCTCACTTCGGTCGAACCCATACTGCGAGATGCCAACATATTTAGTTTCGACATGAATGCCGTACGTTGTATTGATGCGCCAGGGCAATCCATGTCGTCGCCGAATGGGTTATACTCAGAGGAAGCCTGTCAGGTAGCCAGATATGCAGGCATCAGTGATACGTTAAACATTGCAGGTTTTTTTAATCTAATTCCGGAGAAAGATCTCAGTTCGAATTCGTCGAACCTAATGGCTCAGATTGTTTGGCACTTTATGGAAGGGTTCTTTAACCGGAAACCAGAAGACCCATTGGACGATTCGGAAGACTTTAACCAATTCATGGTCGACATGTCAGACATCAACATGACCCTAGTTTTTTTTCAAAGCCGTGTTTCAGGAAGATGGTGGATGGAAATTTCTGATTTTGAACACAGAAAAGGTGGAATGTATATAGTGCCTTGTGATGAAGACGATTATAAGAAAGCATCGCTCGGCGACATACCAGACAGATGGTGGAAAAACATAAGAAAGATGAGCAAAAGACAAAATAAATGATATAAACCTGCGTTCATTGACTTTAGAGGTTCTCAGATGTTTGGTACAGTAAACACTTTTTCATTATTTTACTGCACATAAAATGGGCAAACTGAGTCACAACAATGCTTTTATGAAAAAAATATTTTGTTTTTTATTTTTATATATAATAGCTATCTTAGCAGCAATTGCCCAACAGGACCCGCAGTTCAGTTCTAACAAACAAACTCAATTAACTGTTAATCCGGGATTCGCTGGAAATGATGGGGCAATAAGTGGGATAATACTGAACCGATATCAGTGGGTTGGAATAGATGGAGCTCCTAAAACACTGGTGTTTAGCGTTGGCTCAGCAAGTAAATTGTTTGGTTTAAATAGTGGAATTGGGTTCAATATAATTAGCGACGAGATAGGTTTTTCTAAAAACATTTCTGTTGGCGTTGATTATGCTTATCGGATGAAAACAGGCTTTGGAGATTTGGGAATAGGAACAAGTTTGGGATTTTCCAATATGTCGATTAATGCAGATTGGCATATTCCTGAAAGTGATTATTATCAAACACCTGAAGAGGCAAGCTTAGAAACCAGTCAACTGGCATTTGATATGGGAATTGGAGCATTCCTGCGTTCTAAAGATTATTTTGCAGGGTTTTCTGTCACACATATTAATCAAGCATCGATTGTACTTTCCGATCAGACTCGTACTTTCCTTGCCCGGCATTATTATTTGTCAGCAGGTTACAATATCAGCTTAACTGATCCGTTATTTGAGTTGCAACCTTCGGTTTATTTTAAATCGGATGGCTCTTCATATCAGGCCGATTTTTTAGTCGACTTGGCTTATAAGAAACGATACTCTGTTGGCTTGGATTATCGGATTAATGATGCAATTTGTGTTCTTTTAGGATTTGAACTGAATAACGGATTAAAAATTGGATACGCTTATGATATTGGAACATCGGCAGTATCAAGTTATTCAGGAGGTTCGCATGAATTTTATCTGAGTTACAGTCTTGATTTAGGCAAAAACAGGAATAAAAAATACAAGAGTGTTAGATACTTGTAACGAAATATATTAGAAGCAATATACAGCTATACTATGAAAAAACTTTTTTCTATTGGGTTAGTTATTTTGGCGATTTTTACGCTATCAAGTTGTAACAAATCGGGCAATGGAGAACTAACAGGAGTAAAGGGAAGAGGAAAATGGTTTGAACCAACTCCTTACGGAATGACCTTTATTCACAGGGGATCTTTCAACCTAGGGCCAAACGATCAGGATGTAACGGCATCCACAACACCTGCCAAAACGGTGTCGGTTGATGCATTTTGGATGGATGATACCGAGATCACCAACAATGAATACCGACAGTTTATTCAATGGGTCAGGGATTCTATTGCACGCACATTGTTGTCGGAGCAATTTCCGGAATTTATGAATAGCGAAGACCGGAAAGGTAATCCAATCGATCCGCCAAGAATCAACTGGAAAGAAAAGCTGGATTGGAACGATCCTGATTATACTGAGGCACTCGCGCCAATGTATATTCCTGAAAACGAACGTTTTTTCAAGAAAAAAGAAATTGACTCACGGAAACTATTTTACGAGTATCAGTGGATTGACCTTAAACAAGCAGCCCGTAGAGTAAACATGTATGACTATGCGACCCAAAGCTACAAGGGAGGATCAGTAATTGACACAAAAGGGGAAGAAAAAGCAATTGAAAATCGTTCATCCTTCATCTTTAGCAACCAGGTAAATATCTATCCAGACACATTAACCTGGATCAGAGATTTCACGTTCTCATACAATGAACCTTGGGCAACCCGCTATTTCTGGCATCCGGGATTCGATGATTATCCCGTTGTTGGAGTTACCTGGGAACAAGCCAAAGCATTTTGCCACTGGAGAACTAAACTTCAGAACGATTTCCTTTCAAGCCGAAGAGAAGCAACTTTACAGGATTACCGATTACCAACCGAAGTGGAATGGGAATATGCTGCCCGTGGCGATCATCAATCATCTATGTATCCTTGGGGTGGATATTATACTCGCCAAAAAGACGGAGTTTTCCTGGCAAACTTCAAGCCATTAAGAGGAAACTATGTCGAAGACGGAGGAATGGCCACAATGAAGGTGGGAAGTTACGAAGCCAACGATTTTGGTCTTTATGACATGGCGGGCAATGTGGCCGAATGGACCAGTTCTGCTTATGATGAATCCGCATACATGTACATTAACGACTTTAATCCGAATTTTGAATACAACGCGAAACCAGGCGATGCTCCTGCCATGAAACGGAAAGTTATACGGGGTGGCTCATGGAAAGACATTTCTGCGTTCCTTCAGGTCTCAACAAGAAGTTTTGAATATCAGGATACAACAAAATCTTATATTGGGTTCCGTTGCGTTCGTTCTTCTTTTGGAAACGAATTTTAATTAACGTTCTAAATTCCGAACACATGAATATTGGTGAAATACTTAAGACAAAAAGGTGGAAAATATTGATGGGGTATACATATGGATGGGGTGCTTCATTGGTACTCATCGGAGCCCTGTTTAAACTTCAGCACTGGAATCATTCCGGAGTAATGCTTACTATTGGGTTGATGACTGAGGCATTTATCTTCTTCCTTTCCGCCTTTGAACCACCATTGGAGCAACCAGACTGGTCAAAAGTTTATCCTGAATTACAGGAGGATTATGTACTTTTAGAACCGTCAGAAGAAGTTCATGATAACCTAAAGGGTAATTTAGATACCTTGTTGGGCAGTACAAATATTACTCCCGAGTTGTTGTCTAAAATAGGAAAAAGCTTGATCGATTTATCCAATACCGCTTCAGGAATAAGCGACATATCGACTGCGACTCTGGCCACCGATGTTTATATCAAAAATTTAAATTCAGCCTCCGAATCAGTGATGGCATTTTCGGAGATGAATACTCAGGCCAACCATACAATTAACAATTCGATTGGCGAACTGGTTAATACATATAGTAGCACTGCACATAAAATCTCGGAAACCGGAGCAAATATGCTAACTAAGCTCAACGAATCAGGAGCAAAATTCACAAAACAGATTGATGAATCTGGAATTAAGTTATCTGAATCCTATCAAAAATTTTCCGGGGTTATGGAAAAAGGATTAAAAGATATTGAATTGAACTCCTCCAGTTACGGAGAAAACCTGCACAAACTGAATAAAAACATTGAATCCCTGAATGTCAGTTACGAGAAACAATTAAAGGGGACAGCCGATCAATTTCATGCCTCATCTAAATTTTTTGAAGAACTAAATCAGATGAACCAGATCATTGCTTCGTCAGCGCAGGAAATGAAGAAATATAAGGAAAATGCCGAAAAATTGAATTCACACCTTGATGCACTGAATTCGATCTATGGAAATATGCTCGGCGCCATGAATTATAAAAAGAAGTAATTTAATTCGCGAACACTATGTCGAGTAAAAATTGTCCTGAGTCTACAAGGCAAAAAATGATAAATATGATGTATTTGGTACTAACAGCAATGTTAGCGCTAAATGTATCAGTCGAAGTGCTTGAATCATTTCGGATTATTGATGCCAGTTTGACCCAGACACTAAATAATATAAAGCGAAAGAATGAACAAATATATGGAGCCTTTGATGCTGCATATATTGCCAACCCTGCCAAGGTAAAAGATTGGAAAGATAAAGCAGATCAGGTCAACAAAAAAACGGTAGAATTAATTACAAAAATCAAAGATCTTAAAGAAGAGCTGGTACTTGCATCAGGAGGCATTCCACTAAAAACGGCCCAGCCAGGCTTTGCTCGTCAACCAGAAGATCCTATTCTTATCAATAGTAAAGGAGACACAATCGTAATCAAAAGGGAAGATGACCTAAACACTCCTTCTGAAATTATGATTCAAAAGAAGAAAGCAACAGATCTGAAAAACAGTATTAACGAATACCGCGATTTTCTGACCTCTTTTCTGGAAAAAGGTTCTCCTTTGAGTGAAAATATTATTAAGCAACTGGACACTTCAGATCCGCGAATGACACTGAAAGAAGGTGCTGTAAAAAAAACCTGGGAAAATCTAAATTTCGAAAGTAAACCCCTGATTGCAGTGATTACTTTACTTTCGAAAATGCAAATCGACATTGAGAATGCAGAAACCAATATCATTACAACATTTTTCAGCAACATTGATGCTGCGTCATTCAAGTTTAATAAGTTAGAAGCCAGAATACTGGCAAAATCTACCTACGTGCTCGAAGGAGATAAATTTGAAGCTGAAATTTTCCTGGCAGCCGAAGATACAACGCAGGACCCTGAAATATATGTGGGCAACAGTAAACTTACTTTGCGCAATAAAAAAGGCATCTATAGTGTACCTGCCTCACAGGTTGGAACATTTAAATGGGGCGGTTTAATTAAATATAAGCAGCCAGGCGGCGATGTAAAAGACTATAAGTTTGAGGGCGAATATCAGGTAGGCCGACCAAGTGTAACCATTTCGCCAACAAAAATGAACGTGTTATATTTAGGAATTCCTAACCCTGTTAAAATCTCCGTTCCAGGCGTTGCCTCGCAAAACCTTGACGTATCATTCACCAACGGACGGATAGAAAAAAGTGGCGACGATTATCTGGTTTATCCGTCGAAAGTCGATGTTTTAGGCAAAAACACATCCATCTCAGTAAATGCCAAGCTCAATGGAGAAACCAGATCAATGGGCTCAATGGTATTCAGGGTAAAAGAAGTTCCTCCACCAGTGGCCACCATCGGAGGGAAAAATGGCGGGACCCTAAAAAAGGAAGAACTATTGGCTGAAGATGGAATATTTGCAGAACTAAAAGATTTCGACTTTGACTTAAAATTCAGAGTTACCCAATTCGATATAACATTTTCAGGAGCTGGCGGATATGTAAAAACATATAGTTCAAGAGACAATAAGTTCTCTTCTGAACAAAAAGATCAATTCGGAAAGTTAGCTCAGGGAAGCATAATATTTATTGATAACATTATGGCGAAAGGGGACGATGGTTCAACACGTCCATTATCTCCTATCAGTTTTAAAATAAGATAGTCATGAAAAAGATTTTAGTATTCTTTGGAATATTAGCTCTGACATTTGGAGCTACCAAGCAGGAAGCAAAGGCTCAAATTGTTGATGGAGCTTATAGCCGGTCTGACGTTCATAATCGCAAACCGACACCTCTGCCCTATATTCGGGAAGCCGATGTGATGTGGCGTAAGAAAGTTTGGCGCATTATCGATCTTCGGGAAAAAATGAACCAACCTTTATATTTTCCAACCAAAGAAGTTGATGGAAGATACAATCTGGTAAATCTCATGCTTCAAGGTATAAAAGACGGTAAGTTAACAGCATACGATGCCAAAAGCGATGATGAGTTTAAAGTCCCGATGACCTATGAGCAAGTCAAAGAAGCTTTTGGGGCAACAACCCGAACCCGAAAAGTTAGAAATGTAGATACCGGAGAACTTCAAGACAAAGTTGTGGCAGGCGAGATCCGCTCGGAAGAAGTAAAACAATTCATGGTAAAAGAGGAATGGTATTTCGACAAACAAACTTCAACGATGAATGTGCGGGTGATTGGAATTTGCCCAATTCAGGAATTTTACCGCGACGAAGATGCCAATCAGGAACAGGCACTACATCGTCAGGTATTCTGGATTTATTTTCCTGAAGCCCGTGAACTTATGGCTGCAAATGAAGTATTCAATGCGCAGAATGCTGCCCGGAATCTATCTTTTGACGATGTTTTTCTGAAAAGGAAATTTAATTCATACATTGTTAAAGAAGAAAATATTTATAACAATCGTGAGATTAGCCAATACTTGGGTAGTAAAGATGCCATGCTTGAAAGTAAACGTATAGAAAATTCGATTTTCGATTACGAACAAAACCTTTGGGAATATTAATAACTAACAACATAAGTCAAAGCCTTATGGGAAATTCCTGATAAGGCTTTTTTTTTGAAGAGTTAAATTCTGAGCAATAAAAACCCACTTCCGGAGTTTCTCTGAAACGAATGGTTTTTATTTGTTTACCGGTATTCGGAAAGTATGTATAAAATTCTGCTCATAAGTTTGATCGCTTCTTTTCTCTTCAGCTCGTGCCACCGGGACTGGACGAGCCAGCTAACAAGCGCCCAGAACAGAAAACCTTATTTTGAGCCGATTCCGTATGGAATGAATTTCATCAAACAAGGAAGTATCAACATCGGCCCTTCCGAAGAAGAAGTGGATAAATCAAGTACTCCGGTGAAAACCGTTTCAGTTCCATCATTCTGGATAGACGATACCGAAATCACAAATAATGAATACCGTCAGTTTGTTTATTGGGTCAGAGATTCCATCGCCCGTCAACTACTGTCTGAATCAATCCCTGAATTTCTGATATCAGAAGGAAGGAAAGGAGTCATTCTCGAAAATCCCCGGCTCAACTGGCTGGAACC
>Ga0183100_1001146_pt1 | contig 14450 bp, 11 predicted proteins | sample Biomet2_FD_127789 | JGI IMG/M metagenome (GOLD analysis project Ga0183100, IMG submission 127789) | Microbial communities from bioreactor (seeded with anoxic lake sediment) at LBNL, California, USA - Biofuel metagenome 2 | ecosystem: Engineered > Bioreactor > Anaerobic > Unclassified ...
CAGCTTTTTGGTACCCAGAGCCGGGATCGAACCGGCATGGAAGTGAATCCACTGGTGTTTGAGACCAGCGCGTCTACCAATTCCGCCATCTGGGCGAATTGCGAGTGCAAAGATACGGCTTTTTTCCATATTTGCAATATCTAGCCTAAAAAAACTTGAAAAAAAGAGAATAAGATTAAGATGAATGTACATTTTCTAAAATAAATACTACCTTAGCAGAAACTTTTAAAACAACTATTATCATGACAGACAGCAATAATTATTGTGTAATCATGGGTGGAGGAATAGGAAGTCGTTTTTGGCCTTTTAGCCGTAAAAGTCTCCCGAAACAGTTTCTTGATTTCTTTGGAACAGGCCGCTCTTTACTCCAGCAAACTTATGATCGTTTCAGCAAAATTATACCTGCAGAAAATATCTTTATAGTCACAAATGATCAATACTCTTCTTTAGTTCAGGAACAATTACCTGAATTATCTCCCAGTCAGATACTTCTTGAACCAACCCGCAGAAATACAGCACCTTGCATAGCATGGGCTTCATATCATATTCATGCATTAAATCCAAATGCAAATATCGTTGTTGCACCTTCTGATCATCTTATTCTAAAAGAAGGTGAATTTCTTGAAGCAATAGAAAAAGGGTTAAAATTTGCATCTCAGTCATGTAATTTGCTGACACTCGGAATTAAGCCAAACAGACCTGAAACAGGATACGGATACATCCAGATTGACGAACAAAAGATGGGCGATTTCTGCAAAGTAAAAACATTTACAGAAAAGCCTGAACTGGAATTGGCCAAGGTATTTCTTGAGAGTGGAGAATTTTATTGGAACTCAGGATTATTTATCTGGAACGTAAAGTGCATACTCAAGGCTTTCAATGAACTTCTTCCTGAGTTGACAGACAAACTTACAGTAAACGAAACTGTTTACGGAACCGATCAGGAAAAAGCATTTATCGATGAACATTTCCCTGCTTGTCCTAATATCTCTATTGATTTTGGTATTATGGAGAAAGCTGACAACGTGTATGTGCTTGTAGGTGATTTTGGATGGTCTGACCTTGGAACATGGGGATCATTATATGATCTTTCCCCAAAGGATGAAAACAAAAATGTTGCTTTGAAATGCGAAGCGCTATTATATAACAGTAATGATAATATTATAGTTATGCCTGAAGGAAAATTGGCTGTACTGCAGGATCTGGATGGTTATCTGGTAGCTGAATCAGACAATGTTCTGTTAATCTGCAAAAAAGATGAAGAACACGCTATTCGTAAATTCGTAAATGATGCGCAGATAAAAATGGGCGAAGATTATATTTAAATAAAAAACAGTTTATAAAAAAGAATGCGCATGATTAGATCACGCGCATTCTTTTTTATAAACTGTTAGAATTCTTTTCCCAAGCCTCTCTTATTGAATCTGCTATAGAAACAAATTCTTCTGTTGTGAGTTTCTGCTTAGGATTAGAAATAATCATATCCGATTCTTTATTGATTGGAATAAGATGAATGTGAGCATGAGGAACTTCAAGTCCCATAACTGCCACGCCAATTCTTTTGCATGGAATAACTTGTTCGATAGCTTTTGCCACGCTTTTTGCAAAAAGATGCATTGCAGCAAGCTCTTCATCTTCCAAATCAAAGATATAATCTACTTCACGCTTTGGTATAACCAAGGTATGACCTTTTACCAAAGGATTGATATCAAGGAAAGCAAAGAAACGTTCGCTTTCAGCTACTTTATAGCAAGGAATCTCACCTACTACGATTTTACTAAAAATTGTTGCCATTACTATATATTTTACAGAGAGATTTTCACTACTTCAAGAGAAATTTTTCCCTGAGGAACGGAAATTTCAGCAACATCGCCTACTTTCTTTCCCAAAAGTCCTTTAGCAATAGGAGTCTTTACAGACAACTTACCTTCTTTCAGATTAGCTTCACTTTCAGAAACGATAGTATATACCATCTTCATACCATTCTTCACATTCTTAAGTTCTACTTTATTAAGAATCTGAACGGAGTCTGTAGTTAACTTTGACTCATCAATAATCTTGGCATCGCCAATAATAGTTTTCAATTGATTAATTTTCATTTCAAGCATGCCTTGTGCTTCTTTTGCCGCATCATATTCTGCGTTCTCAGACAAGTCACCTTTATCTCTTGCTTCAGCAATCTGTCTTGAAATCTCAGGACGATTTACCGTTTCGAGAATTCTAAGTTCTTCAACTAGTTTTTTGTAACCTTCTTCTGACATATAAGCCATGTTCGATCCTCCTTTATTTAAAAAATTAATATATGCTTTGATTTTATATCATACAAGTAGCAGCCATATAAACAAAAAAGAATTCCAACATAAACATGTCGGAACCCTCTTTCTGTTTTGAATACTTTGCAAAGATATGCTTTTATATAATACATGCCAAACGAAATAGCATGCTTTCTAACATGTTTTACATAAAAGCACTTATTATTAATAATTTAAAGCATTTTCTTTATTGTTTCTTCCAGATTTTTAATATTCTCATCACGAGCTTTCAATTCGTTATCGCGGCTAATAAGAAAGAATGTAGGAACTTTCTTTACATTATATAAAGATGTATAAGTTGACGCCAACCCATCTTCATCGCGAACACAAATCCAAGGTAACTTGTCAGAAGCTGTTTTCCAGAAGTGTTCATCTTCATCAAGTGATATTTGGTAAATCTGGAATCCACGAGATGAATATTTATTATACAAATCGCGTAAAGCAAAATTATGAGCCACAGAGAATTTACTATTATAAATTGTAAATTCAAGTAAAACAACCTTACCCTTCAAATCTGTCAACTTACGGGAAACTCCGTTAAGATCCTTCAAATTAATATCAATTAAGCCTGCCTGAGAGATTTTCTCCTGAGGAAGTTGTATAATTTTGCTTTTCGCTGTTCTTGTATTTTTAAGTCCCTTGATTACAACATTATATAGATTTTTTGTTCTCACAGCATTTGGATAAGCATTTGTAAGACTTGTTGCAACAGCCTGAAAACACTTAATATCATCTCTACTGTTCATTGGATCAAAGATAAGATAATCATTAACCTTTTGGAAAAGAGCAAAATAAGCATATGTCATATTAGGAGCAGCAAAAATATATTTGATCTTTACTTTGTTTTTATAACTGTCCATCATCTTTGAGACACTGTCTTCATAAACTTCATTTGTAATTTTGCTTTGCTGAGCAGATTTTATCAAAGCATCAACTTTCTTCTGAAGATCAATTTGCATTAAAGTAAGTTCTTTAATTTTTGTACAGTTAGCAGAACCTTCTATTGCATACCCTGTAGAGAAATCTGCAAATTTAGCTTTAACATCAAGTGTTTCAGTGCTATCTACAGAAAAGTTAATTACTTTATCACCAACTCTTAAACGATAAAACTCTGGAGATTCAGGACGTAATTGTTTAAAACTAAATTCACCATCTCCTTTAAGTTTCACAGAGTCGATAGCCTCAACTCCTTCTATCCCCGAGGATTCAAGATACAACATTTTTCCATCAGCATCAGCGACTGTACCTTTAACATTGAATTTCGGTTCTTTGTTACAAGATGCCAAAACCAAAGCTCCGAATACAAATAAAGACATTTTCTTCATAGTATATTTCCTTCTAAATTGCATGATTTATTTATATTTAATTAGATGCAAATATAGCTCTTTTCAGGTTTTGGCAAAGCATTTGTACGGCTTCTTATCTTTAAAAAGCGAAAAAAAACAATTCCAGCGTATTTTTTTTACTCATTTTCACTGTCTTAGACTAATAAATATATATCTTTGCGCTAATTTTTGAAAGAAAGAAATAGATAAAACAATTTTTATGATCAACCCAATTGTTAAAACAATCGAGTTAGGAGATGGAAGAACCATTTCTCTCGAGACGGGAAAATTGGCAAAACAGGCAGACGGTTCTGTAATGCTTCGCATGGGAAACACCATGTTGTTAGCTACTGTTTGTGCCGCTAAAGATGCAGTTCCCGGTACAGATTTCATGCCTTTACAGGTAGAGTATAAAGAAAAATATGCAGCCTTTGGCCGTTTTCCTGGTGGTTTTACAAAAAGAGAAGGCAGAGCCTCAGATTATGAGATCCTTACCTGCCGTCTTGTAGACCGCGCTCTACGCCCATTATTCCCAGATAACTACCATGCAGAAGTATATGTAAACATTGTACTTTTCTCTGCAGATGGTGAAGATATGCCCGATGCTTTGGCAGGACTTGCTGCTTCTGCAGCTTTAGCTGTCTCAGACATACCTTTCAACGGACCTATTTCTGAAGTACGTGTTGCACGTATTGATGGTAAGTTTGTTATTAACCCTACTTTCTCTGAACTTGAAAAAGCCGACATGGATATCATGGTTGCTGCAACTTATGAAAATATCATGATGGTTGAAGGCGAAATGAAAGAAGTTTCAGAAGCTGAACTTCTGGAAGCTATGAAATGCGCTCACGAAGCTATCAAAGTACATTGCAAAGCTCAGATGGAACTTACAGAAGCTGTAGGCAAAACTGTTAAACGTGAATACTGCCATGAAGTAAACGATGAAGATCTTCGTAAGGCTGTTCACGAAGCATGCTATGATAAATCATACGCTATTGCAGCATCAGGAAATAAAAACAAACACGAACGTGAAGATGCCTTCAATGCTATCCGTGATGAATATAAAGCTCAACTTTCTGAAGAAGAATTAGCTGAAAAAGGTGCATTGATAGACAAATATTATCACGATGTAGAAAAAGAAGCTATGCGTCGTTGCATTCTTGATGAAGGCAAGCGTCTTGACGGAAGAAAGACCAATGAAATTCGTCCTATCTGGAGTGAAGTTGGTTACCTTCCAGGCCCTCACGGATCTGCAATCTTTACTCGTGGTGAAACTCAATCTCTTACATCGGTTACACTCGGAACCAAATTAGATGAAAAGATTGTTGACGATGTTTTGTCTCGCGGAAAAGAACGTTTCCTTTTACACTATAATTTCCCTCCATATTCAACAGGAGAGGCAAAAGCTCAACGTGGCGTTGGCCGTCGTGAAATTGGACACGGTAACTTGGCTCACAGAGCACTAAAAGGAATGATTCCTGATAATTATCCTTACGTTGTTCGTGTTGTTTCAGATATTCTTGAATCAAACGGTTCTTCTTCAATGGCTACTGTATGTGCCGGAACATTAGCTTTAATGGATGCCGGTGTTAAGATTAAGAAGCCAGTATCCGGTATTGCAATGGGATTGATCAAAAATCCGGGTGAAGAAAAATTCGCTGTTTTATCTGACATCTTAGGTGATGAAGACCACTTAGGTGATATGGACTTCAAGGTTACTGGTACTGAAGATGGTATTACTGCTACTCAAATGGATATTAAAGTAGATGGACTTTCTTTCGATATTCTTGAAAAAGCACTTAACCAAGCTAAAGAAGGACGTATGCATATTCTTGGTAAGATTCTTGAAACTATTTCGGAACCTCGTACAGACCTTAAAGATCATGCTCCACGTATCGAAACTCTTACAATTCCTAAAGAATTTATCGGAGCAATCATTGGCCCTGGAGGTAAAATCATTCAGGGAATGCAGGAAGAAACTGGTGCTACTATTACTATTGAAGAAGTTGAGGGAGTTGGCAGAATTGAAATTTCTGGAACTAACAAAGCTTCTATTGATAGCGCAATGCGCTTAATCAAGGGTATTGTTGCAGTACCGGAAGTCGGAGAAGTATACAAAGGTAAGGTACGTTCTATTATGCCTTATGGTGCATTCGTTGAATTCTTACCAGGAAAAGACGGATTACTTCACATCTCAGAAATAGACTGGAAACGTCTTGAAACTGTTGAAGAAGCTGGCATCAAAGAAGGAGACGAAATTGAAGTTAAGCTAATTGATGTTGATGCTAAGACTGGTAAGTTCAAACTTTCAAGAAAAGTTTTAACTCCTCGTCCTCCAAAGAAAGAAGATAAATAAGAATTTATCTTAAGATAAAATAGAAAGAGCTTAGTTGAAATCAACTAAGCTCTTTTCATTTCATAACTATTAAAATCTAAAACAGACTATTCAGCTCTTATTTCTGTAATTCATATAAATAGAGAACAGATGATTTTGGTAGTTTGCCAGATCGTTTCTGATCACGATTAGGTGAAAGGGCTTCCCAACGAAGAATAAACTGAGCATTCTTATTACTTACACCTGAATCTTTTATTTTATAGACTAACATACCAGGAAAATCTGATTTTACTTTATTTACTGCATCTGGAAAAAGTTGCGGAATAGCTTCTTCTCCTAGTGATGCAAATGTTTTCTCGTCTGCAACAATCTGAGCATCCTTAAGGTTTAGTCTGTGATAACCCATATAAATTTTTCCATCCATAGCAACAGGAGTATCAATCAATAATTCATTAACAACTGTACCGCCACCTTTGAAATCCCAACGATAGTTCCAGTTGGTTTGCTTAACAGAGCCCCACTTTCCATTCGTGTAACGGGCAAAATAAAGTTGCGTGTTCCCTTTTGCATCATATTTATGATAACCAACAATTGGTTTGTCAGATGAATCAAAGCCAAGTTTTATTCCAATATTAATTAAACCTCCTTTTTCCGGAGTAGGATCAACAACCAGACAGGAATCTTTTAAAGTAACAGGAGATCCGGCTTTCTTGCCATCTATACTTTCCCAGTGAATAAGATCTTTACTACGGGCATAAGACAAGGTATGATTAGTAGAGCAATCTGGTGTTTCACGCCATACCCATAATAAATGAAAATATCCATCAGGTCCGAGAATTGGTCCCTGCATATATGCATTTCTTTCGCCTTCACCATCAATTATTGGTTTGTCAATCAACCGATGCCATTTCTGAGTTTCAACATCAAGAACATTAAATACTTCATACCCGTTTCCACTTCTTCCATATCTGTAGTGAAACAAAATTTCACCTTTCGGACCATTCATGAACTCAGGATAAGTAGTTACATCTTCTTCTTTTCCTGTCATTCTGTTAAGAGTCTGCATACTGGCCACATCCCAAGGTTTACTACTCTTAAAATAAACTAATGGAGATGAGTGCATATTTCCCACTACATGAATATAACCGGCGTTGTCAACAAACAACGAAATGTAGTTATGACTGTCCCATGGCACTTTAGTATCTAAAGTTTTGTACTTCCACTTTACCTGATCAAGCTTACGTGAAGCTATAACCATCCTGTGAAGAGTATCGTAATAAGCTACATACTGCAAGCTGCCTTTGGTATAAAGAGCAAAATTTACCGGAAAATCAGAAGGTACATTATCTATTCTAAATACTTTCTTTATTTTATAATTATTCTCTCTTATACTTTTTATCGTTTCAGCCTTCCCAATCTTTGACAAAACTGCTTCCTCATAAGAAGAAGAAGCTTGAGTTGTCGCAAAAACCGTACCGGCAAAAAACAAAGTACAATATAGAGATCGCCTAATACTCATTTGCTTATAATTAGTTTAATTCCAATACAACAATAGACTTAGCCGGCATTTTAACCTTTAAACCCTGTTTTGTTATTTTAGCATCTTTGAATTCCTTCGGCATAACCTTTTCAGGAGCATCAAAAGCATTGTAGTCATCTACTTCTTTCGCTGTAAGAATGCTTCCTGTAACTTTATTAGTCTTAAGAGCAGGAATATTGATATCAACCTCTTCGCTATTATTCAAATCAGTGTTGGCCATGGTTATATGAATCAGTCCTTTGATATCTTTAGAAGCTGAAACACTCAAAGCAGGAACGGCACGATTATTTGCCAGCTTCATAGTGTCGCAAGTAAGAGTAAGAGGTAAATAAGTTGCTCCCTGATGAACTTTATACATATCAAATACATAATATGTTGGAGTTAGCACAATTTGTTTTCCTTTAGTCAGAATCATAGATTGAAGTACATTTACCACCTGAGCAATGTTTGCCATTTGAATACGGTCGCCATACTTATTAAATACATTCAGAGTAAGAGCAGCAACAAAAGCATCACGTAAAGTATTCTGTTGGAAAAGATGTCCTGGATTTGTTCCCGGTTCAACATCCCACCATGTTCCCCATTCGTCAACCATCAAGCCTACTTTCTTTTTAGGATCATACTTGTCCATTATAGCCATGTGTTTCTTAACCACATCTTCTATTTCTAAACATTTACCCAATGTCCAGTAATAATCATCAGTAGAAAACTTGGTTGCAGAACCTTTGCTGCCATTCCAGCCTTTAACAGTATAATAATGTAAAGAAAGACCGTTCATCTTACTTGCATTCTTTTTCATTAAAGTCTCAGTCCAGTTATAATCATAATCGCTGGCACCACTGGCAATCTTAAATAATTGGTTGTTATCATAATTACGGCAGTATGTAGAATAGCGTCTAAAAAGGTCAGCATAATATGCAGGTTCCATATTACCTCCACATCCCCAGCTTTCATTACCCACACCAAGGAATTTCACCTTCCAGGCTTTATCACGTCCATTCTTTCTACGAAGGTTTGCCATTGGGCTATCACCATCAGATGTCATATATTCCACCCATTTAGCAAGTTCTTCAACAGTACCACTACCTACGTTTCCGCTAATGTATGGTTCGCATCCAAGTAATTCACAAAGATTGAGGAATTCATGAGTACCAAAACTGTTGTCTTCAATTGTACCCCCCCAGTTGTTATTTACCATTTTAGGGCGTTTGTCTTTAGGACCAATTCCATCCATCCAATGGTATTCGTCAGCAAAGCATCCCCCAGGCCAGCGAAGATTAGGTATATGTAATTTTTTTAGGGCTTCAAGTACATCTGTCCGATATCCTTGTGTGTTTGGGATATCGGAATTCTCACCGACCCATAATCCGCCATAGATACAAGTTCCAAGATGTTCAGCAAAGTGTCCATAAATATTTTTACTGATTGTTTGTGTACCCTGTTCAGGATGAATATCCACAACAGCTTTTTTCTGAGCAGGAACTGATAGGCTTGCAGCAAGCAGAGCACCTAAAAGGAATGTCTTTCTCATGTTTTTAAGTATTAAATATAATTTAGAATGTTATTTTCTTCATTTTTCAGTTACAAATATAACATATTCTATTTAACACAAGGTTCAAATTAGGACCAGAACGGTAGACAAATGTATCAAAAGATGAGATTTACAAAGAAATATTTTCCATAAAAAAGGCTGTATCCCAACGACACAGCCTATAGACTTTATAAAAACATTATGGCTAAGCTTTTTTGGCTCTTCGCCCGGCGCATGCCTGCATATTTGTTTTTCCAGGCTTGAACATTACCTGTTTTACAGTTTTCTGGAAAATCTCATGCATACTTGATTTACCAAACTTAGGAAGGACCGGACTTTTAGTCTTACCTGGCTCGGGAAGTATAGACCTCGGCATTTTTTCTCCCCCAAAGTTCGGCAATATCCTGGTAATAAATTTCCCGAGATTGCTCATCTTACTTTTCTTCTCCATAATAACTTAATTTTAAGATACAACAACTATATATAGATGTAACATTACTACCCGGCATTTGTTTTGAAAAACAAGTTATAAAATCTATAATATAGTACAGGTAAAAAGGAATATTTAACCGTTTTTTTCTCTTTAGAAAATGAAAATAGTATTTCTTTGCAAAATGAAGTTTTAAAGAAATTATCAAAGACTTTTCAGATGAATTTTAAAGTAACGAACAAGACTTTACTCCTTATTGCAGGAGCCACATGGATAATAGCAGGCGGCAATATTTTAAGAATAGGAATACTCTGCTGGTTGTCAGATACCCACCATTGGGTATTCAAGACAGTAGAAGCAACCATTGTTTTCCTGATCTTCTTCAATCTGATATTCAAAAAGCTATATAACAAACATACGGACCGAATTTGCAAGAAAGCAAATAATAACCATCTGTTCTCATTCTTTGATCTCAAAGGATGGATGATTATGTTCTTTATGATTACCCTCGGAGTTACAGTTCGGAAGTTTCAACTCCTGCCAAACTCTTTTATCTCAGTTTTTTATACCGGACTATCAACGGCTTTGATTATTACTGGCATTCTGTTTTTCCGTAAAGGGATAAATTATGCCCAACTCTGAATAAAAACATCTCTGTAAGTCTTAGCTATTTTTTCTTACCGAAAGTTTCATGTATTGATTTGAGCAATGTTTGCGGTGTCCATTTAGGAACAATCATCCGGCGTATAGTTTGTAAAGGTTTTATTGAATCACGTTTTGATATAAGAATAAATGAGAGCTTAAAATACTTACTTAACTCCTCAGCAGCCGTATGATTATAAACACCATTCGGATAAGCCCAGTATTCAACCGGCTTACCAATTATTCTCTCTAATTCTTTTTTAGGATTTACCATCTGTTTTTGCCAATCCGAATCTTTATATTTGGTTACCATAGTGTGGTCCCAGCTATGTAGTCCAACAGTGTATCCTGATCTGGCCAACTGAGCAATTTGTTCTTTTGTCATATAGTTCTTCTTATTATATGTAATAGTCATAATGAAGAACACTCCCCTAAACCCATATTTCTCCATCACCGGAGCAGCAATTTCATAATGTTCCACTCTTGAGTCATCAAAGGTTATCATTACAGGCTTGTCTGGCAATTTTTTATTCTTAACAAGATAATCATACAATTGGTCAGGTGAAATGGAATGATAACCACTATCTGCAAGCACCTTCATGTGTGCGGCAAATGCAGCAGGGCTCACAGCATACTCACCTTTTCTTCCATTTTCAATGCGGTGATAACAAAGAACAGGTACTTGCGGTTTCGAATAAATCTCCGCAGCTGTGTTGATAACACACTTAACAGCCGTTGTCTCTTTTTCTACAGCTTTTTCTGCAACTATGCCTGAGTAGTCACCTTTAGTTCCTCCTTTTTGTGAAGAGTGATTACAACTGATAAGTAATAATCCGATAAAGGCGGAATAAAAAATAATGAATAGCCTGTTCATAATATCTGATTTATGGGAAGTTTACTATCCCAAAAATAACAAACCAAAACTATTTCACAAAACATAAACAACAAAAAATCAGAATCATCTGCCACATCTTCCACCAAAACGGACAAGAAGCCCTTACAAAAGAACTTTCAGATAGTAGCAGATAAAAAAGTTTAACCATTCATCTGCTACAAAATCTCGTTTATCTGCTACAAGCCAGGGCTATCTGCCACTAAGTTCAGTGCTTCACAGCATTATAGCAAGTATTGTCACTTATCCAAAAGTGAAGAATACTCAGTTTTTAAGAGTAAAATCAAAGCAAGCAAAGCTTGTGGAGATAGGTTTATTAATTGCATTATCCTGATAAGTCAACCCAATTCGCATAGAAATTTAAGTAAGTTCTCATATGAGAACCCATCGGTTCTCAATCGTGATCCTATGGGTTCTCAGCTGTGAACTCATGGGTTCACAGCTGTGAGCTTACTTAACTTAAATGAAAGAAATGGATAACTTATTAAAGAAGATACCCTACACAAGAAAGCTGTATAAGCTGTTGTTTCCAGAATTATAGAGTAATTGGGATAGTCAGTTAGTAGCAGATAACAGGTTTTAGTGGGAGTCCCTATGTTTGTAATTAATATGCAGCCGAACAAAGCATAAGCCAAGAGTATTAATATATTTGAAGTACCAAACTTAAACAATTAAAAACTCAAAGCTTATGCGTACACAAAGTAACAAACTAAATTTTGAAGGAGAAAATGTTTATGTTGGAATTGATGTTCATTTGAAAAGTTGGAATGTGACAATTTACACAGAATACCTGCATCATAAAACGTTCAACCAACCTCCTGTACCTTCAATATTAAGGGACTATCTGAATACTAATTTTCCTGGTGGAACTTATTATTCAGCCTATGAAGCCGGATTCTGCGGATTTAATATTCATTTTGAACTTAAGAAACTAAATATAAATAATATTGTGGTTAATCCAGCTGATATACCAACTAGCCAGAAAGAACAGATACTTAAAAACGATTCCCGTGATAGTATGAAAATTGCCCGTTCTTTAAGAGCTAATGAACTCATTGGTATACATGTCCCATTCATTGAGACATTGGAAAATCGCACGTTGATACGTACCCGAGACGTAATGGTGAAAGATATGACTAGATTTAAACAGCGCATAAAAGCTTTGCTTTATTTTTATGGAATATCTTACCCTCCAGAATTTCTGAGATCAACCAGTCACTGGTCCAGACGTTTTCTTAAATGGTTAAAAGAGGAGGTATCACTTAATACAGCCAATGGGAACGACGCCTTGTCATTACTCATCAGGGAAGTAGAGCAACAAAGAGTTCTTTTATTGGAAATCAATAGAAAAATCCATAGTCTTGCTATTTCTGAGAAATATGTAAAGGAAATAGACCTAATAAGAAGCATTCCGGGAATTGGTTTGGTTACAGGACTTACTTTTTTGTCGGAGATAGAAGATATTGAACGATTCCCAAATACAGACAAGTTAGCCGGTTTTGTAGGAATGATACCCACCTGTCACTCCAGTGGAGAGGTAGAAAATTATGGAGAGATGACATTTAGAAAGAAAACGATTTTAAGAAGATGCCTGATTGAAAGTTCTTGGATTGCAGTAAGAATAGATCCGGCACTGACAAGGTGTTTTTCACAACTCTGTAAAAGGATGGAGCCCAATAAAGCTATAATACGAATCGCAAGAAAACTATTAAACAGAATGTATTATGTTTTAAAAAAGAGACAAAAATATGAATATGGAGTGGTTTAATAATAATACCTATATAAATATCTTTCAGAATAAGAGTGATCGCTTTGTTTATCTTGCAGCTTAGCCTGCTTTGGGAGTTTGCGGCCTCTTCCTATTAAACTGAAAAAGGAAAATGTAGAGAACTGATAACAACATCAGTTTAAACTACTGATAGAAGGTTGTTTATATAGGAGTTATTAATAAATAGAAAGTAAGGAAACAATCAATAGAGGTTTTCTTAGCCATATAGCGATATCTGTAACATGAAAGGGGAAACCAAACAAGCCTCCCCTCCAAAAAAAGAATGTTAAAGTGTAGCGCAGGAAGTTTATTGCTGACAAGTTGCTCCTCAGTAGAGCTTGTTTCCTCTTCAACTACCTGATTACAAAGCTAATTAAAAGTATAATTAATATTAATAATACTCTTGTTATTTGGATTACAACATAGAAGATAAAATGTATAGAAAGTTTATCTCCCACTAATATATCTAATTAAACATTAGTCAATTAGCACATGTTTAGTAGCAGGTAGCAGATGTTTTTTCTATTTTAATATTCAGTTCTCATTTTTATGAAATATTCTGTAGGCGTCATACCTGTTATCTGACGGAAGTTGCGCAATGCGGTGGCGCGAGAGCGAAATCCTGCATCATAGAAAGCTTCCTGAAAATTAGCAGAACAATTAGACGTTACACAATATACAAAATCGTCAAAACGTAATTTATTTATATATGTAGTGTAATTCCCGTACTCACTTTTTTGAATAGCAAGTGAAAGAGTCGTCCGGTTAGTATTCATTATCAATGAAAGTTTACTTAGTGTAAGATCAGGATCCCGCCACGCTGCGTTTTTTTTCATATACTCATCAAGCCTGTTAAAAAGTTCCGAATCGTTTTTTTCTGCTTCATCACAAAGAATAGCAACTTCATTTGTATCAAATGGGATTTCTTCAAAAGCTTTACTTGGCATTTCAGGAAAAGAGTTCTCAGATATCGGATTCCGGATAAATCGGTCGGATAGTTCTCTATAAGCTATTATTAAACTGCACCCTACACTGATATAATAATATAATGTATTGACAATAAAATTTCTTTCCCATAATATCCATAAAAAAGCAAGCGTATTTATGGAAAGAACAATCATATATATCAATTTCCATTTATTGTCGACATTACAATATTTTTTTGTGTAAGGCACAAAAAAAATGAAAAACACAGGACATAGTATCAAGCAACATAATATAAACCGGAACCACACATTAAAGTTTGTTATATGGGGCAGCATTTCCTGCAATGAACTATAATTAGTATATTCAACTCCACACCACAATGTAATTAGCCATATTCCGTATAGTGCTCCAACTGGCGAATATAGCAAAATAACATGCTTTAAATTAAGCCAGCCAGGTGAAACAACTTCAATAGGATACAGAATATAAGATGTAATCATGAATAAGGCTAGTAGAAGCATAGGAACTGAAACCACTAACATTGGAACCTGTCCATGAATAGCAGCCCAATAACGAGGTGCGTAATTTAATACAGAATAGAATATTATAACTGATAAAATGATACGTGAACGCTCACCTTCATCACGACGTGCAAAAAGATAAATAGATGTTAAGAAGCAAACAATTATTGCAGCAAAAATTGTATCCGAATAAAAATCCCACATAAGTAATTTTAATCTCTTATTTT
>Ga0183100_1001147_pt1 | contig 14450 bp, 9 predicted proteins | sample Biomet2_FD_127789 | JGI IMG/M metagenome (GOLD analysis project Ga0183100, IMG submission 127789) | Microbial communities from bioreactor (seeded with anoxic lake sediment) at LBNL, California, USA - Biofuel metagenome 2 | ecosystem: Engineered > Bioreactor > Anaerobic > Unclassified ...
CGTGTTTAAGCTCGCTGTGTCTGCCGAGTGATGGAAATCCGAGAATGTGGGTTTTCAGGGCGACTCAGAGCGGTGGGCTTAAAAATATTTTGAGCGCATATCCTTCAGAATAAGGAATCCAGACCTGTTCACCAACACGCCTTTTAAGCCGGGCGTTCTCTTCCCTTAACTGGAGCCATTGCTGGTATCAGAGATATTCATTCCACAGAACAGCTGCGCCATTTGCAAAAAATCGCATCAGAAATACCATTTTGGCGGCCTTTTGGGCGTCTGATCTTTGGGGAAAAAAGGCGGAAAGGCACATTTCAAGCTTTGGGAAAACAAAACAGACGCATAACGGGTGGTTTTGATTTATCCCTCCAAATTGTACTTCCCAATAAATTGGTGGAAAAATTGAGAGAGACTATTCCTCGCAAAGCACAAAGGCATTCAACTGCTGAGGCCCGCGCATAACTGACCACTGCACTACAAAAGGTTGTGTTTTATGTCAGAACGGCAAGGCTGCTAATTTAAATTCGGTAGAAAAAAGTTTTATTTCAAAATAATTATTTGAAATAAAAAGATATTTTTGATAATATCCGCAATTGACAGGGCATGATGTTTTGCCACTCTACAGGGAGAAAAATCAGTTAAAATTATGAACCTGAAGTATGGTGCGAATTCCCGCAACACCTAAAAGGACAAAAAATTCCACTTAACCCTGCCGGAGTATTCATGGTTCTTTTTTTGTGCGGTTATTTATTGCGTTTTTGTCCTGCATTATTTCAGATTTTTCTCTTGGTTATATTTATATTAAATATGACGGTTCAGGGAAATGCAGCGAGCGCTGACAGTTTTAAAACCAATGAATACTGGAATAGCACAGGTTTGAATTTTATTCATGCCGCTGATGCATACGCCCTAGGATATACCGGGGCGGGCATCACGCTGGGCATGATTGACACTTCCGTGCGCGGTGACCACCCGGAGCTGGCTGGCAAAGTCATAATGATGGCCTTGCCGCTCGATAAGACCACGGGGCAGACATACGTGCCAAACTGGGCATATGATACGCATGGCAGCCATGTGGCGGGCATTATGGCAGCCATGCGCAATGGTGTTGGCATGCACGGTGTGGCTTTTGACGCCAACCTTGTTTCGGCGGTCACACTTGGGACAGCGTCGGGGAGCAACGAAAATCTTGTTCCGCCTGATTTGTTGAGCCTCTTTGCTGCGTATCCGGATATTCGCGTCATCAACAACAGTTGGGGCACGGATTTTTACCCATCGCTTGACCCTCTCAAAGACATTCCCGCAGATGTCATATCTGGCCAGGATGGTGAGATCAAAGCACTCCGCAAGCTCAGTGAGGAGTACGGCAAGGTCGTTGTGTTTGCCGCTGGCAACAACAGCATGATAGCTCCCAGTGTTGAGGGCATGATGCCGCGTTATGCGCCGGACCTCACAGGCTGGATCAGCGTGGTTTCCCTCAATATAGCCGGGATCACCACCGCGACGGACGGAACACGCACCATTGGCCCATCTGGGGTCAGTTATTTCAGTAACCTTGGGAGCAAAGCCTATCTTTGGACTGTTGCGGCTCCCGGCAGCAATATCAATTCGCTCAATGCCACCACCAACGGCTATATGCTGGACAGCGGCACCAGCATGGCAGCGCCCTATGTGAGCGGCACCGTGGGGCTGGTGGCGCAGGCTTTTCCCTGGATGACCGGCAAACAGCTGGCTGATGCTGTGTTGACCACAGCGGATAATACTTTTGTAGCGCCAACGCACCTTGTTCAATATACTGTTGATAAAGATGGTAATCCCAATAAGGTTATTATTGCTGTTATAGATCACAGTGTTCCTGCTCCGAATGATGTGACAATCAAACAGTGGATTGAACAAGTTTATCAAGGCGCAACGGCAGATGCTTTGAAAGCGCTGGTTGATCAGGGCAAGAAAGCAGTGAACGACCTGACAAAGGAAGACGTGTTTGGTCAGGGGCTGCTGGACGCGGGCAAGGCCGTGCGCGGCATCGCCCGGCTGGATGCCAACCGCATGTCAGCTTCGGATGTGGTGACATTGTCTGAACTGGGCCCTGGCAATTATGCGCTTGAAACGTTTAACACCAAGGGCTACTTCGCAGAATTCAGCAATGACATCACCCAACGCCAGTGGAATGATGCCTACCATCATGCCAGTTTTCTGGCCGGGGCGGACGCCACGGCCCTGCGCGGCAAGAATGTGGGCTTGCGTAAAACGGGTGCTGGCCTATTGGTTCTCAGCGGCGTCAATAGCTATTCAGGGGCGACCGTGGTTGATGGCGGGGGCCTGGCCGTGAGCAAAAGGGCAGACGGCACTGGCGGCGTGCTGCAAAACAGCGATGTGCTCGTGCGCCAGGGCGGTGTATTGCTGGGTGATGGAGTAATACAGAAGAAAGTCGTCAATTACGGCACTGTTGCTCCGGGCTATCGTGGCCTGACGCTCACAGTAAATGACTACACCCAGGCAAGCCAGGGTACGCTGCAAATCGGTTTCAATTCCAGCAATCAATATTCGGTGCTCCGTGCGAATTCTGCAACTCTTGACGGAGCCCTGCGGTTTTCTCCTTCGCCGGGATTTTATGCAGAGAACTATTCAATAAGTATGAACAGTGTGCAGGCAACAGGCTCCACAGGCGCATTTAACAGCGTTGGGGTTAGTTCTTCTTCGCCAACACTGAATTTCAGTGTTGCATCAAGCAATGGACTCGGGGCGGCATCATTGGGCCAGCAACGTGCATCAAACGCGTACAGCCGCTATGCCGACAGTACCACAACAAGCCGCGTTGGACGAGCTCTTTACCAGATAGCAGGGCAGGCAACAGGCGACATGCAAAGCCTGTTTCAGGCCCTGGACTGGAGCGATGCATCCGGCAGCGGCATTGCTCCGGCAATGGAGCAGTTGAGTCCCAACAGTTATGATGCAGTGGCTCGGGCCGGGCTTGAAGCGCAGCGGCAACTTAACCTGCTTATGGTGCGGCGCTTCTTGGGGGCCAGCGGCCAACAAGGCGTGAGCGGTACTGGCGTGTCCAGTGGTGATGATGCCGCTGGCTGGCAAGCATGGGTGCTGCCCTTTGGCAGCTACAGCAACATGAGCGCCAATGGCGGCTCAGCGGGCTTCACGGCCTCAGGCGCAGGGTCGGCCCTTGGTGTTGACCGCCTGTGGGAGAGCGGACTGACTGCAGGATTTGATGTGGCGCTCGCAGGCCGCCGCACGGATACTCTTTGTGCGGGCGAGGCAAGGGCGGAAACGCTGGCCGCATCTGTTGGCGGGCACGCGCTCTTCAAGCCCCGCTGGTGGGATGGTACCTATGTAATGGGCATGGCCCGCGTGGGCTTTGAGGATGTGCAAATGCAACGGGCCGTCAACTTCAATGGCTACGCGCGCAATCACAGCAGCAGCTGGACGGGCCTAACGGCAGATACCCTCGCGGGCGGCGGCAAGGACTGGAACTGGACAACCTCCTGGGGCGGCGTGGAAGCTGGCCCTCTGACATGGATGGAATATAGCCTGAGTTCCAGACCTGGATTTACCGAGGACGGCTCCGGGGCGTCCGCACTCAAGCTTGATGCCGCCACTTACAACAATCTTTCGTCAGTCTTGGGCACGCATGCAAATCTTGCCCGCACCCTGGATAATGGCACAACGCTCGCATGGGATACTCTGGTTGGCTGGCGGCATGACTGGCTTGACGGAACGTTCAGCAGCAGCGCCAGATTCAAGGGATACAACCCAGGTTTTGAGAGTCGGTCAGATATGCCGGGGCGGGACGCCATGCTGATTCACAGCAGTGTGCGGGCGAACCATATCAGTGGATTTTTTGCGCAGGTTGAGCTTGGGGCGGAGTTATTTCGTTCCCAGAGTTCTTCCTGTTTCGGCGGGTTCAGTTTTGGTCTGGAATTTTAACGGCTGCTTGCAGGGTTCATTGCGGAAAACAGGGAGACCATTGTCTGCCGAACTGGACCGGCACGTTGGGCAAGGTAGGGGGATTCGGCATTTCCCATCGCCAGCAGGTCATCCACTCCATACGTTTCAATAATGAAATTGCGCCTGCCGCTTCCAGAGGCTTGATTTCCGGCGTCTCAAAGTAGGAGCCGCATGGTGATTTGTCGAAAGAATGCCTGCGGTGGACGCTGCCAACCGACGCAGTTGCATTTCCAAACGATTTATTACGCTACGGGTGCCGAAAAATGCGGACACTCCACAGGCACACCACGCCGATCGACACGGAAGCCCCGTGCCCCATCACCTGAGCAAACGTTAGTACCGGATGTTCCATTGCTCCATAGGCCGCCATCCTCACGGTATACCCCGCAAGCGTTGCGCCATCTGCCCGGAAATGCCGCAAGAGCGTCATCCCCACCACGCAAACGCCCATCCGCAAGCCAAAGCCAGGGCTCTGGTCAAATAAACGCATCAGAACAAAAGACGCCAGCATTCCGATTAGTGTGCTGAGTACGTGTCAATTGCGTTCGATCTGGGCACATCTACACAGAAATGCACACCAGTGGAGGAGAGCTGGAGAGAGGGGACCGATTCAAGGACTCTATCCCGATGGGCCGGGGAGGCCAGCCCGAAAAAGTGGCGTGGGAGATCCTACGGCTGGCGAGTGCTGAGGCCTCATTTTCCACAGGCGCGTTTCTCGTTGTGATTGGCGGAAAATAGAAATGAAAGTAAGTATATGGGACAGAACCGGTGAGGCGGGGTCACTCGCTGCACGGCTTCTGTTTCGCTTTTTTAATGCCCGAACAGGCACTTGCTGCGCTTTGATTTATACAGAAGTGTAAAGCCCTAACGCCTCTCCAACAAACACCGAAACGGAAGCGCAAAAAAGAAGAAAGCCCGCCAAGCTGTCAGCTTAACGGGCTTCTTTGAACTCTCTCTGAGTTCAAATGGTGCCGAGGGCGGGACTCGAACCCGCACGAGAATCCTCACTACCCCCTCAAGATAGCGTGTCTACCAGTTCCACCACCTCGGCGCGAGAAGATGTACTACTGCAAACTGAAATGCTTGGCAAGCTTTTTTTTCAAAAAGTTATCAAGACTTGCGCTTGAAGGTTGATACAGGTAGATTTTTTCGTTCATGAGAGGTGAGTATGGACGAGATAGTTCAAAAGTTTTTGCGCGGCACAGGGCCTGTGCTGTGCGTAGATATAGGCAGCGGCACGCAGGATGCCCTTTTGGCCCGCCCCGGCCTTGAGTGCGAGAACTGGCCGCGCTTTGTTTTGCCAGCGCCCGCGCGGCTTGTTGCGCAGCGCATTCGCGAGCTGACCCTGCTCAAACGCAATATCTGGCTTTACGGCGCCAACATGGGTGGCGGCTTTACCCAGGCAATCAAGGAACATTTGGCGGCGGGTCTTTCTGTCAGTGCAACAGCAGCGGCCACGCGCGGTATTCATGACAATGAAGAAGTCGTGCGCAAAATCGGCGTGGAAGTGCGTTCCAGCTGCCCCGATGGCAGCGTGCCGGTCTTTCTCACCGATTATTCGCCGGAATTCTGGGGCGGACTGCTGCGTCATGCCGGGCTGCCCCTGCCGCATCTGGTGCTGACCGCTGCGCAGGATCACGGCTTTCATACCCACGGCAACCGCCAGGCGCGCATGCGCGCCTGGACGGAACTGCTGGCCGCATCTTCTGATCCCCGGCGCTGGATATATGAAACACCGCCGCCTTCGCTGACGCGCCTTGTGCCCTTGCACGATAAAACAGGCGGCCCGGTTGCGGACACCGGGGCCAGTGCACTGCTCGGCGCATTGTGCGACAAGGAAGTGATGGATCGCAGTTATCGGCAGGGCATTACGGTCATTAATGTGGGCAACGGACATACCGTGGCTGCGCTGGTATATAAGGGACAGGTGCGCGGAATTTACGAACATCACACCGGCATGCGCACTCTGGAGCAGCTGCTGGGTGATCTTGAACAGTTCCGCAAGCACTGGCTGCCCACAGAAGAGGTGCAGGCCTCCGGCGGGCACGGCACGGCTTTTGGCCCTTATTGTGAAGAAGCCGGCGGCTATGAACCAACCTACATCACCGGGCCAAAGCGCGCGCTGCTGCAAGGGCAGGGGCGTTTTCTGGCCCCGCACGGCGATATGATGATCGCCGGATGTTTCGGCCTTATCTGGGGATGGGCGCACACCCGGGCCGGGGAGTAGCTTTTTTTCCCGCCACGGCGGGTGGATACGCATTACAAGCTGGCGCGCCTCGGGGCGTTGCGGCATGAAGCTGAGGAGGCGGCATGGAATTCTTTGATGAGGCGGAGTGTTGGAGCAGGGATCAGATTGAGCAGACCCAGCTTTCGCGGCTGAGAAGCACAGTGGCCCAGACGCGCAAGTGCGATTTTTATCGTCAGCGCCTGGACGAAGCGGGCGTTGGGCCGGATTCCATCCGCAGTCTGGATGATCTGCGGCGCATCCCCTTTACCACAAAGCAGGATCTGCGTTCCCAGTACCCCACGGGGCTTTTGTGCGTGCCGCAGTCCGAGATCGTGCGCATGCACTGCTCCAGCGGCACCACCGGTTCGCCCGTGGCCATCTGCCACACGCAGAACGACATCAATTCCTGGGCCGACCTTATGGCGCGCAGCATCCACATGGTTGGCGTGCGCCGGGACGACGTTTTTCAGAATATGTCCGGCTACGGGCTGTTCACGGGTGGCCTTGGCATCCATTTTGGCGCGGAGCGTCTGGGCTGCATGACCATCCCCGCCGGGGCTGGCAACTCGCGCCGCCAGATCAAGCTTGCCAAGGATTTCCGCACTACGGTGGCCCACATTCTGCCTTCATACGCACTCATTCTGGGTGAGCACCTGCGCAACATGGGCGAAGACCCGCGTCAGTTCCCCCTGCGTATCGCCCTTGTGGGTGCGGAGCCGTATACCGAAGAATTCCGCCGCCGTATTGAAGACCTTTTTGACATGAAGGCCTACAACTCCTACGGCCTGTCTGAAATGAACGGCCCCGGCGTGGGCTTTGAGTGCCTGCATCAGGCGGGCATGCACCTGTGGGAAGACGCCTATATCCCTGAAATAGTCGATCCTGAAACTGGCGAGCCCATGCCCGAGGGCGAAGTGGGCGAGCTTGTCATGACCTGCCTGTGCCGTCAGGGCATGCCCATCCTGCGTTACCGCACTCGCGACCTTACGCGCTTTTTGCCGGGGGAATGCGCCTGTGGCCGCAAGCACCGCCGCATAGACCGCATCCTTGGCCGCGCGGACGACATGTTTATCATCAAGGGCGTCAATATCTACCCCATGCAGATTGAGCAGGTCATCATGACCTTTGCCGAAGTGGGCCAGAGCTATCTGATTCTGCTTGAAAACGATGGTCTTGGCGATGTCATGCGCGTGCAGATCGAAATCCGCGACGAGCATTTTGTCGAAGACATGCGCGTGCTGCAAAACCTGCAAAAAGCCATTGCCTCGCGCCTGCGTGATGAAATCCTCATCACGCCCAGGGTTGAGCTTGTGGAGAGCAACAGCCTGCCGCGTACCGAGGGCAAGGCCGTGCGCTTGCAGGATATGCGCAACAAAAACTAACAGCGACCGGAGAGCCGCATGGATTTTCTGCCTTTTCCCCTGGCTTCATTGTTGGCCGGGGCGTTCATAACGCTGCTGTGCTTTGTGCTGCTGCTCAACATTTTTGGGCTGCCCGCCAACTGGGTGCTGCTGGGGCTTGTGGCGTTGTGGAAGGTGGTGCATCCCGGCGCGACCTCCATGGATGTCTGGTTCTGGATTATGATGGTGGGCATAGCCCTTGTGGGCGAAGCCCTGGAAATGGGCATGCAGATACTCAAGGCAAAACGCTATGGCTCCAGTTCTTCCGGCACGTTTGCAGGGATGATTGGAGCCATAGCGGGGGCCATTCTGCTTGCGCCGCTCTTTTTTGGGCTTGGGGCGCTTATCGGTGCGCTGGCTGGGGCGTGGACAGGCTGTTTTGTTGTGGAACACCTCAAGGGGCGCCCCCTGCGCGAAGCGCTGGACGCGGCCTTTGGCGCCATGATGGGCCGATTTCTCGGCACAGTGTGCAAGTGCGGCGCAGGCGGGGCCATGCTGGCTCTGGCTGCCGGGCGTATCTGGCCCAAACTGCCGCCCCAGATGCCCCCGGCTTTTTCTCCCGAAGCTCCCACGCAGGTCTTGCTGACGCTGCTGCGGGGCCTGTGCTGAGGTTATGATGCTGCTGCAAGGTCTTGAAGTTGTATTGGTCAAAACGCGCTTTCCTGAAAACATAGGCATGGCTGCCCGCGCCTGCGTCAACATGGGCTGCCCCACCTTGCGCCTTGTCGATCCGGAACGGTGGGACAGGGAAAAGGCGCGCCCTCTGGCAACGCCCAAGGGGCAGGACATTCTGGATGCCGTGGAAGTGCATGAAGACGTAGCGCAGGCCGTGGCCCAAAGCGCACTGGTGTTTGGCACCACCGCGCGCGTGGGCGGCTGGCGTCAGGCTCTGCTTTCGCCGGAGCAGGCCGCGCGCGAGGCCGCTGCCGTTCTCGCAAGGGGCGAGAGGGTTTCCTTTGTTTTTGGCCCGGAAGATCGCGGCCTCAACAATGACGAAATCATGCACTGCCACCGTTTGGTGACTATTCCCACAGACCCGGCTGCCAGCTCCCTCAACCTTGCCCAGGCAGTGCTGCTGCTGAGCTACGCATGCGCCAACGCCGTTCGTGCCCTGCGGCATGGCGAAAAGCCCTCGGACGAGCCGCGCGGCGGCAAGGCGGCCACTGCTGCGGAACAGGAAAGGCTTATGGAATCACTGAAGGATATGCTGCTTCGTCTTGATTATCTGCATGGCGACAATCCTGATTACTTCCTCATGCCCTGGCGGCGTCTTTTTAGCAGGGCAGGACTGTTGCGGCACGAGTATGATGCCCTGATGGGCCTGTGCCGTCAGGTACGTCACAAGTTGCCAGACTGATTTTTTTTATACAGGCTTTTCAAAAGCCCGCTCTTGCTCCCCATGCATGGCATAATGCTGTGAGGACGCAGGAACGGGCTTTTTTTATTGAGCGCAATGCTGACCTGCAACTTTTTTTTATTTTTTTCGACAATGGACAGCGCCCGCTGGCGGCACTAAAAAACGGGTTGATTGAAAAAAAATTCACAATCTTTTGAGCGGAGTTTGTTCGTTAACAGGTTAGATTTATGTGTGAAATTTTTTCTATGCAACAAGCAAACAAGTTGTGCCCATTGACCAAGCTTGTGTATCTGGTAATATAACCGTATGTTTTGTGTTATCTGTTTTATGTAGTAGAAATCGTTTTTTCGTAATTAACTTGACCTGCGGCCTATTAATTTTTTTAACCATGCCGTTAAGGAGATTGAAGATCACTTATCTCTAATGAAGCTGGCCGTAAGCCCCGTGCAGAGTTTTGCACGCCGAGGGTGAGCGTTGGCGGCTGGTCTGCACCGGCCACATGGCGTTATGATACGGTAAATTTTTTGTGGTGGACGTTTCTGGCAAGGAGAATGGCATGCGTTGGACTATTGCGCACACATATGTCGGATCGCTATTCGGCGCGCTGATTACATGCTGTGGCGTTGTGCTTTTTGTCTCAATCTACTTCATGAAAGTTCCGATCGAAGACGAACTGAACAAGGGCATCGTAAGGATGCAGCAGGTCATCAGTTCTGCCAATGAAACTACAGCCCAAAAGTTCTTACAAAGTGCTGATCTTATTGCTGAAGATGATGACTTTGCCAAAGCTGTCGCTGAAAAAAACACTGATGCGGCGGTCAAGATCGGCTCAGTCCTGATGAAAAAGGCCGGGTCGGATTTTATGACCATCACCGATGAGAAGGGGATAGTCATAGGCCGTGGGCATTCCAAAAAGCACGGCGACAGCGTTACCAATCAGGAAACCGTGGTTATTGCCCTCACGGGCAAGCCCGCCGTTGCCGTGGTGGCTGGCACGGAGGTGCCGTTCACCATCCGGGCCAGCTTTCCTGTAATGCACGATGGCAAGCTTGTGGGCAGTGTATCTATTGGCACTTCGCTTGTTACGCCTGCCTATCTTGACTGGCTCAAAAAGCTTTCTGGCGTCAACGTCACCATTTTTAAGGGTGATACACGCGTTATGACAACCATCATGCAGGATGGCAAACGCGCAATCGGCACCAAGCTGCAATCGCCTGAAATCCTCAAGGCCGTGCTTGAGCGCGGCGAAACGGTGTATTCGCATAATAATATCCTTGGTGTTGACTACAATTCTGCCTACTGGCCAGTCAAAGATGCCAACGGCAAAATTGTGGGCATGTGGTTTGTAGGCATGCCCATTGACGAATTGCAGCGTCTGGAACGCGTGGCCATAAGCAATTCCATATGGATTGGCGTGGGCCTGCTGGTCTTTCAGCTGATTCTTTCGTTTATCCTCGGTCTCAAGATCAGTGCCCCCATACGCAAAATAACCGCCTATGCGCAGGCTGTGGCCGATGGCAACACCGAAGCGCAGCTTGACGTATACAGCCGCGACGACATGGGCCAACTGGCAGATTCCTTGCGCACGATGGAAGATAATCTGCGCAAGTTGGTGCACGATGCCAGCGAAAAGGCAGAGGAAGCCCACAAGAGGGGTGAAGAAGCCAAGCTCGCCATGGAAGAGGCCCGTGTGGCCCAGGCACAGGCGGAGCAGGCCAAGCGTGAGGGCATGATCAGCGCTGCTGCCCAGATAGAAGAGGTTGTGGAGCAGCTTAACGTCTCTATCAGCGATATCTCCGAGCAGGTGGAAAACACCAGCGGTGCTCTTGACCATGCCGCAAGCCGATTGGCGGAAACCGCAACCGCCATGGAAGAAATGAATTCCACGGTGCTTGAAGTTGCCAAGAATGCCGGCGGGGCGTCTGATATCTCCAACGCCGCCAAGCGCAAAGCAGAGGTCGGTTCCGAGATTGTGTCCAGGGCCGTGGTGGGTATTCAGGAAGTGCAGCGGCAATCGCAGGCCCTCAGGGACGGCATGGCCCAGCTGGACGACCACGCCAAGGCCATCAGCCAGATCATGGGCGTCATTTCAGATATCGCGGATCAAACCAATCTGTTGGCCCTGAATGCGGCTATTGAAGCCGCCCGTGCGGGCGAGGCTGGGCGCGGATTTGCCGTGGTTGCTGACGAAGTGCGCAAACTGGCGGAAAAGACCATGTCTTCCACCACCGATGTGGGCAACGCCATTGCGGCCATTCAACAAAGCGCCGGCCAGAGCATTCAGCAGGTGGAAAAGGCCGTTGGCAACATTTCTGAAGCCACGGAGTACTCCAACAAGTCTGGCGAAGCCCTGAAAGAAATCGTTGGCATGGTGGATCAGACAGCCGATGAAGTGCGGGCCATTGCCGCCGCAAGCGAGCAGCAGTCTGCCACCAGCGAAGAAATCAACAGGTCTGTCGCTGATGTTAACCACATTGCGGCCAGCACTTCGCAGTCCATGCAGGTCGCCATGAAGGAACTGGAATCCCTGCGCGCCCTGGCCCGCAATCTCATGGATCTTATAGAACATATGAAGAAGGCTTAAGCCCCAGCGGCTTACCCGCCATGATGCATAAAGGCTCTGTTCCTCCGGGAACAGAGCCTTTGCTCTTTGTGGTCTGTGCTCGCCGCACTGTTCGGCTGTCGGGGCAAAAGGGGATTGTAGTGTATTGTTGCCTCCCTGGTTTCCGTCAGATATTCACGTTACCTTGCTCCCGCCTTGGTCTATTTGCGCAGAATTGTTTTCAAAGTTTCAGCTTCTGGCCCGCTGCAATTTTTAAGAAACTGTTCAAGGCGGGTTTGTACGGCTGGATGGCGTGGCGCGAGGTCGTACAGCGAGGCCGCTGCTGCGGCGCTGCCGGAAAATGAGTCATTATTGCGCAACCCTTCTGAATTCAGCTTGGCGTAGTGAAGGGCCGCACGGATAATGACATCAAGAAATTCATTGCTGCCAGAGGCCATAAAGGCCGCCCAATACATCTGCAATACGGATTTCTCCGAGTAGATGTCCCAGTTGACCAGCGGGGCGGGGCTGTGCCGAATCTGCTGGAGGAGAAGCTTTTCCTCCGGTTGCAGCAGGGTGGCAAGCAGCTCTTCTTCATCAGGCAATTGCGCAAGATGGGCCATCCAGGCCAGAGTACGCCGTCCATCGCGGCTTAGACCGGGCTGGGGCGGCAACAGGCGTTGCCGGGCAGACGGATCATCGCGCAGCACCTGCGCCAGAAAGGTTGCCAGCATGATCTGCTTGAGGCTGTCTTTCAGCACCCCTTGCCCGTCAAACGTGCGCAAAATGCCTGGCAGCGTCTCGGTGCGGCGGTGCTGGTAATAATATTCCAGGTCGTTGGCATAAAAGGACAATCCTTTGGAAGTGGCAAGCGCATTGCAAGGGCGCGGCCATGCAGCGGGCAACAGGCAGGCAAGGGTTGCCGCTATAATCAGAAAAACCGCGAAGCGGGCAGGGGGAGTAGAAATTTTCATATAGGTGGTGTGGGTTAATCGAAGTCGGCAAGCAGGGCATCCAGCCCCAGCACATTGGGCGAACTTTCGCGCAGGCGGTTCAGCAGGCGCACGCGGGCTTCCAGCAGGTGGGGGGAGGACACGCCGTTACGGATGGAACTGTGCGCCTCCAGAAAAGCCGCCAGATTGTCGCAAACCTTAACAAGCTGGCCGTCCTTGGGATCCAGGTCGTCCCGGTTGCATGCGGCAAGAGCCTGAAAGCCCTCAACAGCGCGAACTGTGCCGTTTTCGCGCACGCATTCCTGAAATTCGGAACCGACAGCTGCGCCAAGGTAGTATTCAATACGCTCCACCAGCGAGGTGAAGCCCTCAGCGCGCAAGGGGCCATACACGCGGCGTTCCAGTTCTTTATCTTCGTATTCCTTGATGATTTTTGGCAGGTCAGAAATGGACTGCTTGACCGGCGAGATGATGTCGCGGGTGAGCACTTCCGGCAGGTCGTGGAACAATCCGCAGAAAAAATTGTTGTTGGCGCGCGCCGGGCAGGCATCGACGGCAAGACTGAAACAGTAGGCGTAGCTTGCCACAATAAACATATGGCCGAGAACCGACGTGGCCGGAATGCGCGGGGCCTGCGTCCACCGCACCTGAAAGCGCAACTGCCCGCACAGGTTGGCAAGGCGCGAGAGGGCCGTGCCCTGGCTGCGCATGGCGGCGAGGCCGCGCAAGTCCGTGAACGTATCCAGCCGATCGGGAAACGACTGGCCTATGTCGCCCATTTCATCGTCAAACGGCGCGTTAAGCGGCTCTATGAGCCTGAACTCCCACTGCGAGGCAAAGAGGTGGGCAGCAGTAAGAATGCGACGCGCAAGCGTGTCGTCATCCGGGCTGGTGTGCCACTGGCGCATGCGTTCCCAAAAGGGGCCAAGAGGCGCAAGCGAAGGCTCAAGCCTGTCGAGCACGTGCTCGGTCAACTGGCGGAACTGTTCGGGGTTTTCCTTGATTCTGTAGTAGATGGGCGGCTTGATGTCCGTGATGATGAGCCGGTAGAAATAGTCAAACAGCCCGCCCTCAATGATTTCTGTTGCAAGCGCGGTGCGTTCCGGGTCAGTCATGTGCCGGGAGTTTTCGTGCCAGAGCACGCAGGCCAGGAGCATTTTGTGCGCCTGCTTGTCAATCTCAAGCAGTTCCACTGGCCGCAGCTTGTCATTCCAGCGTAACAGGTACGCGCCGGAAAAAATAAGCTGTAGAAGATTCTTGCGAATTACAGGCATGAAAAGCCTCCCCAAAAATGGCTGCGCAAAAAAACAGTTTGCACTATAGGGCGGAGTGGGGTAAAGCTCAAGAGCTTCAACGCTGTTACCGGGAAAAAGCCGCATATGCCAAGGGCATGTGGGGTTGCGCCCCCGATTGAGATGAGCGGTTGCGCCTGCAACCCGCGAGTTCTGGTGCTGCGGTGTACCGCCAAAGTGGTCAGTTTTTCGCCCCTGATGGGGGCGAATGCTTGACAGCTATTGGCGTTTATAGTATTGAGGCTGCCTTTACTGCGATATTGTCGTCATCCCCGTTCGACGGCACATCGCGCAATGGATCTTTTTGCTGCCGTTATGGCCGCTGATATTTGCAGATGTGAGGAGTCACTCCGATGAAGACGTTCAGCCCCACCCCCAAAGACATCAACCGTGAATGGTTCGTGGTTGACGCTCAGGATCAGGTGCTCGGTCGTCTGGCCAGCCAGATAGCCCACCGCCTGCGCGGCAAACATAAGCCCGAATTCGCTCCCCATATGGATAACGGTGACTTTATCGTGGTTGTTAACTGCGAAAAGATTAAAGTTACCGGTAAGAAGATGACTGACAAAAAGTACTACCGGCACTCTGGCTGGGTGGGCGGCCTCAAGACCACCCAACTCGGCGACATGCTGGCCGACAAGCCCGCCCGCGTGCTGACCGCTGCGGTGCGAGGCATGCTGCCCAAGAATCGTCTGGGCCGCGCCATGCTGAAGAAACTGAAGATTTAC
>Ga0183100_1001148_pt1 | contig 14433 bp, 6 predicted proteins | sample Biomet2_FD_127789 | JGI IMG/M metagenome (GOLD analysis project Ga0183100, IMG submission 127789) | Microbial communities from bioreactor (seeded with anoxic lake sediment) at LBNL, California, USA - Biofuel metagenome 2 | ecosystem: Engineered > Bioreactor > Anaerobic > Unclassified ...
GGGCTGGTGGCGCCCCGGCGGCACGGGCCCGATGGCCACGGCCTGGGCGGAGCGCTGCACGGCCTTGTACGTGTTGTTGCCGGTGTTGAGGTCGGGGAAGATGAACACCGTGGCGCGGCCGGCCACGGCGCTGTCGGGCATCTTGGTGTGCGCCACGGAGATGTCCACGGCGGCGTCGTACTGCAGCGGGCCTTCCAGCAGCAGCTCGGGCGCGCGCTCGTGGGCGATTCTGGTGGCCTCAATGACCTTGAGCACGTCCTCGCCCTTGCCGGAGGAGCCGGTGGAGTACGAAAGCATGGCCACGCGCGGCTCAATGCCGAAAATCTTGGCCGTGTGCGCGCTGGAAAGCGCTATCTCGGCCAGTTCCTCGGCGGTGGGGTTGGGGTTCACGGCGCAGTCGCCGTAAACCAGCACGCGGTCCTTCAGGCACATGAAGAACACGCTGGAGACGATCTTGGAGCCCGGGCGGGTCTTGATGATCTCGAACGCCGGGCGGATGGTCTGCTGCGTGGTGGTGACGGAGCCGGAAACCATGCCGTCGGCATGGCCCTTGTACACCATCATGGTGGAGAAATACGTCGGGTCGAGCATGCGGTCGCGGGCGTCCTCCTCGCGGATGCCCTTGTGCTTGCGCAGCTCAAAGTAGGTCTGCACGTAGTTGTCGTAATGAACGCTCTTGGCGGGCTCGATGATCTCCACGCCCTCAAGCTCCAGGCCGAACTGGCTGATGCGCGAGCGGATCTCCGACTCGCGGCCGAGCAGCGTCACATCCACCACGCCGCGGCGCAGCAGAATGTCCGAGGCGCGCAGAATGCGCTCGCCAGTGCCCTCCGGCAGCACGATGCGCTGCTTCTTGGCCTTGGCCTTCATGATGAGGTTGAACTCGAACATCTTGGGCGTGACGGTGGTGGGCTTGGCGGCCACCAGCTTGGCGCGCAGCTCCGGCAGGTCCACGTTCTCCTCAAACACGCGCAAGGCGGACTGGATCTTGTTCTGGTCGCCCGGCTCTATGCGGCCGTACAGGTCGTACAGCACGCGGGTGGCCTTGAAGGTGTGCCCCTCGGTGACGAGGATGGGGATGGGCGCGCCCACCCAGCCTTCGATGAGCCTGCGCACGCTTTCCGAGGGCTCCATGCCGCCGGTGAGCAGAATGCCGGAGATGTCCGGGTAGTTGGTGGAAAGCCGGCTGGCCAGGCTGCCCAGAATGATGTCGCTGCGGTCGCCGGGGGTGATGATGAGGCTGCCGCGCTCGAGATACTTGAGGAAGTTTCCCAGCTGCATGGCGGCAATGACATAGTTGTCCACAAGATTGCTGGTCATGTCGCCGCCGTAGATGACGCGGGCGTCGAGCCACTTGATGACGTCGGACACGGTGGGCTTGCCCAGGCGCGGCTCCTCGGGGATGACGTAGATGGGGAAGCACTCCGGGCAGCGGATGCGCTTCTTGAGGTCGTCGATCATCCCGGTGTCGTCCACATCCTCCACGCGGTTGATGATGGCGGCCAGGATGTCCAGCCCCTTGTCCTCGAAGGATTCAATGGTCAGCAGGGTCGAGGCGACGATCTCGTCCTGGGACTTTTTCTGCCCGTTGCTGACGAGCAGGACCGGGCAGCCCAGGTTTGCGGCGATGTCGGCGTTGATGTCGAACTCGAAGGCCGAGTCCGAGCCGAGAAAGTCCGTGCCCTCGCACAAAATGAAGTCGAAACGGTCCTTGAGCGAGTTGAAGTCGTTGAGGATCTTTTCCAGCAGAATTTCGTGCTGCCCCTGGTTGATCAGCTCCCGGGCCTTCTGCATGGTCATGGAGTAGGCCTCGGAATAGCGCATGTCGAGGTGGAACTGGTTGGTCACCAGATTGATGTCGTGATCCTTGGCGCTGGTTTCCGATGCGGAAATGATGGGCCGAAAGAAGGCCACGCGCTGGATGTCGCGGGACAACAGTTGCATGAGCCCCAGGATAATTGCGGATTTCCCGCTTCTGGGCTCAACGCCGGTGACGAACAATGTATCAGCCACGATGTTTGCTCCTTGGTTGCGATGCTCGCGTATCAGGGCTCCCGGCGTCGGGGTTGCATGAGGGGGTCTCAGGGGCTGGGGGCCCCCCGACGCCGGGAGTGAACCTTATTCTGTGCCTTTCCCCGTCACAGCGACCTGTTGGCCGCTGTACTTACAGGAGAAGTCCCGCAGGGGAAAGCCCCACCGCGGCGCGCCAACGCGAGCGCGTTCAACCATGTTGTCAAGCCGCTGTTACAGGCTCTCCGCGTAGAGCTCTATGGGATGCTTCACGACGATGCTGTCGCCGTTGCGCGAGAGCATGTCGGATATCTGCATCATGCAGGCCGGGCAGCCCGTGGCCACCACCTGCGCGCCGGAGTTTTTGATGTTGTCGCGCTTCTGCTGGCCGATCTTGGCCGACATGTCCGCGTGGGTCAGCGTGAAGCTGCCGCCGCAGCCGCAGCACACGTCCGCTCCGGCCATCTCCTTCACCACATAGTGGGAGTTCATGGCCACCAGCGCGCGCGGCTGGGCCGAAACGCCCAGGGCCTTCTTCAGGTGGCAGGGGTCGTGCACGGTGACGGCCGCCGCGTCCGCCGCCGGAGACGGCGGAGTGAGCCCAAGCTTGTCCACAAGGAAGGCGTTGATGTCCATGGTCTTGGCGGCCATGGCCTTGATCGCCTCCTGCTCGGCGGGGGTCATGCGGTCGGCCAGCATGGGCCACACGTCCTTGATCGTCGCGGTGCACGAGGCGCAGGGGGTGACCAGCGCATCAAAGCTGCCGCCCTTGAACGCGGCCAGATTCTCGCGCACCAGCGTGAGGTAGCTGTCCATGTCGCCGGAGGCCAGGGCCGGTATGCCGCAACAGGCTTGGTCCGCCGGGAGGAACACGCCCACGCCATGGTGCTTGAACACCTTGAGCGAGGCCTCGCCGATGCCGGTGTACATTTTGTCCACCATGCAGCCGGGGAAGAAGGCCACCTTGAGCCCGCTCTTGCCCGCGGGGGTGTCCATGCTGGGCACCTCGCTGTGCAGCGGCGTTTTGGCCAAAAGGCGGAAGTGCCGCTCGCCGATGATCGGCTGCAACATGCGCGAGCAGGAAGTGCCGATGACATCGTTGGCGGGCGAGGTGAACAGCCCCTGGAACTTGGAGGCCAGGGACATGAGGCCGTTGAACAGGCCGGGCTTGGTGAGCATGCCGCGGAAAATGATCTTCTTCACCGTGGGCAGGCCCATGTACGCCACCAGGATGCTGCGGGCCTTGATGAAGATGTCCAGCACCTTGACGCCGCTGGGGCAGTTGGCCGCGCACGAGCCGCACAAGAGGCAGCGGCTCAGCTTGTCCTGCACGCCGGAGGCGTCCTTCACCAGCTGATAGGCCAGCCCCTCAAGCAGGGCTATCTTGCCGCGCGCCACGTCGGACTCGCGGCCGGTCTGCGCGTACATTGGGCACACGGCCTGGCAGGTGCCGCACCGCATGCAGGTGACGAGCTGGTCGTCCAGCTCGCCCAGTTGTTTGAGAAGTTCAGGCAGGTCGCTCATGGCTACTCCCCGATGATCTTGCCAGGATTGAGGATGCCCTTGGGATCAAGGGCCTTCTTCAGCCGACGGGAATACAGGATGGTGGCGCGGCTGGTTTCCTTCTCCATGTACTTGCTTTTGGCTATGCCGATGCCGTGCTCGCCGGAGAGGGTGCCGCCAAGACCCAGGGCCACGTCGAAGATGTCGTCGATGGCCTCCTCAACGCGCCTCCACTCCTCTTTGTTGCGGCGGTCGGTAAGGATGGTGGGATGCAGGTTGCCGTCGCCCGCGTGCCCGAAGGTGCCGATGGTGAGCTTGTACTTGGTGGCGATTTCGCCAAGGGCGTGCATCATGGCGGGAATTTTGCTGCGGGGCACGGTGGCGTCCTCCAGCACGGTGGTGGGGCATACGCGCGCCAGGGCGGAAAGGGCAGCGCGGCGCGCCTCCCACACCTTGTTGCGCTCGGCGGCGTCTTTGGCCACATGAATGCGCTGAGCGCCCATTTTTTTGCAGATGGCCTCCACCTTCTCGGCCTCGTCGGCCACCTGGCCGGGATGGCCGTCCACTTCGATGAGCAGCAGGGCCTGGGCTTCCACCGGCAACCCCGCGTGGGCGAAGTCCTCAACGGTGCGGATGGTGAAGTTGTCCATGAATTCCAGGGTGGCGGGAACGATTTTGGCGGCGATGATGGCCGCCACGGTCTCGCTGGCCTTGTTCACGTCGTCGAACACGGCCATCATGGCCTTTTGCGCCAACGGGGGCGGAACGAGCTTGAGGGTGATCTTTTCGAACACGCCGAGCGTGCCCTCGCTGCCCACCATGAGCCCGTGCAGATTCAGACCGGTGACGCACTTGACCGTGCGCGAACCGCTTTTGACGATCTCGCCGTCGACGTCGAAGAAGTCCACGCCCATGACATAGTCTTTGGTGACGCCGTACTTGAGGCCGCGCAGGCCGCCGGCGTTCTCCGCCACGTTGCCGCCCATGGTGGAGACGGCCTGGCTGCCCGGATCGGGCGGGTAGAACAGCCCGCGCGCGGCCACCTCGGCTGCGAACTTGGCGGTGATGACGCCCGGCTCGACAATGGCGTAGAGATCGGCCTCGTTGATTTCCAGAATTTTATTGAGGGCGTTGGTGAGCACCACAATGCCGCCCTGTTTGGGGATGGTGCCGCCGGAAAGATTGGTGCCGCTGCCACGCACGCACAAAGGCAGGCCGTTGTCGTTGGCGAGCTTGACCACCTTGCCCATAGCCTCGCGGCTCTCGGGCCGGACGACGAGCGCAGGCATCACCGGCTCCAGCACCGCGGCGTCGTAGGCATAGGAAAAACGATCGCTTTCGCTCTCCATAACGTTGTCTTTGCCCACCAGGGCCGCGAATTCTTGCTTCAGGGCGTCGTTCATGCTGGATCATCCTCCGGGTGGCTTCGGCGTGACGAGGGGTCCGCCTCTTGTTTTCCGTAAGGCAACTACCGTGCCAGTGTCTCACTTTGCAGCAATCGTCAACAATTTGTAACAGTTGAAACATTGCGACGCATCCTTCGCCAAAACGCTGTCCGAGAATTCAGACAACCGCGCCGAGTTCAGAGCATCACCACGCCGGACACGCACCAGGGCATGGAGCACGGCGGGACAGCGCGAAAAGGCGAAAGCGGTGAAAAAAGACTTCAGAATGCGGGCGGATGGACGGCAAACAAGGCTCCGGCGCGCATCCGAAAAATCGGACAGAGGGGAATCAGGAACCTACGGCCGGGCCGTCGATGGAAAGGTTCCACTTCTTGAGCAGGGCGTACAAGTGCGAACGCGACAGGCCCGACGCGGAGAGGGCGCGTTGCACGTCGCCCCGGGCGCGGCGCACAAGCGCCTCCATGTACCGCTGCTCCACGGCTTCCTTGCAATCCTTCAGGCTCTGCCCGAACAGCTCGGCGGGCAATTCCGCCGCAGGGGGACGCGGCGCGGGAAGAATGTCGGTTTCAACGGGCGGCGCTTCCGGCACCGCGGCGGGCGCGATGGCGGGCGCGGTCAGAACGGCGGCGGCATCCTCCGCCTCCCCTGCCCTGCCCCGGCCCAGCTGGGCCTTGGCCACCTTGATGCGCACATCCTGCGGCAGGTGCATGGCGTACAGCGTGCGCACGGCTCCGGCGGCCACAAAGGCCCGCTCCAGCACATTGAACAGCTCGCGCACGTTGCCGGGCCAGTCGTAGCCCTCCAGCACCTGAAACACGTCAGGGTCGAAGCCCTTCAAGGGCGCGTCGTACTGCTCGCACAAGCGGCCCACGCGGAACACGGCCAGGGGCTTGATGTCCTCGGCGCGCTCGCGCAGGGGCGGCAGGCGAATGGAGATGGTTTTGAGGCGATAGAACAGATCGCTGCGGAAGGAGCCCTGCATGACCATCTGCTCCAAATTGCGGTTGGTGGCGGCCATGAGCCGGAAGTCGCTCTCCAGCTCCTGCGCGCCGCCAACGGGACGGAAGCGGCGCTCCTGCAGCACGCGCAAGAACGACTTTTGCAGATTGAGCGGCATCTCGCCCACCTCATCGAGGAAGAGCGTGCCGCCGTCGGCCATTTTCACCAAGCCGGTGCGGTCGCTGTCCGCGCCGGTGAAGGCGCCCTTCTTGTGGCCGAAGAGCGTGCTTTCCACCAGCGTCTCGGTGAGGGCCGCGCAATCCACCACCACGAAGGGCTTGTCCGCCCGCGTGCTGTTCAAATGGATGGTGCGGGCGAAGAGCTCCTTGCCGGTGCCTGTCTCGCCGCTGATGAGCACGCTGGCGTTGGCGGCGGCGGCTCCAGCCACGGCGTCGAAGCAGGCGCGCATGCGTCGGCTCTTGCCCACCACGTCCTCAAGAATCAGCGCAACGGGGGCGCAGGCCCCGCGCTTGCCCACGCGGTACTTGAGCGCGCGCTCCAGCGTCAGCATGGTGTCCTTGAGGGGCGAGGGTTTGAGCAGGTAGTCCCACACGCCGCCCTGGATGGCCAGCTCCGCGCCGTCGGGGTCGCCCCGTCCGGTGAGGATGATGACCTCCGGCGAGTCCGGCAGGGCTTTGATTTCAGAAAGGGCGGAAAGGCCGTTGCCGTCCGGCAGGGATACGTCGAGAAACGCCACGTCCACACCGCCCTGGCGCAGGCGTTCCAGGCCGCTGGCGATGGACCCCACGGCCTCACCGGCCAGGCGCATGCGCCGGGTGAGGGAAAGCAGGGTCTCGCGGACCTCGGCGTCGTCGTCGATAATGAGAATGTTGCCCATGCTGCGCTCCACAATACGATTTGCTGCGCGCGCTGGTAGCAAACTACGGGCCACACCGTTCCGGGGAGGCTTCGGAGCCTCCCCGGTTAAACGGCGCATTACACAGTGCTAGGCATGATTAGGGCAGTTACGCCCCAGCGTCAAGACGGGCTTTTAGCTGTTGGCGGTGGGCTGGGAGGCCTGCGCGCGCGGACGGGAATCGCCCTGCGGACGGCTGCTGCGAGACTTTTGCCCCTGCGCGCCGTAACCGCCGCGGTTGCCGCCGGGACGGCCGGCGGCGGCCTTCCCGTAGCCGCTGCGCTGGCGGTCGCCGTAAGGGCGTCCGTCACGCGGATCAGCGGTGTAGATGTCGTCGCCGGGCTGCTTGCGGTTGCCGTTCACATCGGCGCTGTCCGAATTTTCGGACCGAAGCGCGCCGTAGGTGTGGCGCTGGCCGCCCTGCTGGGGCCGCTCGTCGCGGGCATAGCGGTCGGTACGCTCGGGACGCGCCGACCGGTCGGTGCGGTCGGAACGCTCGGGACGCGCGGAACGCTCAGGACGGGCGGAACGCTCGGGGCGCGCGGAACGATCCGTGCGCTGCTGGCCGCCGTAACCACCGCCATAGCCGCCACGGCGGTCCATGATGGGCCGATTGAAGTCCTTGTCCGCAGCGGAGGGAGCCTCGTTGTAGTCGAAGCCGTCCAGCTTCTTGCGGGTCAGCGGCTCGCGCAGCAGGCGCTCAATGGCGCGCACCATGGACACATCCTCGCCGGTGACGAAGGTGTGCGCCTCGCCCGTGCGGGCGGCGCGGCCGGTGCGGCCGATGCGGTGGGTGTAGGTTTCCGGCGTGCTCGGCACGTCGAAGTTCACAACGTGGGTGATCTGGCTCACGTCGATGCCGCGCGCAGCGATGTCCGTGGCGACCAGGACGCGGTAGCGGCCGGAGCGGAACCCGTCCATGGCCTCTTTGCGGCGGTTCTGGGAAAGGTTGCCCTGCAACGCGGTGGATTTGTGGCCGCACTTCTCCAGGTTTTCCGCCAGGCGCTTGGCGCGGTGCTTGGTGCGGGTGAACACCAGCACGCTGCCCTCGGTGTTGCGGCGCAGAATCTCAAGCAGCAGCTTGGTCTTCAGGTGGTGCGCAACGGGGTAAATGGCGTGGCTGACGGTCTCGGTGGGGGCGCTGTTGCCAACGCGCAGCGTCTCCGGGTCCTTCAGAATATCGCTGGCAAGACCGCGGATGGCCTCGGGCATGGTGGCGGAGAACAGCATGGTCTGGCGCTCTTTGGGCAGGCCGGCCATGATTTTGCGGATGTCGGGCAGAAAGCCCATGTCGAACATCTGGTCGCCTTCGTCGAGCACAAGCACTTCCACGCCGCCGAGATCGACGGTGCGCTGGCCCATGTGGTCGAGCAGGCGGCCCGGGCAGGCCACCACAATATCCGCGCCGTTGCGCAGAGCGGTGATCTGACGGTTCATGTTCACGCCGCCGTACACGGTGGTGCTGCGCAGGCCGGTGGCCTTGGAAAGGTCGAGGGCGGCCTCGTGGATCTGCTCCGCCAGCTCGCGCGTGGGGGCCAGAATGAGGGCGCGGGTGCGGCGCTTGCCGCCGGCGGGGCGCTTCATCAGCTTATTGATGATGGGCAGCAGGAACGCGGCGGTCTTGCCGGTGCCGGTCTGCGCCAGGCCCATGAGGTCGCGGCCTTCCATGGCGGCCGGGATGGCGCGCTCCTGAATGGGCGTGGGGGCGGTGTAGCCCAGATTTTTAACATTGGAGAGCAGAACAGACGAAAGGCCGAAAGAATCGAAAGTCAAAGTAGGTCCTTTGGTTAGGAGAAACCGCAAACAGCGCGAACGCACCGGTGGCGGTGGCGAAGAGCGTCTCATGAGCGGGTGCTGCGAACCGGGACAGGATGGGCTCAGTCGGGGACAGAGTAGATGCGGCGGGTTGCTTGAGAATATATCATGGGGCGGGCCGTGCAGCGGTGCCTCGCCAACTCAAGTTGTGTGCCGTGCCGGGATGCGCCCGGACTCGGGGTAAGTAAGGGGGATCGGGGGGGATGTCAAGGCTAACGCCCCAGTTGGGCGAATATTCCAGAACTTACTTTACACCTTGCGGAAATGATATAGTATATCTGCATTACTTCACAATTAATCAATGTTTAGTCTGCCTGCCGGAGGAATAATGCGACTCTTCCCACCTGAACTTGAGATCGGCGACGACGAAGGTTTTACCGCCGAAAAAGATTTCTTCGGTCGCGAGGAATTCGGAGAAAGGCTAGGAAATCTCTTCGCCAACGTCGAGGACCCCATGGTCGCGATTCTGGATGCTCCTTGGGGAAGCGGAAAGACTACCTTCATCAAGATGTGGTGCGGTCACATGCGAAACCGCAGCTTCCCTGTTATATACTTCGACGCCTTCAAAAACGACTACACGGACGACGCCTTTCTTGCTTTAGCTGGCGAAGTAATCGCTCTTGCGGACGAACTTAAGCCAGTCGATGGTGAGGCTAGGCAAGACTACCTGGCGAAGGCCAAGCGAGTTGCCTGGGCTGCCGCAAAAGGAGGCTTTAAAAGGGGACTTGGGAAAATTTTGGGAGATGAAGGTGTTGATGACGTTGTTGCCGCGGCAACAGAGGGAGGAAGCAATTGCCTTTTAGAATCCTTCGATGCCTACCTAAAAGCGAAATTGGAGGGACGAAAGAAAGAGCGAGATGCCTTTAATGAATTTGGAAAAGCCCTTGCTGTGCTTGCCGAAGAGCTCTCCAAGGCTACGCAGGCAAAGCAAGGACAGAAAGACGCGAAAGGAGAGGCGGGACAGACGGGAGCTGAAGATGAAACCCAAGGTTCAGCAAAGCGGCCGCTCATTTTTGTCATTGATGAGCTAGATCGTTGCAAGCCACCATTCGCCTTAGACCTTTTGGAGAAGATTAAACATTTCTTTTCAGTGCCCCATGTCCATTTTCTGCTGGTCACCCACATGGATCAACTTGAAAATTCAGTGCGCTATGCCTACGGGATGAACGAGCACGCAGGTCTATATCTGCAAAAATTCTACCATTTTATTTTCTGTCTACCCACCGAGACTAATGTTTACGGACGCAGTGTATGCGACTCAAGCAGATACATAGACAAATTATTTAATGAGTTATTTCAAGATATTATAAACAAAGATTTGAAAGACGACTTATGCACAATACTTACCAATTATTCTTCACACCATAACATTACATTGCGCTCATTACAAAAGCTGACAACACAGATCAGACTATACGTTGCGGCCACAGGCAAAAGCCATTTTCGGTTATCACCCATTATCGCAACACTTTGCATAATGAAAACAATAGCCCCGAAGCTATATCAAAAGGCACAGTCAAAACATCTTTCGCTTGAAGAAGTGTCAAAGTTTATGTCCTTCGAGGAGGATAACCGGGGAGATCATTGGTGCCAAAAATGGTGGGGGTTTTGCATTGGCGATGCTCAATACTTAAAAAAAAATGAACAGGAGATGGAAACGTGCAGGAATGCGCTCTTTAGATATTCAGTGGATGACAGAGCAGATATTGTACCGCGCATTTGTGCATTTTTAAATGGACTTACTATAGACAAAGAATAATTAACCAACTCTTTTCACAAAAGACATAATGATTATTCGCCTCCGCCCGGTGCCAGGCTAGTTGCCTGCGCCAAAGTAGTTGGAAATGGGGAGACATCTTCACAGAAGGACACGCGCAAAATCTACCTCAAATCTCCTCCCCCAACTCCCGCAAATACCTCCGCATCACCTCCACTCTCCTCCCCGCCTCTTCCCGCCCGGCCACCGTCTGCATGGTCGCGGCGGTTTTGAAGAGCTTACGATAGAAGTGGTCGATGGTGAAGCGCGCGTCGTCGGGTTCGCGGGTGGCGCAAAAGGGGTCGAGCGTGCTGTAGAACGGCCGGGCCATGACGCCCGCGCAGGCGAAGCACCGGGCGATGCCGATGGCGCCGATGCCGTCCAGGCGGTCGGCATCCTGCACCACCTTGGCCTCCAGGCTTTGCGGCGCGATGTTCGCACTGAAGCTGTGCGCCTCGATGGCGTGTGCGATGGCGGGCAGCAGGTCCGGCGCGTAGCCGCTGGACGCGAGGAACTCGCAGGCCTCCAAGGCGGCCAGGCGCGAGGCCTGGTCGCGGCGCGGATCGTTCTTTGGCAGGTTCACGTAATCGTGCAGCCATGCGGCCGGGATGACGACGCGCAGGTCCGCGCCCTCGCTGGCGGCTATGCGCACCGCAGTGGCGGCAACGCGCTCCAGGTGCAGCAGGTCGTGGGCCGGGTCGCACGGCCCGGCAAGGCGCGTTTGCATGTGCGCGCGCAGGGCGGCCGCCAGCGCGTCATAATCGGCCGAAGAGGCGGACGGGCTTGGCGGCGCGGAAGGCATGGACTATTTTCCTCCGCCGTTCTGGCCGCCGTTCTGGCCGGGGTTGACGACAACCGTGCGCCCCTTCTTTTCGCCCGCGTCGATCATGCGCTTGAGCTCGCGCTTCCACTTGGGGCCGCCCAGGCGCTCGGCCAGGTGCTCCGTGGTGTGCAGCACGTCGTTGGGGCGGCGCATCTGCATCAGGCAGCGCTTGACGCCGATTTTGCACGAGGGGCAGCCCACCAGGATGGGCGTGTCCTTGTCCGGGCGCTTGGAGTCGGGCCGGGCGAGGTCGCTCGCCAACTGTTCCTTCTTTCTTGCGCGGATGCGATTGTAGATGTTGGGGCTGGTGAGCGCGCCCAGGCCGGACTCGCCGCAGCAGCCAGGCGAAAGGCGCACCTGCGCGCCCAGGGCGTCGGCTATGGCCTTGCGATAAATTTCCGGGGCCTTCACCTTGGGCACGTCCACCCACTCCGCGTGGCAGGCCGCGTGGTACAGCAGCTTCTCGCCCTCGGCCTTGGGAATGACGATGCGGCCAAGCAGGAACTGCACGATGTCCAAATGCTTGAGCGGTTCGCTCAACTCCTGGCTGAAGTCATAGGTTTCTATGGACTCCCGGCAGGTGCCGCAGCTGGTGATCAGCGTGGTCGCCTTCATGCCCGCGCGGCCGGTGGCGATGAGCACGTCCAGAATTTCCTGAATGGTGCGATGGCGATTGGCGTTGTAGGCCTCGGTGCAGCCGCTGGCCAGCAGCGGGTAGCCGCAGCACAGGTGCCGCTCGGGCATGACGACGTTCACCCCGGCCTTGAGCAGCAAATACACGCCCGCCAGGCCGATGTCGTGGCTGAAGAGCCCCGCGCCGCAGCCGGGGAAGTACAGCACCGTCTCGTCCGCCGCGGCCGTGGCGTTGCGGAACAGCGAATGCTCGGAAAGGCCCAGCTCCTGGCTCAAGTTGCGCAGGTCCATAAGCGGCCCGGGCCCTTGCATGGCCAGGCTTTCCAGCCGCTTGAGGAAATGCCCGGGCACCAGTCCCAGCACGCTGTTGGCAGCGGCCTGCCCCAGTGACAGGAACTTGGCCACCTTGGGCAGCCGCGCCGACGGATCCTGGGCGATGTTGCCCAAAATGGCGGTTTTGACGGGATGCCCGCCCTTGCCCTTATACTCAAGGAACGACCGTATTTGCAGCGCATTGGCCGCGGAGTCGATCTTAACCGGGCAGGCGGCCTTGCACTTGCCGCAGGCGGTGCAGTGCTCCATGATGCGGCGCAGCTCGTCGTACAGCTCCGGCGCGGGCTCGCCGCCCTGCACCTGCGAGTAGTAGATGGCCTCGGTGAGCGCGCCCAGGCTGAGATTTTTGTTGCGCGGATGGTACAAAAGCCCCCGCGCGGGGTTGTACATGGGGCACACCTGCTTGCACTTGCCGCAGCGCGTGCAGGTCTGCACGTTTTTGAGCAGCTCGATGAGATTTTCCTTGTCCTTCAGCGCGGTCTTGCGCAAATCGCCGATGAGGCGGTTGAAGGAGAAGGTGTAGGGCTCAACCGCCAAGGCGCGGCGGGTCAGCTTGCCGGGATTCAGCACATCGGCCGGGTCCACTATGGCCTTGTAGGCCTTGAGGGCGTCTATCTTGGCCTGGGACAAGAAACCGATTTTGGTGATGCCGATGCCGTGTTCGCCCGTGATCTCGCCGCCGAGCTTGAGCACCTCGGCGAAGACCTCTTCCACGGCCTCGTAGGCCTGCTGCATCATTTCAGGATCGTTGGAGTTCACCGGCAGGTTCACGTGGCAGTTGCCATCGCCCGCGTGCATATGGTTGGCGATGACGATGCGCCGCGCCACGGCTTCCTGATAGATGTCCTCAAGCTCGCGGTCGTGCTTGGGATACTTGTCCTTCAGCTCGTGGAACAGCAGGCGCAGCTGGCTGGCCAGCTCCTCGTCGGCGAGGTCGTCGGCGGTGGTGCGTTTTTTCAGAATGAACAGCGCGCGCTCGATGCCAAAGTCGATGTCCGGGTCGTCGAAGGGCACGCCGGGCAGCTCGCGCACCTTGAGCAGGGCCTTGCGGGCGATCTTGGCCATGTAGAACAGGTTCAGGTTCTCCAAGAACTGCGCGAACACAGGAATGGCGCGCATGGGGATGACGACGTCCTCGTTGATCTTGAAGCCAGAGGTGCGCTTGGAAATGGCCGAGAGCTTGTGCCGGTCCTCCCAGAACAGCTCGGCCTCTTTCTCATCGCGCGCGGCGAAGATGTCCACGCCGGGGTACGGCTTGGCGATGGCCAGCACGGCGTCAACGGCGTCGGAAAGCGCGGCCTCGTCGTCGCTATCCAGTTGCAGGATGAGCACGCTGATGGGCTCGCCCTCGTACTGGACGGACTTCTTCTTGTACTCGATGGCCTGCACGTACTTGGTGCCGAATTCCTCAAGGGCGCTGATCTTGACCATGTCGCCCTGCTTGCGGATGGCGTCGCGCAGGCCCACCACGTCGCCGATGACGTACATGGCGTTTTTCATGCTGCGGCCGAAGAACTCCAGCACCAGCACGCGGGAATACTTGGGCTGCGGGTAGAGCGTGAAGGAGCAGGTGGTGATGATGCCATCCACGCCCTCTTTCTGCACGCCGGGCAACCCGCCCAGAAACTTGTTGGTCACATCCTTGCCGAGACCCACGGCGCGCACGTCGTTGCCGGAAAGAGTGATGGTCTCCTTGAGGCCGCCCTTCTCGTCCAGCACCTCGAACACGGCGCTCTCACCCTCGAAAATCTTGTGGCCGGGGTGATCCTTGCGGCGCACGGTGATGATTTCGCCCTTCGGCGTCACCATCTCGAAGGAATGGATGTTGTCGATGGTGGTGCCGTACTCGAAAGCGAACGGCCCGCCGGAGTTCTCCGAGATGTTGCCGCCAAGGGTGGAGCCGGCCTTGGAGGCGGGGTCCACCGTGAACAGCAGGTTCTGCTCCGCCGCGGCCTTGATGGCGTCCAGCGTGATGACGCCTGCCTGCGCGGTGAGGAGCATGGTCTCGGGGTTGATGTCGATGATCTTCTTGAAGCGCGCGAGCGAGAGCACCACCGTGCGCGAGAACATGGGAATTGCCCCGCCGGTGAGGCCCGTGCCGCCGCCGCGCGGAATGATGCCGAAGCCCATCAGGTTGGCCAGCAGCACTATTTTGCGCACCTGTTCCGTGGTTTCCGGGAACAGCACGAACAGCGGCAGCTCCAGGCGCAGGTCGGTGGCGTCGGTGGCGCATTCGATGCGCGTGTTCGGCGCGTCGCCTATGCCCTCGGCGGGCAGGAAGTCCATGAGCCGCCCCGTG
>Ga0183100_1001149_pt1 | contig 14432 bp, 14 predicted proteins | sample Biomet2_FD_127789 | JGI IMG/M metagenome (GOLD analysis project Ga0183100, IMG submission 127789) | Microbial communities from bioreactor (seeded with anoxic lake sediment) at LBNL, California, USA - Biofuel metagenome 2 | ecosystem: Engineered > Bioreactor > Anaerobic > Unclassified ...
TAAATAACTATTATTTTTAACTATATTTTTATATTAAATATTTTCTGCATTACAGCCATAGGTTTTCTATTAAATTCCACCTTAGAAATATCAAGTTCAGTCATTCTTCCTTCAGAAATATCCCTAATGATAATTGGCTGCTAGATACATTTAACGGATAAAAATTTGATTTATGTACAACCTGCTGAGGTGCTTCTTAAACACAACGTATTAAAGTTGCTAATTTGGAAAATAATATCTATATAATTAGCTTAAAATGCAAATACTAAATACACAATATATAATGTAGCAATGAAAGGAAAAAAAAATGAATAATCATATTCAAAATCCTAATATCATCACCTATGAAGATGTAAGAAATAATAAAGAAATTCAAACATATATAAGTTCTGCAGATGAAATTTTAGGCATAGCAGGATATACTAAACATGATTTAGGGCATGTTTCAAAGGTTGCAGAAACTGCAGCTTATATTTTAGACGCACTTGGCTATAATGGAAGAAATTTAGAACTTGTAAAAATAGCAGGTTTTATGCATGATATTGGCAATATGATTAATCGTCATGATCATGCACAAACTGGTGCTCTCCTTACCTTTCAAATATTAAAAGATATAGGCATGGATCCACAGGAAATATTTTTAGTTACAGCTGCAATTGGAAACCACGATGAAGGTACAGGTCAACCAGTTAATTTAATTTCATCAGCTTTAATATTAGCTGATAAAGTAGATGTAAGAAGAAGTCGTGTAAGAAATGATGATTTTTCTACTTTTGATATTCATGATAGGGTAAACTATGCAGTAGAAAAAAGTGATGTCTATGTAAATAAAGATGATAAATTAGTACAATTATCTTTGACTATTGACACTAAAATTTGTTCCTTAATGGAGTACTTTGAAATATTTTTAAATAGAATGATGCTTTGCAGAAAGGCTTCAGATTTCTTAAATACAAAGTTTGAATTAGTGATGAATGGTACAAAGGTTTTATAGAAATGTAACTATTTCGTTTTTACACAAAACCATCTACTGTACTCATACGTAAGTTTTACTTTAAAGTATACATATATTCTCTTGTTAGAGGCAAATCATTTTTAGGCTCTTTAGTTAGCAAAATCTGATGAAGGTCTATATTTCCAGTATGAAATGCAGCTGCACAAGATACAAGGTATAGTTCCCACATTCTTATGAATTTTTCATCAAACATCTTATTTATATCATCCATGTGATCTTTAAAATTATTATACCAACATAAGAGAGTTTTCATATAATGTAATCTTAAGCTTTCAACATCTACTGTATAAAAATTATAGTCACCACATAAGTTTATTATTTCTCTCAATGTTGGAATAACTCCACCAGGAAATATGTATTTTTTGATCCATGGATCACTATCAGATTCTTTTAAACTACTAATGTAATGTAATAAAAACACACCTTTAGGTTTTAATACTGCATTAACATTTTTAAAGAATAAATTATAATTACTTCTTCCAACGTGCTCAATCATACCAACACTAACAACTCTATCAAAACTCATGTTAGATTTTTCAAGATCTCTATAATCCATTAATTTTACATCAAGAAAGTCTTCAAGGTTTTCTTCGTTTATTCTTGATTGAAATTCTTTGAATTGCTCTTCACTTAATGTAATTCCTGTTCCATGAATCTTATATTTTTTTGCAGCTTCAATAAGTAAGAAACCCCAACCACAACCAATATCAAGTAAACTCATACCTTCTTTAAGATTTAATTTAGTAAGTATATGATGTACCTTATTTACTTGTGCATTATAAAGTGTATCATGTTCTGTTTTAAAATAACCACAAGAATAGCTTAATGTCTTATCAAGCCATAATTTATAAAAGTTATTTCCTATATCATAATGGGAACATACTTCTTTCTTTTGATTTTTTTGAGAATTAGATGTATGAAGTAATTTATCTAAAATATGAAGGTCTACTGTAAATTTATCTATTTTACTTAAAATTGAGTCTAAAGCAAGAAATAAATCCCCCTCAACTTCGATATCTCTGTTCATATAACCTTCACCAAGTGCTAAAGATGTACTTTTTAATAAATCAGATTTGCTTATGGAATTATTAATTATAACTTTAAATTTAGGTGAACCTATTCCTACTATAAATTCATCATCATCTTTAAACTTTACCAAAAATGGTACTGAATCAAATTGCTCTAAAATTTTTTTCAAGAATTTTTTTTCAAAAAGCATACTTACCTCCAAATAAATAAAGTAACAAACATTTTATGATTAATTGAAAACAATGTAAATAAAATAAATCAAAAGAATATAAGCACATTCCTATTACTACAATTACAGAAATAAACTCTAACATCTGCAACATCTCCAACAATTCTAATTATTTCCATATCTTTAACTATTATTCACATTAAATAGATATTATGTTACAAACATTGGTGCAACTTCTTTGTCTGTAGCTACAGCAGAAGCTGTTACCCTAAAACTAAGAGACCAGATAGTTGCAATTAAATCTAGTTTCATCTTATCTATTTCTTGTAAAACGTGCCATCAAAAAATATTTTATCTTTTAGAATTGTTATATTAGTTCCATACTCATTAGTGATTTTTTTAGATTTCCCTCCACTAGCTGGAATTTTATAAAGATTTTCATTGTCTGAATAATTTGCATAATAAACATAATCTTTGCTTGCATTTATAAATGTAGCTTTATTATTAGATAATTTCGCTTTTCCAGTCCCATCTCCATTTATTTTATATAACTTATTATCATCTGACTTATTACTATAGAATACAGTATCTTCGCATACAGTCATAAATAAAGTTTCATCATCACAAATTTTTGTATTCTCACTGCCATCTAATTTCATTCTGTAGATTTTATATCCATCGGATATATTGGTGTAATAAATCCATTCATTACTTACAGTCATATCTTCTGTAGCAGTAGAATTAAGCTTTATTCTGCAAGTACCATCTAAAGATATCTTATATATATTATTCAAATCAATTGAATGGGAGTTAGTTCTTTTAACATAATATATCCAATTTCCCTCTACAAACATATTACCAGTTGCCTCATTTGCTATACATGTGTCTTCTGTTCCATCTTTTTTAACTTTATTTATACTATGATGAAAAGGATCCTTCCAATTACTATAATAAATCCAGTCATCTACAAGATTAAGATTCCATACTCTATTTGGAATTACTTGTGTATTATAACTTAAGTCGCATAAATCCTTTCTAGGCGGATCATTTTTCTTTATTTTATATAAATAATCAGGAGCTGCTCCATAAACATCTCCAACTCTGTTTATATAATATATATAATCATTATCTTCTACAGCCATTCCATCATTTACAATATTACCTGATAAATTAGAAACTTTTGAATCATCATTTTTAGGAGCATTTGAACTATTATAGCAAGTAAAATTAAAATTATATATTTTGTCATAAGCACCATATGAGTTTTGATCTATTCCATTAGATGAAGATTTCTTTACAAAAATCATAACTTTGTAATTACCTTCAGTTAGCGGCTGACTATCTTCTATAATAAACTCATTGTATGCAGGCATGGCATTTGAATATCCATTAGTTAATTCTGTGTATACTTTATCGTCACCCTTAGCCATAAACACTCTATATTGCACTTGATCATAATTACCATAGTCTGAATAATCTCCGTCATACTTGGAGATCATATTAATTTTAACTGTGTCACCACTTATAACTGGATAATGGTCAACTCCCGCATATTCAACATATGGACTTTGCTTTTCAACTAATAAGCCTGAAATAGTGCCTAAATCTGTATGTGCAAAATCTGTACCCGATACATCATCAGCTTTTGCACTTATGTTACATGATATAAAAATTAATACTGCAATAGTAGTGATAGAAAAAAATCTATTAATAACCTTTGTTGACCTCATATATCTCCACCCCCATTCAGTTTATTCATTAAAATATCTATTTACAGCTCTAAGTGATGCATCTGCAACCTTCTGACTGTTAATTCTATGCATCATCATCTTTGTGTCATCATCATCACTCTGAACAGTTGTTTCCATAAGTACTGCCGGGCACCATGCTGACGATAAAACTGCAAGATTTGGTCTATCCTGAAGTGGATATGTATTAGTTTTTATAGTGCTAGATACTTCCCTCATAAGTATAGTAGCAAATTCTCTTCCTGGTTTTGGTGCAGTTGAATTATATAGCACCGTAGTTCCTCTAAACATGTAGACACATTGCATACTAACATCTAGTGGAAGTGAATTATTATGCACACTGAAAAATAAATCTGCATTTAAAAGATTTGCTGGATCTGTTCTATCCAATAATCCTACATTACTATCATCATCTTTTGTTATATATATACGATATCCTGCTTTTTCAAGATTTTCTTTTACCCTTTTAGATATATCCAAATTTAACTGCTTTTCATAAGTAAAATTAGCTATTGTTCCAAGCTCTGAGCCCCCATGACCAGGATCAATAATTATTATTTTAGAATTATCTTTAACTTTTTCTTCAAAAGTAACATCTATAAAGGTTGTAAATTCATATTTATTGTCTCCTAGATAAGAATATCTTCTTTTTACTGAACTTACTTTAATATCTATTTTTCCAGAAGTCTCAATATCAATTTTTACTGTATTATTATCAAGTTTATCTAGCTTTATGTTCTTTATATACTTATTATCTTTCAAAATTGAATTAAAGTTATCAGCTGAACCAATAACATTAACTTGTGAAATAGTTATTTCAACCTTATTACCATTAATGGATTCAGAGTACTTAGGCTCTACTGTATATTTTCTAATATCTCCCGCCTCAGACTCTACACATGAACATGAAATTGGAATTCCTAGAGCTCCTTTATGATTAACTTGATAGTATTTAAAAGCATTCTGCTGCAAATCATAAACTTTACTATTACTATCTTCACTTGTAGCGGTAGTTTTTACATTACAAAAAGACTCAGGTAATATGAAAATACAGGCTAGTAACATTCCAAAAATCATACATATAAATTTTTTCATAAATATTTATCCTCACTAAATTTTTCTCTATACTATAAATAGATTTTGATTTTATTTTTTCACAGATTGCTTTACACTATTCATTTACTATAATAGTTAATTTAACTTACAAAAATTTTATATATTCCTACTATTTTTTCAATGAGGCTATTTTTAGATAAAAAACTCCACTAGATATACATCTAGTGGAGTTCTTGTACTTTGAAATTTTTTGTTCTTTCCGGGGGTAATTCTGAAACAGGTCGTGTTGAAGTTTCTTTGGTAATTTATTGACCTCAGAGGTATTTCCGAAGTCTGAAATACTGAAGTTGATAATTATTTATATTTTCTTAAGTTTATGGCATTGCCCCTGCAGATCCTATTAGCACCAAAAGGACTAATTTCTCTTTTTCAATATCTTCATTCTGAAAAAATCTTCCCGTTCTTTTTCCTCAAGAACTTCACTGATGATTTTAACCCGAGCTCTGTATTTAGGAATTTGTATGTTTTTCAGTGCATTTGCCCTTTTTTGTGTGCTTTTTATTTCTTCTGTAAGTTTGTATATGGCATTTTCTATTTCCGCCAGTTCAAACACAAGATATTTTACCTCATTGAATTTTTCATAAGCAATATCAATGGCAGAATTACTTTTTATCATACTGTAGTGAGGTTCTATTTTTTTAAATTCATATTTTATCTTAGGTATCTCGACACCCATAACGCTTTTAAATACTACTTCATGTTTAGTAGCTTCAGGAATTGACAGTGATATATCTTCCACATTGGAAATACCTATAGTTATATTTGCTTTTCTTAAAGCATCATAAGCTGCTTCAAACGTATTACTGATTTTATTCTGCAATTTTTTTACCATATCTAAATGACTCATTACTTCTTCAATTAAAACATTTCGTTTTTTATCCAGCAGTTCATAACCTTTCAACGAAAAATCCAATGATTTTTTCGAATTAATAAGATTTGTTTTAGTTGGAACTATATTATCCATAATATAACCTCCAATTTATTTTCTAATATATCTCTTTTTTATTATTTCTGGATCAATTCTATCCAATTCATTTTCAGGCAGTATAGATAAAATATTCCATGCTAAATCCAAAGTTTCTGTAATTGACCTTTTTTGATAAAAACTCTGTTTTAAAAAAAGTCCTTCAAATTTTCTCCCAAACTCCATATATATCTTATCAATATCTGAAAGTTCATCTTCTCCTATTACCTGTGAAAGTGCCCGTATCTCCATAACCCTTGAATATGATGAAAATATCTGATTTGCAACATCACCGTGATCATCTCTTGTATATTCTTCTCCAATGCCGTCTTTCATAAGTCTTGACAGTGATGGCAATATATTTATCGGAGGATATACATCTTTCTGATATAAATCCCTGCTAAGTACAATTTGTCCTTCTGTAATATAACCGGTAAGATCCGGAATAGGATGTGTTATATCATCATTTGGCATTGAAACAATAGGTATTTGAGTTATAGACCCTTCGCTAGTTCTTATCATTCCTGCTCTTTCAAACAATGATGCTAGATCTGAATATAAATATCCTGGATATCCTTTTCTGCTTGGAACTTCTTCCTTCAATGAAGAAAGTTCTCTTAGAGCCTCACCGTAATTTGCCATATCAGTCATTATTACCAGAATATGCATGTTTTCTTCAAAAGCCAGATATTCAGCTGCAGTAAGAGCACATCTAGGGGTTGAAATCCTTTCTACAATTGGATCATCAGCCAGATTTATATAACTTACCACCCGGTCTGTAACACCAGCTTCTCTAAAGCTTTTTCTGAAAAAATCCAAATCATCATGTTTGATACCCATGGCAGCAAATACTATTGCAAACCTGTTAGTCTCTTCATCACTTATCTTGGCTTGTCTTATTATTTGTGCCGCAAGTTCATTATGAGGCATGCCGCTGCCAGAAAACACTGGAAGTTTCTGTCCTCTTATCAATGTTGTAAGGCAATCTATTGAGGAGATGCCTGTTTCAATATAATTTCTGGGATATTTTCGTGCCACAGGATTTAAAGGACGGCCGTTTATGTTGTACTGTTTTCTGCTGTAGATTTTGCTTCCTCCGTCAATAGGTTCACCTATACCATTAAATTCCCTACCTAAAATTTCACTTGATATGTTTAATGTTAAGGGACTTCCAGTAAAGGAAACTGCACTATTGTTTACTGCCATTCCTGAAGTAAATTCGAAAACCTGAATCACTACTTTGTCACCTTCAATTTTTACGACCTTTCCTTTTCTCTTCTCTTTTCCATCAATTAAAATATCAACAACTTCATCATAAGCTACATCTTTTACTTTTGACATAACTACCAGCGGACCTTGTATTTTATCTAATTTAAGATATTGTTTTTTCATTGAAATCATTCCTCTCCGCTGTATTTTTTATATAGATTTCCATAGTAAAGATCAATATTTTCAGCAATTTCATCAAGTTGTGATAAATCATCATTAGGAACAGTATATTTCATTTTGTACAAACTTTCGAATATATCTTTATTCTTAATCAATGAAATAGGAACTTCCTTTTTAATGTTTAGTAGTGCCAAGTCATATAACTTTTCAATTACTTTAAGCATTCTGTATTGCTTCTTCATTGGAACGTAAGCATCATCCTTATGATAGGCATTTTGCTGCAAGAATCCTATTTTCAATATCTTTGCCATCTCCAAGGTTAATCTCTGACTGTCTGGAAGTACATCTTCACCCACAAGACTTACTATCTCCTGAAGCTGGTTTTCTTCACTTAATATACCAAGCATTTTGCTTCTTAGTGCCAGTGCATCCTTTGCAACATTGTTTTCATACCAATCCTGAAGCAAAGCGGTATATCCACTGTAACTTGAGAGCCAGTTTATTGCAGGATAATGCCGAGCATAAGCAAGATTTTTATCAAGACTTAGAAAAACACTGACAAGTCTCTTTGTATTTTCCGTAACTGGTTCTGAAAAATCACCACCTGCTGGTGAAACTGCCCCAATTACAGTAATTGATCCTTCTGTTCCATTAATATTTTCAGTATATCCTGCTCGTTCATAAAATTCTGCAAGTCTTGATGGAAGATATGCAGGATATCCTTCCTCCGCCGGCATCTCTTCAAGCCTTCCGGATATTTCTCTCAGCGCCTCCGCCCATCTTGATGTAGAATCAGCCATTATAGCTGCATGGTAACCCATATCCCTGAAATACTCAGCTATTGTTATTCCAGTATATATGCTTGCTTCCCTTGCTGAAACCGGCATATTTGATGTATTTGCTATAAGTACAGTTCTGTTCATTAACGGAATATTTGTTTTAGGATCAATAAGCTTTGGAAAATCTTCAAGAACCTCAGTCATCTCGTTTCCACGTTCACCACAACCGATATAAATAATAACATCAGCATCGGACCATTTTGCAAGCTGATGTTGTGTAATTGTTTTACCAGTTCCAAAGCCGCCTGGTATTGCAACAGTTCCTCCTTTTGCTATTGGAAAAAAACTGTCAAGAATTCTCTGTCCAGTTATTAGTGGTATTTCAATTAATTTTCTGTTTTTTACAGGACGAGGTGTCCGTATCGGCCACTCCTGATATAGTTTAAGCTGATGCTTTTCTCCATTATTATCAAGTGTCATTAAAACTTCTTCAATGTTATATTCACCGTCTTCTTTTAATTCCACTACACTGCCACAAATATTTGGCGGTACCATAATATAATGATTAATAAGTGGTGTTTCAAAAACTTCAGCAAAAATATCACCACCGGATAAAAATTCTCCAATTTTCTTTTTGAAACTAACTTTCCACAATTTATTTTCATCTATTGATATAAGCCCTATTCCTTCTGGAATAAATGATGGAGATATATCATTAATCTTTAGCAGAGGCCTTTCTATGCCATCAAAAATATTACCGATTATACCTGGTCCAAGCTTAACAGACAGAGGTTTTCCTGTGGACTCAACAGATTCACCTGCATATAAACCACCGCAGTCCTCATATACCTGAATAGTGGCAGAATCTCCTTCAACAATTACTATTTCACCAATCAGCTTTTTTGTTCCAACCAACACCATTTCCCTTATTTTAAAACCTTCCATATCTTCCGCTTTTACTACTGAACCGTTGATTCCTGTGATTTTGCCTAATTTATTATTCATCAAATAAACTCACCTCCCTTGTATAAAGCTTCCAGTAGCATCAATGAAATATAATCCTTATTAACTTCAATAACACATAAAATGCTATTATCAATTCTGAAATTTTTGTCCTTATCTTCAATTATTATACCGCCAATAATTGGCTTATCTGTTAAAGCAACAGTAATATTCTTGCCTCTCAACAATTTATCCACTTCAAAGCCGTACCTATCAAAATCTTTTTTTGTAATATATATAACTGCAGACTGCTCTTCAATAAACTGCAAAGTTTTATTTATTAAATCCATAAAAAACTCTTTATAACCTTCACTTTCAGCAAATTCTTCAAATTTATTTTTTAAAGAAGAAATCATATTATCAATGAGAGTTTCCTTAAAACTTAAAATTTGCTGTTTTGACCCATGCTTAGCCTTTGTAATAAGCTCCATTGTCTTAAAATTAAATTTTTCTTTTGCTTCGGCTATTTCATTTACCTTTCTCTCATTTGAATATTTATTAAATTCTTCAAGCTTCTGTAGTTTTTCCTGTTCAAACAGCATCTGGGATTTTTCGACCTCTTTATCAATTCGTTCATATATGACTTTTCTAAAAAAATTAAGTTTATCCCCTTCTATCATAATCATCACCTGCTTTTATTTTAAGACCTATGGATTGTTCTATATATTTTAATATATAGTTCCTGTCTTTTCTGCTTCCATGTCTATCTGGCACTTCAACAATAAGGGGCAATTTTTTTGAAATCTTTATTTCTGTTACTTTATCTTGAACCTTTTCTGCTGCTAATTCAGTAATAATAATTATACTTATTTCTGGATTCTTCTGCAGTTCATCAAGTTTATCCATAATCTGCTTTGGATTATGGAGCACAACACCATTGATACCAGACAAATTAAATCCTGTTAAAGTATCTATATTATCACTGATTAAAAATGCTCTCATGACCTTATACCTAAAGCTTTGACAGAATCATAATTGAAACGATAAGACCATATATTGCAATACCTTCTGCAAGGCCTACATAGATAAGAGTCTTACCAAGAATTTTGGGATCTTCTGATACAGCACCAAGTGCTGAAGATGCTACTGTTCCAACAGCATATCCTGCACCAATTGTGGCTAAGCCCGTGCTCAGTGCTGCAGCAATATATCCTAGTCCTAAACTGCTGTCTGCAACTTCTGCAGAAGTTGCCGCAAATATCCTAGCTGGAAACACCATATCTACTACGAGTATCAATACTACTGTTGCAATTACAGGTATGAAAGCAGAGAGATTGATAACTATTGCCTTTTTAATCTTCTTCTTTGAATTTTTTTCTGGTTTATAGATTTTAAATAATCCATATGCAATTGTTGATATTAGAATAAAAGATGTAAATAAAAGCAAATAAATCATAATATATTCCTCCTTCTATAAATTATTAATCATATAAAGTTATAGGCTTAAAGGCTATTCCATTGGCTTCATAATATTTACTGAACAGCTCATAATATTCAAGTCTTAAGCCTTGAATAAATACAATCAAACCTTCCATCGCAATTATAACAATATTACCAATTATATATATAAGAATACTTCCAATATTGTTTCTAACCATTAGCGCCAATGTTGAAAATGCAAGAAACAATCCTACATGATTCAATGCAAAAGCCCCTACTCTAATAAATGACAGTGTGTTTGTAAACATACTTAAAACCGCTTCCACTGCACCAAAACTTTCTTCAATAAAATAGTCAAGTTTACTTTTTGAAAAAAGAGGCCTTTTATTTTTAATAAGCTTTGCTGCCGGCTCCTTCATAATAATAAGTAAAATTAAGATAGTGAATATAACTAACCAAAAACTCCCTAGGAAAATAGTAACATCATAATATTTTGTTAAAGCAAATACTATTGCAAGCATGTATAAAGTAAGCCCTGCCACACCATCTTTTCCAAACAAACCGTTCTCCATATCCCCTTTCCTAATATTGTTGATAAGACTGTATATAAATCCAGTAACCAATAATAAAACACCAAATACCACAGCATATATCAATATCTGTGTAATATTGTCCATAGGTCTTATAAATACAGGTTCGATAACATTTTCAAAACCGAAAAAGCTTCCATATAACACTCCAAATAAAATTGAACTTATGCCAAGATTTACAGCAATGCCGCCAGATGCATTCATATTTTTAAATTTTTTAATTATTAAACCAAAAACAAAAAACACAAGGCCTTGCCCAACGTCACCAAACATTGCGCCAAACAATATCATATAGCTTAATCCAAAAAATATTGTAGGATCAATTTCACCGTAAGAAGGAAGTCCATACATTCCTATCATCAATTCAAAAGGTTTGAAAACTGGATTGTTTTTTAGTTTTGTAGGCGGTACAGTCTTGATTTCTTCATCATCGGTATTTTTGATAATCAAAAGCACTTTATCCTTATATCTATCTATAATAGTTTCAAAATTATTCAACTTGCTTATTGGAACCCACCCACAGAGGTAAAAAAAGTCTTCTGAGACAGCTAATTCACTTTTAAGAAGTTCACTTTTCATCTCAAGTTGAACACTGTCCAGTAAAACATTTATATTCTTTCTGTATTTAACAATAAATTCTTTAAGCTGTTTTTCAAGTTCAACAATTTTCTGTTCTAATATGTTAATCATATTCTTAATTTCTGCTATTATTTGTGCAGGTGTTCCATATAAACTACTGTCAAGACTTATCTGTTCATAATTCAATGCTTTAAATATTCTCTCTGATTCCCCTACAAAAATTATAGGAGTAAAAACTGCAAAAGCAGTATATTCTTTTTCTTTTGCAACTTCCAGTACAATTGATGGAATATTGGTATAATTATGTCTAAGTTTAACAACATTGTCTGAACTTAGTTTCATTAATGAAAAGCTGAAATTTTTCATATTTTTTAAACTTTCAACTGGAATCTGAAGCTTTTCAATATATTCATAACTTTTAATTACAGCTTTCCATTCTTCTACCATTGCTTTTTTCTCCGTGCATTTATTATAAACTTTTTCAATTTTATAAAATACATTGTCAATCTCTGTTCTCAGCACATTATAATTAATAATAAGTTCATCAGTTGAGGCTTTTTCTAACGATAAATTTTTTTTCAGACCTTTTAGCATTTCAATTTTTTCTTTAAAATCTTTATAGTCTCTCTCATTTATATATGGTTTAATATACTCTATTTCCATTAGCTGATTTTTATTTTTTTCATCAACATTGATTGTTAACTTTGCTGAATTAATCTCAGACATTGCATTTATGACATGCATATTTCCAAAAATAATAATGGATTTAGTAATTTCATCAATACTTGAAAGATGCCCTATTAAATTAACCATCACCATTTTTTCTACAGTCATATTATCACCTCACTATCTACTCACTGATGTTAAATATTTTTTTGCTTCTTCTGATTCATTGTTATACCGAATACTTTCGATTATAGAAATAATATCTCTCATCTCCATATAAGATAGTTCAAAATATGATACTAACACTGATATATTGGTCTTGTATTCCCTCTTATACTTTAAAAACAACTTTTTTAAATAGGATAACATTTCTCTTTCAAGGAGATACTCCTTATTTTCAGCTTCTAAAAATATGCTTTTATAATAAGTCATTTCTACAAGTGTATAAAATTCACCAATACTCTTTGCATAACTTAAATCCTTAAGCTTATCCTTTCTTAGCTTATATCCTTCATTAATACATCTTGCCAAAATTACTTCCGGAGTCAATTCGTAGGATTTTTTAGCTCTGAAAATCCATTGTAAATTTATCAGATCAATATTTATTCCATTTATTCTTTTTAAAATCTCTCTGTCTTCAATTGCAAATTTATTTATAAATTTCTTTAAATATAAGAAAAATACGCTATCAAGAGCTGTTTCCATTATAAAAAAGCCTTCTTTATGTATCTCTGTTGATAAATTCGAAATATATTTAAAATAAACTGTATCTTTCAACTCGTTGATAACCTTTTCAATATTATCAGCTTTAATTAGATTATCATAGTTAACTGTACTAAGTGGACTTCCGTAAACAGCAAGAGTTTCTATGTCTGTTTGAAATTTTTTAATAAATTTATTTCTAATAATTACTTTAATATCATCTGCTTCGAATCTTATGAAAAATATTTTAATTAATTCCTTATAATCACCAGTAAAATAATGAATAAATTTATCAAAAACTTTTACATACTCTTTTTTCAATATATTCTCTAATTGACCTCGGTGAATATCCTCAAAGTGGTAGTGTTTAAGGGCCTGTCCATATATTGTATTATCAGCAAGATAATACAGTCCTTCCTTATAGCTTCTACATTTTAAAAGCTCTGATATCTGTTTTTCATTTACCATTCTGCCTTCTAGTACCCTTACTTTAGCGTTTACTGCCGAAAATCTTGAAACACTGCCCATATTAATCATTCCTTTATTTTTTCTTTAAGTTCTAAAAATAGCTTTTCAATAATAGTCTTCTTGATCTCATCATATTTTTGCTGCAGCTTCTCAATGCTGTCACTACAGTCTTTTTCAATTTGCTGTATTTTCACCATTGATTTATCCATACTTTGCTGTTGAATCCTAATTTTTTCGGCCTCCAGTTCTTTTTCACATTCAAGTTTCATATTATCAATCTGCTGATTGAAATTTATTCTGTTGTCATTTAATTCCTTGAATTTTGCCTGCCTGTAGGTTTCAGCTTCTTTATCTGCATTTATAATTGTTTTTATATACTGTTCCATGATAACACCACCTCTCATAGCTTGCTGTATTATTTCAAGAATATTCAGTAAATTTATAATTTAATTATACTCTTTATAATTCTCAATATCAATAATTCTACATTATTTGCTTTAATATGATATATATATATTAAACTTGCAAAAACAATTAAAGCTGAGACTTTCTAAAATATAAGAAAATCTCAGCTTTAAAAATAGGATTTCGTTATAGTGATATTAGAATACTAATAAGGCATATGCCTAAAAGTTATTGAGGGAGAACTATTATAGGTATTTTAGCATTTTTAAGAATCTTACTTGTTACAGAGCCAATCATTCTAAGAAATCCTGTTTTACAAGACTTTGACATTATTATTACATCATAGTTACCTTCTTCAGCTTTTTTTAATATTTCATCTGGAATATATCCCACAGCAAAAAACTTTTCAACTACATACTCTTCTAATTTCA
>Ga0183100_1001150_pt1 | contig 14425 bp, 13 predicted proteins | sample Biomet2_FD_127789 | JGI IMG/M metagenome (GOLD analysis project Ga0183100, IMG submission 127789) | Microbial communities from bioreactor (seeded with anoxic lake sediment) at LBNL, California, USA - Biofuel metagenome 2 | ecosystem: Engineered > Bioreactor > Anaerobic > Unclassified ...
CGCCCCAAAAGCCTCCTCATTTTTAACAGTGATGACTTCATCATATATATCCGTATTAAGCGTTTTTGCAATAAATCCAGGACCAATACCTTGGATTTTGTGGGGGCCTGCCTTGCCCTCTGATAAAACTGGAGAATCAGCAGGTTCTACTGCAACAACTTTAACAGCTGAATTTTTCGATTTTAAATATTCACCCACACCAGTAACGGTACCACCAGTACCAACACCGGCTACGAAAATATCCACTTTGCCGTCGGTGTCTTCCCAAATTTCAGGACCTGTTGTTTTTCTATGAGCTTCTGGATTAGCAGGGTTTACGAACTGACCTGGGATGAAGCTATTTGGTATTTCTTTAGCAAGTTCTTCTGCCTTTTCTATAGCACCCTTCATGCCCTTTGATCCATCTGTGAGAACAAGTTCAGCACCATAGGCCTTTGATAAGTTACGACGCTCAACACTCATGGTCTCCGGCATTGTAAGAATTAATCGATAACCCTTAGCTGTCGCAACCGATGCAAGACCGATCCCTGTGTTACCACTTGTCGGTTCAATAATAACAGTTCCTGGTTTTAGCACACCGCGTTTCTCGGCATCCTCAATCATATTAATAGCAATTCTGTCCTTCACGCTACCAGCTGGATTAAAATATTCCAACTTCGCAGCAACCGTTGCCTTCAAATCATTTTTCTTTTCATAATTGGATAGTTCCAGAAGTGGTGTTTTTCCGATCAACTCTGTAAGACTCTTATAAATTTTTGACATAATAACAACCTCCATCATTTTATATTATATTATTCATATATGTTTACTATGTTATTATAATATTCCTCTTGTGGGTATTTGTCAACACTTTTTAGCAAAAAAAAATATTTAATTTGAAAAATTCTCGAATTCTCACATATTTAGAGGAGTTGAAATTATGAAAAAAATAACAACAGGAGATGATAAAATTCATAGTTTTACGCTCTACTACCTTCTATTAACTTTCCAGCATCCATGCTATATATTTTGTTCCCATATTCAACAAATTCAAGGTTATGTGTTACTAAGAGCATGGCTATTCCAGTAGAGGTAATGTGTGAAAAGAGTTTCATTATTTCTTTAGCCGTCTCTTTATCCAAATTACTTGTTGGCTCATCGGCTATAACAATGCTAGGTGAATTGATTAACGCTCTCGCGATGGAAACACGGCGTGATTCTCCCCCAGAAAGCTGTGCAGGGTACATATCAGCAAGATCCGCAATTCCTACTTTTTTTAGTAGCGACATTGCTTTTTCATGAATATCTCCATTTCTCTTAGACAGGTAAAAAGGAAGCCTTACATTATCCAGAACTGTTAAGTTTGGAAGAAGGCATTGCCCCTGAGGAATGAAACCGATAGATTCATTCCTCAATTTCGATATCTGTTTATCATTCATGGTAGAATAGTCATTCCCATGAAGTGCAATTGTGCCCGACGTCGGCGTTAATAGGCCAGCAACCATGTTAAGAAAAGTGCTTTTTCCACTTCCTGAACGACCTGTAATACAGATAAAATCATGATGCTCGACCGATAAACAGGCACTATCTACGGCAAAAAAAGACGTATTACCTCTCTTGTACTCTTTGCGTAATTTTTCAATATTTAACAGCATCTTTAATCCTCCTGCATCATGGTGTATGTCTCAGATTTTCCAATTTTAAAGGCAGCAAATATAGAAGCAATTGGTCCAACTGAAAAGGAAATTAGAAAGCTAGCTAATAAAAACACTAGAATTTCTAAAAACGAGGGCAACAGGTATGGCAATTTTAAGGATGTACTAATAAACGCATTAAAGGGAAATAGTATGAGACAAGCAAAAAATATTCCAACTAAAGATCCAATCAAACTAATCAGTGATGATTCACAAAGAATGATACGACTTATTTTTTTCCTTGTAGCACCGATGCTTCTTAAAATGCTAATTTCCCTTTTTCTCTCATTTAATATAACGGCAAATACCGTAGTTAGTACGATGATTGCCAAAAGCCAAAAAACGATGATTAAAGCGTCTATAAAAAGAAGAAAAGTATGGAGGTTATTTGAAATGCTACTCAACATATTTTTAGATACAATTACATCGATGCCCTTTTCCCCATAGTTTTTTAATATATTGCTGGCAACTTCATTTATATCATAACTTTTTTCAACTTTTATTGATAGCGAAGAAATTAGTGTTTTCCCGAAATTAGCATATTGGGAGCTTAGCTTTTCATTATTAAAAATAACTTTTCTGGCGGTATTCATATTCATAAAAACCGATGCATCAAGCCCCGTGCCTGTCTTATCCATGCAAGCTACAACCCTATATTTCCTGCCATAAAACTTTAGTACATCACCAGGTTTAGCGCCAACATTACCACCAACAACAATCTCATTATTCAAAATATTGCTACGTACTCTTTTTGATATCCAAGGCTGTATGACAAAATCCGAATTGGGGTCAAAACCAATCAGTTGAAGCGAGGCTGAGCAACAAGTAGCACTTAGCGTAGCGATATACAATTGTGGGGAGACCGTTTTTACACCATTTACGCGGGCGATTTTATCTTGAATTGACCCATTTATGTAAAAAGAACTTGGGTGTCCAGTGAGCAAAATGTCTTGCACACTTTTATCATAGCCTGCAGGAACAACTAAAATGTCCGCTCCCAATCGTTTTGACATATTATCCATACCATTTGTAAGATTAACAGCTAATATACTTCCTCCAAATAGCACAAATGAAAATATAGAAACTAATATGATCAAACATGTGCTTCTGAAGGGTTTTCGTTTTAAATTTTGAATGGAAAGAGCAATTGTAGTCAGATTCTTATCACTCATAATTTTAAATGATCCCTCTTTATTAGGCTAAATAAGTAGAGACTATTAATAATAGAACCTGCTATTGTCAGTACACTTAATACGATAATAGCAGGTAAAGTTACCATATGGCAGTGCATTGCTGGCATGCTACATACACCAATTAAAACGGTTGGAATCAAACCAGCTAAAATCCCTGCAAATGTGACAGAAATGCTGACACCAAATCTTGTTTGAGCAGATTTGAAAACAAACAGCAAAACACCTAAGATAGCGATGAGTGAACCTACGCCAATTTCGGCTTTAGCCGTATAAAAACATTTCATTACTTCTTTGCCCATCGGGCTACAAACCTTAAATATGTACAGTGGTCCAATAGCAATAAGCACACCTAGTATAACAAACGAAACGCCTGTAATAATCCTGTTTTTCATGTTTTTCCTCCTAAAATATTTAGTACGATAAAATCCAGATTACTATTGCCATTTAACTGCCCTGCGTTTTAATATGTTAATTAAGACATTTAAAATGGTAACAACGATACCTATTAAAATGATACCTGCTAGCACGTTGGTATAATTGCCATAGTCCGCAAACTTTTTAACAAAGTATCCTAGCCCAACAGTAGATCCAATCATTTCAGCAACCGTTAGTGTCATAAATGAAAAGGTGACGCCCAACGAAAGCCCATCAATTAAATTAGGTATAGCATAAGGGAAAATAATTCTATATAACATCGTGGATGTTTTAACATTTAACGATTTTGCACTATCGATTATTTTTCTATCGACACTTCCCACAAAAACGATCATGGTCATAAGATTTGGCCAAAATACGCCTAGGAAAATAACCAAAATAGACGCTGCACGAAAACTTGGCATGATTCCTATCAAGTATGGCGTATAGACTAATGATGGGATAGGGCTTAACACTTTTACGATAGGAAATATGGTATTTCGAAGTCTTGGATACCAACCAATTACTAGCCCTAAACCAACCCCCGCTATAAGAGCCAAGGAAAAACCTATCACCATCAGTTCCATAGAATTTAGTAATCCATCCCACATCATTTTACCTTGGGATACAAATACATAGAAAACATTTTCTGGTGGCGGAAGCAGTATTGGATTGGCAATAGCCAATTTCGTCGAACAAACTTCCCATAACGCAAATAAAGTGAAAATGATTGTTACAATATCGACCGTACTTTTCTTATTGCTGTCACGAAATAAGGCATAGATAAAACCAGCTTCCGATAGCAAAATTACTACTAAGAATGGGATGGGTGAGGCGTTTTGGTTTTTGCTTGGTAAAAAGATAAGGAGTAGTAATAAAATAAAAAGTAAATTCGGTATATTGAATAGTTTTTTGATCACAAAACGACCTCCTCTCCTCCTATTTTTTCAGCTACGTCTTTATAGAACAAGCTGATAAGCTGCTTACGCAAATTGTTATATTCATCCGAGACCATGATTTCGCTTCTTTCTGTCTTATCGCCGAAATCAACCTTTATATCAACCAAGATTTTTTTAGGCTGCATAAAGATAATTCTATTTGCCAAAAGCAAGGCTTCATCCACATCATGCGTTACAAAAAATACGGTTTTACGTTTTTTTTCATGACGGCATAAATTGATAAGCAAATCCTGTAATTCCATTCGATTTTTTGTATCGATCGCACCAAATGGTTCATCCATTAAAAGAATTTCCGGATCCATGGCAAGAGCTCTAGCAATAGCAACACGCTGCTGCATACCCCCTGATAACTGATTTGGATACTGACTTGTATATTCCGCAAGACCTACTTTTTGCAAATAATTGATGGCTATCTTCTCTATTTCTTTCTTTGACTTCTTGGAAACTTGGCTAATTCCAAAAGCCACATTTTTTTTAGCAGTCAGCCATGGAAATAAGGAATAGTGCTGAAAGACAACGCATCTGTCTTTGCCTGGACCTGTAACGGGCTGATTGTCAATTAGCACTTCACCGCTCGTCTTGAAATTAAGACCAGCTAAAAGTGATAACAATGTGCTTTTCCCACATCCTGAAGGACCAATCACGCAGACAAATTCACCTTCCTCAATATTTAAAGAAAGATTATCGAGTGCTAAAAATGGATGATCCGTATTATACTCTAGAGTTACATTTCTAAGCTCTATTTTGCTCATATCATCACCTCTCTTTTTGATTTATATAATGGTATGGATCTTGTTCATACCAACTCTGATTAAACGGTAATTTAATATTCTCCGCTGCATGTTTTTGCAGGGAGGTGTTTTGCACGGCTCGCGCAATTCTTCTGGCCAATTCATAGGCGCCTGTATAACCGAAATAATTGGCACCTGGAGAGAAAAGCGGAATGCTGACAACACCTGTCTTTGCAATCCAAACGTTACTAGCCGAGTGGGCAAGGCAAATATCCGGTTTCTCCCTTTTTAAAATATTGACTAGTTCAAAAGCCTGATTAGAGGCAACATTGACAGAAACATTCGGGAAACGTTCGTTGAACTTCTTATAAATCGGATCGCTCAAATTATCATAGTGGTACGGTCTTACTGAAATGATATCAAGTCCCAATTCATCTAAAAGCATAGCTGTACTCGCCACACGAATAACGCCGCCACTTAAAAGAACTCTTTTTCCCTTGATTTGCTTTTTTAAAGGTTCGAGTGCAACATTCAGCTGCTTTTCTTCATCTTCAATGATTGCCTTTGCCCTTTCTTCTAATCCAAACCTCTCAGCTACATGAAGAAGCCATTGTTTCGTATTATCGATTCCGACTGGCATATTATGTATCATATAAGGAATTCCATATTTCTCCTCGACATATTCTAACAAATAATCGTCATGCACATTACACATGCTAATATTTAAGGCAGCCTGCGTAAATAATCGAAAATCATCCGGTCTGGTGTACTCCGTATACACATTGACATTCAAATCTAAAGCTTTCAGTAGCCTAATTAATTCAAATTCATCAGGAGCACCAATCGAAGAAGCATTCAAAAGATTAACCGTGTGTGCTTTTTTGTATTCATACTTTTTTGCTTCTATTTCATAGGTAGGATCATATGGGTTTAAGGGTATAAAATCTACATACGGCTTTAGTTCTAAATCTAAATATTTTAGGAGCCCATGATATACTGTATCATAGGCACTGGCTACAATTTTTGTTTTAAAACCTGGGCAATGCAAGGGCACAATTTTGGCATGCACTTGGTTTCTGAGACTATTTACTACCTCATCTACGTCATCGCCTATGATATTAGGGGTACACGTAGATGCTACAAATATAACTTGTGGGGCAAACTCTCGTTCTGCATGCAATATCGCATCATAAAGCTTTTTTTCCCCACCGCCAATAACATCTGTTTCATCCAAGTTCGTACTGGTCCAGATTAATGGGCCGCGTTTAATTCCTCGCTGCTGGCTTCCGCTACGCACAGAAAAATCAACTAGATGGGTCTGCGCACCACAACCAACCGGACCATGCATAATGGTTACAGCATTCGGTATCGTTAATACCATTTGTAAGGCAAGGAACAACTGACAGGAAATTGTTTGTGTGAAACTTCGGTCGCATCCAATCAAGCAGCCTTTCTGAGAACAATCCAGAAGTTCACCCGCACACCCACCAAAGGTAATGCCAGTTTTTAATCTCGTCTCCCTCACAGGAGGAATTCTATTATCAACATAACTCATAATTCTTACCTCCCTCCCACCAAAATATTAATGATATCTTCAAACAAATGTAAACCACCACGAAATCCAGCGTAACCACGGTCAATGATTAAACGATTTGTAATAGGAAAACTGACACTTAATAGCTTAGCATTGATAGAATTTGCAAAATCTTTTTCAAGGGTACTTCCTAAGATATAGGCAGGTGAGAATTGATCGACATATCGATCTGAGAGAAATTGGGGTCTGCTTTTTAAAAACCGCTCCCCAATTTTGCTCGTATCCGTCTCAAATATCAATTCTGGTTTCGTTATAATGTCTAGGCTATTGAAATGGTTTACCAGAATCTGTTTCTGGTTTTCTTTCAAATCGTCGGTTATGTACACATATTTGGGGATCCAGCCAAGCTCTTCTGCTAAAAATTTTGTGTAAGGAATGGCTCCATTAGCATTTGCTACAACGATAGCATATTGTTGAAAATCCGAGTCGGCATATAAATCCAAAGCGCGATCAATATATTTATAATAGATTGAAAATTTTTCGGTCAAAACCTGTTCTAGTATTTTTTTGTTGATTTTAATTTTCTTTGATAATTCATATAAAAACTCTCTGGTCGCAATGGCTCCAATAGGGAGATCCGCAACCATATAGGGAATTTTATGAGTTTTTTCTATGGATTCTAAAACCTCACGCCCATATATTTGCGAAAATGAAATATTAAGTGCCGCTTCCCCAGCTGACTTAACATTTTCAATCGTTTGATCATTGGTAAAGAATGTGTTCACCTTAAGACCCAAACGTTCTAATATGCTTTTGATTTCTTCTAAATCACCTCGAAAAAACGGATCATAGGCTGGAATAACGCCAAAAATGTTGATAAGTTTTTTATCTTTTGTTTCAACGTTCTTTATGTAGTCTTTAAAAAGTCCCTCTATGACTAATTCATAACCATGATAGGAATTCCCTTTAAATCCACCTGTTTCAATGGCGATGACTGGTTTTTGGTTTTCTTTGAACTCCTGTACGGCACCACCGATATCATCGGCAATGATATCTGTCATACAACTACTTGTAACGACAAATAAATCAGCATCGATGACTTCAAGAGTCGTTCTGATTTGTTCACTCAGCCTTTCCGTTCCACCGAAAACCACATCAGACTCACCAATATTTGAACTCGGCAAGCCCTGACCTCCACAATATCCCACTCCAAGATAACCACTGCCAGAATATGCGGCAGTAAATAAATTACCTCCGCATCCTGCAGATGCATGCACGATAGGTGCAACTCTTGGCAAGGAAGTTAATGTAGCTAACGCTCCACCTAATACACACGAAAATCTCGGTCTCTCGATCTGTGACATTATGAACCTTCCTCTGCTAAATAATTTTTTATAAAATAGTTTGATTTTTGAAGTTTTAAGATGGCATCTTCAATAAAAAACCCACACTCTATGGCATCAATCCCGAAGCTGCCGACAACGGCCTTGGCACCAGGGCCAATGCGGCTAACTAGCACCAATTTACAGTCGGAAATAAGCTGTGCCGATTTTTGAAGCTTATCATCACTGTGACTACCATGATCGCAAGGTCTATCATTATCACGTTTCTCAACAAAATCAAAACTGTCTGTCTTAACATCAAAAATATAAAATTGTTCTACCACACCGAAGTGTTGATTGACAACTTTTCCATCACTACTGCCTACTGCAATTCTTACTGACAATTTCATCACCTACTTGCAATTTGGTATAGATCGGTGGATAAATACCTCTCACCCGTATCAGGAAGCAGGACTACCACGTTCTTGCCAGCATACTCACGACGTTTGGCGATTTGCGTTGCCGCGAAAAGTGATGCTCCCGAGGAAATTCCCACGAGTAGTCCTTCTAATCTTGCTACTTCTCGCGAGGTTTCAAATGCATCTTCATTTCTCACTTTATAAACTTCATCGATCACTTCAGCGTTATATACTTTGGGAACAAAACCCGCACCAATTCCTTGAATTTTATGTGGGCCAGGCGCTCCACCAGATAGAACAGGCGAATCGAACGGTTCAACAGCAATAATTTTAACATGTGGATTTTCTTCTTTTAATCTTTTACCCACTCCTGTTACTGTTCCTCCAGTTCCTACCCCAGCAATGAATACATCAACCTTTCCATCGGTATCACGCAGTATTTCTAGCGCTGTATGCTCACTATGTACTTGTGGGTTAGCAGGATTATTAAACTGCTGTGGAATAAATGAATTTGGTATTTGTGCGGCTAATTGCTCCGCCTTCCTGATGGCGCCTTTCATTCCCTGCGCACCAGGTGTCAAAATCAAATCGGCACCTAGGGCAAATAAAAGTTTTTGTCTTTCAACGCTCATGGTATCAGGCATAACCAGTATAATTTTATACCCTTTTGCCGCTGCCACAAACGCAAGCCCGATGCCCGTATTGCCACTAGTGGGTTCGATAATTATCGAACCTGGCTGCAACTGACCTTTTTCTTCTGCACCCTTTATCATCGCATAGGCGATACGATCTTTTACGCTTCCTAATGGGTTGAAGTATTCTACTTTGGCAATAATGCTACCCGCCAGATCTTTATCTTTAGAATATCTATTTAATCTCAAAAGTGGAGTATTTCCAATTAAATCGGTAAGGCTATCAGCTATCTTTGACATAGTCATCCTCCTTTCATATGATACTTTTTTAGCACTCTAACCATTAAAAGCTGAAAAAAAGTCTTCAAAAAATGTTAGCGCGCCTTTATATCCAAAATAATGTTTATTTAGTACAATTTTCTCTCCTAATGGCATAGAAACCGAAAGGAAAGGCGAGTTTAACTCTTTTGCCCACGGTTCATCCCAAAAAGTTCCCAAGATGTACGGTGGTTGCCTTAGTGGATTTTGGCGTCGTTTCTCGCTGATTTCAACCTGCGGCAGTCCGCCATCTTTTGTGAATATCACTTCTGGTTTAATATCACTTTCAACCTTCTCAAATTCCTCACGAATAACGTCTTGATATTCCTCTTTAACACCATCAGTTATATATACCGTATCAGAAATAAATCCTAAATCATTGACCAGATGTTTGCTAATCGCCAATGCATAATTGCTATTGGCAATAGGAATAAAACGTTTTGGTGCAATATTAGCATCATAAACCCAATTGAGTGCACGATTGAAATAATAAAAATACTCTTTTTCGCCTTTTTCGATATATGCCTCAACCAATTCTTTATCTAATTTTGCATAGTCCGTTAATGCTCTTAAGAACTTTGTTGTCTCGGATGGACCAATCGGCAAATTTGGATATTGGAAGTATGGTGTACCAAACTTACTCTCTAATAATTTGGCTATCTCCACGTCCCACCAAGGTGATAACACCAGATTAAAAGCCGCCGATGGAATTTTATCGACGTTTTTAAGTCCTCTGCCCTCTCCATAAATGATGTTCGGTTCGAGTCCAATTGCTTTTAGTGTATCTTCTATGGCATTATATGTACCATCCCAAAACGGATCATAAAAAGGAACAATACCCCATACATTCACTTGTTTTGGATTGATGGTATTGGTTGGTTTGACATATTTTCCAATAATAGCTTTTAAAATTTGTTCATGCCCATAGATATTATTGCCTTTAAAGCCAGCTGTCTCTACACCTATAACCGGGATTTTAGCATCGCTGAATTCATCAACAGCTTCGTCCACATTATCGGCAACAATTTCAGAAGAACAACCACTTAAGACAACTAACATATCCGCATCAAAATTGTCGAGGGAATGTTTAATCCCTGTTTTTAATTTTTCTATACCACCAAATACCACATCTTTTTCAGTAAAATTACTACATGGAATAATGGGTTCTGCATATTTTGATGGACCCTGCCCCCCATTTTTATAGCCCATGATCAATTTTGCTTGCTGGATACAGCCTGGACCCGAATGGGCATATGGCAATACATTATCGATGGCAAGCGCGGTGTAAAATGCACCAAAAGCGCAACCAGTTCTTTGTTTTTCTAAAAATTCTGACATTATCTGCGCTCCTCCTCAAAGTATGCAAATGTTGGCGACTCTTCAAAACTTTTGGCAAATGGGCTAACAAATTTCTTGTTAATTAGTTTTACAAAATTTCGATTTTCTAGCTCATCAATGATTCGCAGTCCAATTTCTACAAGCCCTGCGTAAGAATATAATGAGTGCGTTGCACCTGCATATTCAATAGAGACAACCCCTAATTTTGCCGCCCACAGGTTTGAACCATGCGCTCTGGAAAAAAGAGCATCTGGCTTATATTTTTTCAGTAGCTTATAAACTTCATGTTGTTGTGAATCGGCAATCGTAACGTCTAAGTCTTCCGACTCTCTAGCGTACGTCACGATAGGACTTAGTTTGCCATCGTTATTATCATACTTAGGATCATAATGGAAACCAACGGTATGCACAACTTCCATTCCTAAATCTCTTAAGATTTTAACGACTTCAAAAGCCATACCAGGTCCCAGCGCTATCATTGCCTTTTTACCTTTTAATTTCGCGCGAATTTCATTTAATTTCGGCAAATATTTTGCTCTCTCTGCCTCAATAAACGCCTCCGCTTCTGCCTCTTTGCCAACAAGTTTAGCCAAATCTCGATACCATGATTCAAAGCCATCCACGCCATAGGGGAAATGCTCCTGCAAAAATGGAACGCCGTACATTTCTTGTAAGGCTCCTCCATAGTAAGAAGTTAAAACACCGCACTGCCCTACTGTTGCTACAGATTCCGACGCATGTGCATGATCTTCAACATTGGCAAATCCGCTTAGAAATAACGGTTTTAGACCAATCGCATCTAATGTTGGCACTAAAAACGCCTCAATAGTTGGCCAAAACACGATAAAATTCACGGTGTTTCTCTTTTCTTTCGGTGGCTTAACTAATGCTTTTACAACAGCATGCTGTGCCGCATCAAATCCAGAGGACCACATCTTAGACCTAATTCCCTCGCAGCTAGAATAAGAAATCGGAATATTAAGCTCCTCTTTCATCTCATCAACAACGCTAGGTATATCTTCTGCAATGATGCCCGACGTACAGCTTCCCGTAATAAAAATAACTTTGGGATTATGACGTTTGTAAGCAAATCGGATTGTCTCCTTTAACTTCTCTGTTGCGCCAAATACCGTATCAGACTCATTCATATTGGAAGAAATAACGATAACGTTTTTTGGTTTCCTTCCAACCATGGGGGAAATTTTTCTATAAAATGAGTTCCACATGATATGACCAGTAGAGCATCCTGCTGGAGCATGATCAATGACAACAGCGTCATCAATAACCGATAATTGATCAATCGCATCAAAATGTGCACATTGCCCCGATGTATTTAAACAACGATCTCTATTTTTTAAGCATCCACTACAGCCTCTCTCGGTTAAGTCCTTTAAAGTGCCTGTATATCCTGTAATGGAACCCAATCTATTTTCTCTAGACTCACATTCAGGCAAATTAATATTGATTGACATTTCCCGTCCCTCTCTTTTCCCATTCCGATTTTAGTTGTTTGCTTGAAACTGTTTATACAATGCTTTGTATGTAGCATCTTTAGGACTTTCTTTTAGTAAATCCGTTATAGCATCCTTAAAGAGTGATGTATCGATATGTTTCGTAATATCTACATCCGTTTTCAGTACACCCTCTTCTTTCAAAATATTAAAGAAGTCGATGACTTGTTTTTTGGATGGTTCCGGATTAAACAATGGTGCTGTTTTCGAATATAGCGTCTGTTTATGAAAGGCTACTGGCTGACCCGTTATGCCACTCAAATATTGTGCAGAAGCATCTTGATTCTCTTCCATGTATTTATAGCCTTTGATCTCAGATTTTAATAAATCCACATATTCCTGACGATTTTCCTTGATGGATGACGTTAGTGCTACTTGTCGGCAGCAAACATAATCTGGAACCAAGTCAGATATTTTTTGAACGGATGATAAACCCTGTTGTTCTGCAAGTCTAGCAATTTCGGAGATAGCAATACCGTAATCAACCGTTCCTTTTTTAACGGCTTCTACAACAGAAGTATAAGAATCAACTTCTTGATACTTAATATCTTTGCTTGGATCAATCCCTTTTTCACGTAAAAGCTTTCTTAAGTTATAATCTCCCGTATCCAAATGAATAACGGCTATTTTTTTGCCTTTTAGGCTTGTTATATCTTTATAATTTGAGCTATTAGCCTTTGATGTAATAATTTCGCCGCCCTCTGAACGATAACCGCCAAAAATCGTGAAATCAGTTCCTTGTGCAATAAAATTCAAGGTTGGTATTAAAGCGATCGTATTAATATCCAATTTGTTTAATAAAATAGCATTTAAAGCTTCACTAGGGCTTTCAATGTTTTCAAACTTAACGGGAACGCCATCATTCTTAAAATAGCCTTGACCATCTGCTAAAGTAATAAAATTCGATGTGTTCGCTGTCGTTGAAAGTCTCAAAGTTTTACTATAATTTTTTTTCTCGCTCGAACTTGTCTGCGCTTTTTTACTGGAATCGGTCGTTTTATTAGAACCACATGCCACGAAAGTTAGTGACATGGATGCAACCACCACTGCTGCTATCATTTTTTTAAGATTGTTTTTCATATATTTACGCCTCCTTTGATTTTTTAATTTAACTTATTAATTTTATATACTGGCCCCTGCGCTTCTAACTTCTCCACTCTCAATCGCAATGATTTGATCTGCCCAGCCAGCTGCCCAATCTTTTAATTCTTGAGAACTTAAAGGTGCTGGAGTTGCTGACGTTGTATGCTCATCAATGCGTTTTGCAAGATCTCTATAAACTTGAGCTTGTTTCGAGTCAGGTGCTGCCTCAATTGTCGTTTTTCCTGAAAGCTCACTCTGGGTAACCGTTATAGATCTTGGTACATATTGCATAACCTGCGTTTTCGTTTTTTCTACAAAGTCATCAATAATAGCTTTTTGATAAGGGGAAGCGACCGAATTTGCAATGACTCCTCCAAGCAGTGCTCCGCCTGAGTTTGAATATTTTTGAATTCCCTTAAATAGATTATTTGCTGCATATATCGACATAAAGTCAGAAGAAGAAACGGTAAACACGTGTTCTGCGATACCCTCACGAATTGGAACAGCAAACCCACCACACACTACATCACCTAATACATCATAGATGACATAATCCAAATCAAGTTCTTCAAAAATATTTTGCTGTTTTAAAAGCTGAACAGCAGTGGTAATACCTCTACCAGCGCAACCCACACCAGGAGCAGGGCCACCAGCTTCTACGCAATAAATTCCGTTATAGCCTTGGAATATAGCATCATGGGCATCCACACTTCCTCTTTCTCTTAATAAATCTAAAACTGTGGGGATATATGTACCATCTCTTAGGGTATTCGTTGAATCAGCCTTTGGATCACATCCAAATTGCATGACCTTATACCCCATATCGGATAGTGCTGCACTAAGATTCGATGTCGTTGTTGATTTTCCTATTCCGCCTTTACCATATATTGCTATCTGCTTTATTTTTTTACTCACTTAAATTCCCTCCAAATTTTTTATTATTATCTTCCGGTTAAGTTATGCATTCCGAATGCATTTTTAAATTTCTTAAAATACACTGGATATCACCCCTCTCAAATTATAAAGCCAGTTACTTATACATAAATCCATTCATAGAATTAGTATCAAAAATCAATTTCCTTATCATCCGTGTGAAAATGTCTGTTCCATACCTTGATATTCATATAGTAAATCAGACAAATCACCCTGACCAGGTATGCCACAAGCATCAGCGCGGCAATGCTGGCAGTGTCTAAATACAGGCAGAAATTTTTCAGCAGCTTCCCTTACTTCATTGAGTTCACTACAGGTTGGTGGCTTTATATCTGCCATCTCATATTGTGGTATGAGCGGTATAA
>Ga0183100_1001151_pt1 | contig 14424 bp, 12 predicted proteins | sample Biomet2_FD_127789 | JGI IMG/M metagenome (GOLD analysis project Ga0183100, IMG submission 127789) | Microbial communities from bioreactor (seeded with anoxic lake sediment) at LBNL, California, USA - Biofuel metagenome 2 | ecosystem: Engineered > Bioreactor > Anaerobic > Unclassified ...
TATTTTTATCCACGTTTTTGAAAGAGGCTGATCAATGATTTCACATAGTCGTGGTTCGTGCTGATATTCACATAATCCACCCCGCTTCTTTTAAAGCTGTTGTCCAATTGTGCCGAAAGGTCAATCCACCATTTCCGGTAAATCGATCGGGCTATCCGGTCAGAACTGTCAACCCAGGTATAATTGCTTGTTTCAGCATCTTTCAGTTTAATCATCCCAATATCGGGTAATTCAGTTTCCCGCTCGTCGTAAATACGCAAAGCCACTACGTCGTGCCGGTTATTGGCAATTGAAAGTGCATTTTCCAGAGTTTCTTCCTTCTGAAGAAAGTCGGAAATAATAAAAGCAGTACACCGTTTTTTGATGGCATTGGTCAGATAGCGGATTGCTCCCGAAATATCAGTTCCTCTGGCTTCGGGTTCAAAATCGATTAATTCGCTAATGATGCGCAGAATGTGGCTTCTTCCTTTTTTCGGCGGAATAAACTTTTCAATCTTATCAGAAAAGAAAATAACCCCGATTTTATCATTGTTTTGAATGGCTGAAAATGCCAGAACTGCAGCGATTTCGGTGACAACATCTTTTTTTAGTTTGTTCATTGACCCAAACTCGCGCGATCCGCTTACGTCGATCAGCAACACCACGGTCAATTCACGCTCTTCTTCGTAAATTTTTACGAATGGTTTATTGTAACGGGCAGTTACATTCCAGTCGATGTTGCGAATGTCGTCGCCAAACTGGTATTCACGAACCTCACTGAAAGCCATCCCACGTCCTTTGAAAGCACTGTGATATTCGCCGGCAAAAATATTGCGGCTTAATCCACGTGTTTTGATTTCAATCCTTCGGACTCGTTTTATAAGTTCGCTTGTTTCCATTTATTTAAGTTCCAGGTTTCAAATTTCAAGTTCCAAATTTCTGTCATTAGGTCATTTAATAGTCATTGATTGTCAATCGTAGTATGAAAAACAAGGAATGACGTGAAACATATGACTATTAATGACATGGAATAGTGACGTATTTTGGCTATGGAACTTCAACTGAATTCAGGATTTCGGCAATAATTTCTTCGGAAGTAATGTTGTTTGCTTCGGCTTCATAACTCAACCCGATACGGTGACGCATGACATCGGGGCAAACGGCACGTACATCTTCAGGAATCACATAACCGCGACGTTTGATAAATGCAAATGCTTTGGCAGCCTGTGCCAGACTGATGCTTGCACGTGGCGAACCTCCGTAAGTGATCATATCAACATATTTGTCGAGTTTGTAGGCTTTCGGGTCGCGGGTTGCAAAAACGATGTCAACAATGTATTTCTGGATTTTTTCGTCCATGTAAACATCTTTTACAACTTCACGTGCTTTTATAATATCTTCAGTGCGGGTAACTTTAGATGCAACCGGGAATGCTTTCAGGAGGTTTTGCTGAACGATCAACTTTTCTTCTTCTTTCGTTGGATAGTTGATCACTACTTTCAGCATAAAACGGTCGACTTGTGCTTCAGGTAGCGGATAAGTTCCTTCTTGCTCTATCGGGTTCTGGGTTGCCATTACCAGGAATGGTTCTTCCAATTTATAGGTGTGTTCGCCAATGGTAATCTGGCGTTCCTGCATGGCTTCGAGCAGTGCCGACTGTACTTTTGCAGGTGCCCGGTTAATTTCGTCGGCCAGTACGAAATTGGTAAAAATAGGCCCTTTTTTTACCACGAACTCTTCTTTTTTCTGGCTATAGATCATGGTTCCCAGCAAGTCGGCAGGTAACAAGTCCGGAGTAAACTGGATGCGTGCAAACTTGGCATCGATACTTGTGGCAAGAGTGTTGATGGCCAATGTTTTTGCCAACCCCGGAACCCCTTCCAATAAAATATGGCCACCAGACAGAAGTCCTACTAAAAGACTTTCAACTAAATGTTTCTGACCCACAATTACCTTGTTCATCTCCATGCTGATGATGTCGACAAATGAACTTTCTCTTTGAATTCTTTCGTTTAATTCGCGGATATCAACTGTTTGATTCATATTTTTTTAGATAAAATGATTTGTTTGCTTGTGATTTTTTTTGCGAACACGAAAATAAGCTATACATGATTGAAAAAGGATAAATTTTCGTTAATTTTTGTTAAGCTATTTGGTGTTCAAAGAGCCGTAAAATTAATAAATTCAGTGATCTTTAACAGAATATGAATTCACTTTTTTAATTTTGCAGAAAATCAAATCCTTGGCACAAAGATATTTCATAGAACTTGCTTATAAAGGCACTAATTTTCATGGATGGCAAATTCAGCCTAATGCTGCCTCTGTTCAGGAATACCTTGAAAAAGCGCTGTCGACCATTATCCGGGAGCCGATTGCTGTTACAGGTGCCGGACGGACGGATACCGGCGTTCATGCCAGTTATTTTGTCGCTCATTTCGATTCTGAAAAGCTCAATCTCGACCATTCGGATTTTACCCACAAACTGAACAGCTTCTTGGGTAAAGAAATCGTTATTTTCCATGTGTCGAAAGTTGCTCCGGAAGCACATGCCCGCTTCGATGCCATTTCGAGAACTTACCAATACCACCTGAACCTGAGAAAAGATCCGTTTGCATTGGAAACGTCCTGGCATTTTTTTATTCAACCAGATATTGAAAGAATGAACGCAGCAAGTCGGATTTTATTTGAATACACCGATTTTACCAGCTTCAGTAAATTGCATACCGACGTAAAAACCAATAACTGCAAAATTTATCGGGCCGAATGGACTCAGGAAGGAACGAATATTGTTTTTACGGTTAAAGCCGACCGGTTTCTCCGGAATATGGTTCGGGCGCTGGTTGGTACCCTTCTGGAAGTTGGAATGGGCAAAATTGATTTGACCCAATTCCGGAAAATTATCGAGCAAAAAGATCGTGGGGCTGCCGGTTTATCGGTTCCGGCGCATGGTTTGTTTTTGACGGATATTGAATATCCGGAAACGGTTTTTGTGCGCACTATTTAAACTACTTCGCCTTTGACTTCTTCGTTTAACTTCGACGAAAAGGACTTTAGCTCTTTGTATGGCATATTTAATAAGGTTGCCTTTATATCAATGGCGGGCGATTCGCTGTGCTTCAGCTTTGTTAAAGGATGATCGTCGGCGATTATTTCATTTTTGTTGGGATACCACACCAGTAAGTCATTCGGCTCACATTTTAATATCAGGCATAGTTTTTCGATGTGGTCTAATCTGAAAACTTTGGTTTTACTATTTAAAAGTACGTTGGCTGTATGAGGAGTTAGCCCGGCTTTTACTAAAAAGCTGTAAGGTCTTTCAATTCCGCGTGCCTTAAATATGGGATTCAGGTTAAGTGTTAGCATGTTGTTTGTGTTAAAACCTGAATAAATGTAGTAAAAAACCTGAATTTTGTTGAAATAAATCCAAATTAATTTTGTAAAAACAAAAAGTATTATTTAAAAGATTGAATATATGTTTTTATTAACCAAAAAGAAGATGCAATTGATTAAATGTATTCTGTGAATTTACAGAATAAAGTTTTTAAAAACTGAAATTGATATTAAAATAACGGGAAGTAAAAGCCCTTAAATTTTGTATGGAATAACATTTTTTTGTCTGCAAAGGTGTTATTCTTTTTCGGTGGTTGGCGCCGTTCGGTTCGAACAGAGGTTTTTACGAATTACTTGCCGAATTTAGAGGTGAGAGTTACAAACCCGCGCTAACAAAGGAGAACTAGGGGTCATCAACTTGCTAATATATTCCGGCACTAATCAAATGAAGTGCTTGTGTTGTTTTTTCTTCTGCTAATTCACGTGGCATTTTCGTATCTAAAATCTTATTGAAATATTCACTAAAATTATTGTCATAATCAGTTTGAGGCATTGGATAGGCATCAGGAAAGGATACGAGTTTGTCAAATGAAGTTTTTTGAATCTCGGTTTTGGAGTAATCGTCAATTATTCTGTCAATATTAACCATCGTTTCAAAATATCCCATTCTATCTTTAAAGTAAAATGGGTAAATTTTTACAATACCTTCGTGATTAAGAATTTGACTTAATATTAACTTGTCCGAGATGCCACAAGAATGTCCCAATATAAATAAGTTAAACTCTTTGGATTTTAAATGGGCCTTAAGTCTATCTTCATTATTTGTATATAAGTAATTAAATTTTTTGATGTTTTTCACATAGTTGTTGTCGTTTTCAGCTAACAATCTTTTAGATTCTTCATTGCTAGCTGCAAAACCAAATATTATTGGATTCTCTGGGTTATTAAGTTCTCCATGAATGTGAATAACTTCCATGTTTAAGTCACACCGATTTATATATTCTTTCACAGTATTTGTATAATTGAAATTTAGAATAACTGCATCTTGCTTGCATAGAGATCTAAAGAAGTCTGTGTAGTTTTCAATTTGTTTGAAGTCTTTTTGTTGTTCCTCAAGGTGTATTGCAAGCCATTCTTTGATTTCATCAAAATCTGAATTCAATTCTTTAACGTTATTATATTGATATACTTCTCTGAATTCATTTTGTAAATACTCTGTATTTTTAAAATTGGTTAAAATTTGATAATAAGTAGATTCGATGTCGCTCCAAAGCTCTTTTTCTTCATTTATCAATGCGTTTAATAGTTTATTTTCAGCCATTTGCCTATCGCGCGTAGCGTATTTTCCCGGGTGATCTTTTATGTCACTAATAAAATGGCGATAACTAGTTTTTAAGTTATGCGCTAAATCAAATCCGTTTCCAATTATTATAAGGTTTCTCATAAATTTATTGTTGAATGTCCCTTGCAATTTATCATTTTCAAATTATCCCTCAAAATTTATATCCACCAGATTGCTCTCAAATTAGTTTTCGGTAAAAAAACAACCCCTGACTCGAAATTCAATGTCCGAATCAGGGGTTGTTTAAAAATCTTTAGGTCTTCGTGTCTTTGCGTTTTTCAAGGTTTTTATATTCGAAAATTTATGAACAGGAAGTAAGAAGGAATCGCCTTCGACAAGCTCAGGCAGCGGGGTTACGGAGTGATTTGCTTTTTTGAGCATTTGTGTTTTGGTGTTTTTGCAAATCGCTATCGTAATTTGAAGCGCCGCTCCCTGAGTAGCGTAGCGTGTCGAAGGGAGCATTCTACAGCATCCGGCCTTCGACAGCTTCGCGCTCAGGCCTCGGAGAGGTGCGGAAATATTCGCTTTTTTAAATGTTTTAGGGCTTTTGCGAACCCATTGAGATGTTCAAAGTGTACTCCCTGAGTTTGTCGAAGGGAGTATTGATAAAGGAACCGCCTTCGACAAGCTCAGGCAGCGGGTTTACGGAATGATTTGCTTTTTTTGAGCATTTGTGTTTTGGTGTTTTTGCAAACCGCTATCGTAATTTGAAGCGCCGCTCACTGAGTAGCGTAGCGTGTCGAAGGGAGCATTCTACAACATCCGGCTTTCGACAGCTTCGCGCTCAGGCCTCGGAGGGGTGCGGAAATATTCGCTTTTTTGAATGTTCCCATTCATCACTTTCGCTTTCGCCAATTACTTTTCGCCAAACCCGGCAAGTCCTCATCCCGTCCTTCAATGAGCGCAATCTTTTTATCACGACTCCAACCATGGATTTGCCTTTCGCGATAATAGGCTTCATCAATCCGGTCATATTCTTCCGTATAAACCAATTCAACCGGAAGCCGTTTTCTGGTATGGTTGGCGCCTTCGCCATTCTGGTGTTCCGCCATTCGCCGTTCCAAATCATTGGTACTTCCGGTGTAAAAGCTTCCATCGGCACAAAGCAAAATGTACACGAATCCTTTCATACTCAATTTGCGAAAAACATCACCAAATCTTCACGATCAAACTATCGGGTCGCCACATTTTGTCAGTCAGGGCTTCACTTTAAAGTGAAACCCTGACTAGCTTTAGCAGATTCCCTTACCAAATCCGTACCATCAAACTATCGGGCCTCCACATTTTATCGCCTTGTTTTACTCCGAAGGCAGCGTAAAATTCAGGAATGTTTGAAAGCGTGCCGATAACCCGGTATTGGGCAGGCGAATGTTCGTCGCTGCGAACCTGGTTGGCAATGGCTTCGGTGCGCATATTGACCATCCATGCCAGCGCAAATCCAAGGAAAAACCGTTGATCGGGAGTCTTGCCTGCGATCATTTCCTTGTTCTGGTATTGTTTTGTCTTCTGGAAAGCTTCGTATCCCATGATGATTCCGCCTAAATCGGCAATGTTCTCGCCCTGGGTAAGTTCTCCGTTAATGTGAAGGCTGTCAACCGGGTTGTATTGGCTGAACTGCTTCACAATCATTTTTGTTTTTGCATAAAATTTAGTGCTGTCTTCTTTTGTCCACCAGTTTTTCAGGTTCCCGTTGGCGTCGAATTTACTTCCCATGTCGTCAAAGCCGTGGGTCATTTCGTGGCCAAATGTCGATCCGCCAATGATGGCATATAAAATGGCATCGTCGGCCATTTTGCGCTCGTAACCCGGAACAATAATGTTACAGGCCGGAACTACGATCTCGTTGTTCGACGGATTGTAATACGCATTGTAATTTTGTGGTTCCATCTCCCATTCGGTGCGGTCAACCGGCTTGCCAAATTTCGAAATCATATAATTAAAATGCCATTGGTTGGCGTTGATGGCGTTTTGAGCATACGATTCACGATTGACTTTCAGGCTGCTCAGGTCTTTCCATTTGTCGGGATAGCCCACCTTCATGATCATGGCATCAAGCTTTTTCAAAGCCTTCTCTTTGGTTGGCGCGCTCATCCAGTCGAGCTTTTTGATGCGCTCGGCATATACTGTTTTAACTGCTTGCCTAATTTCGACCAGTTTTTCCTTGGTTCCGGCAGGCAAATATTCTGAAACATAAACTTGTCCAATCAGTTCGCCCAGGTAACTGTCGGTTTGTTCAACGACTCTTTTCCAACGCGGTTTAGGTTGCTTCACTCCGCGAAGTGTTTGCGAATAAAATCCAAACATCTCAAGGTATGTTTTATCGTCGAGATAAGAGGCAAGACCTCTGGTAAGCTTATATTTCAGGTAGTTTTTCCAATCTTCGAGCGGAAAATTCTTCAGGCTTGAATTTAAGGCAGTAAGATATTCCGGCTGACCAACGATTACGGTGTCAACATTTTGAAGTCCCGACTCTTTGAAAAATACCGGCCAGTTGAAATTGGGTGTCGATGCCGTCAGTTGTTGAACGGTTAACTTAGCGTAGTTTTTCAGCGGATCGCGGGTGTCTTCTTTTTTGCGCGAAGCCAATGCCAGTGCGGTTTCAAGTTTCAACTGACTGGCTGCTGCCGCTTTTGCTTTTTGCTGATCGTACCCCAATATTTTGTACGTGTTTTCGAGGTGCACCAAGAATTTTTGACGAATTTGCACAGTCCGTGCATCTTTTTCGAAATAATACAGACGGTCGGGAAGGCTCAGCCCGCCCTGCCAGATGTTTACTGCATTTTTACTGCTGATTTTACTGTCCTGCCAAACACCAAACGCAAATAGGGGAGAGCTGGAGCTGCGATGGATGAATGCGGCTTCCGTTGCGAGTTGACTGGCATCTTTTATCTGGTCAATCCGATCGAGATACTTTTGAATGGCTGCAATTCCAGCTTTATCCAGGTTGGTACTGTCCATTCCTGAAAAATAAAAGTCACCAATTTTTTGTTTGTTGCTTCCTTCTCCGGAAGTTGTTTGAGCGCTGGTTTTACAGATTTTCAGGATTTGCGAATTGATGGTATCCTGAATAACCTGCCAAATGCCACTGCTTTGTTCGCTTGCCGCAATTGGATTTGCCTTGAACCAGGTACCGTTAGCGTAATTAAAAAAGTCATCACCCGGTTTAACGGAAGCATCGATGTGTGTGACAAGTGGATCAATTTGATCGGTTTTGTCTTTTCTGTTGGTTTGACAAGAGATTGCGCTTAATAGTAACGCAGAGAGACAACTGGCAATAAAGATTTGTTTCATGGCAAGATGGAATTTGATTGATGCGAAATTAATTTGGACAGATTGTTCATTATTGGTTTGGTTTGAAAGATTATTGGTGTAAAGAACTACCTATTCATTACAGGAAATTGTTCTGCAAATTAGAAATTTTTAGATAGCGATCTGGTCGGTTGATCAAGAGGTTTTATAACATAAGGGGCTGGAATGTTCTGTATGTGTTTCATTTTTTTACTTGTGTCAATATTCGTAAATTTAACTATGCAATAAAAATTCCAACCCCAGAGACTAAAACTGTTCGGTATGAAAGATTTTTTAAATAGATGTTTTGAACAGCCCGAAGGAAATAAGAACGGAAAGCTAAAGCACCGGGGACCTGTTGTTACCATTTCAAGGGAATGCGGCTGTTCGGCCAGACCGATTGCAATAAAGCTTTCAAAAATACTTACCGGTTACAATTATCTTTCAGAATCAGAAACCAATATCGAATGGAAATGGGTTAATAAGGAGATTATTGAGATTGCAGCTCGTGAACTTGAAACGAATGGCCGTCAAATTAAAAATGTGTTTTTAAATAAACCATGGCCAAACATTCATGAGATTATGGCAGCTTTCTCATCCATACCAATTGACGATACGTTTGACCAGCAAGTGATAAGTACTGTACGGACAGTCATCCGTCGTATTGCTGAAGTTGGTAATTTCATTATCGTTGGAAGGGCCGCTAATGTCATTGTTCAGGATATTCCTCTGCACTTAAGCGTTAAACTTCAAGCTCCGCTTGAATGGCGGATTAATCAGATGATGCTGATCAATAATCAGTCGTTTGCTGAAGCTCAGAAACATGTTCTGAAAACAGATCGTCAACGTAATTGGTTTGTTGAACATGTTGCTGGCCGGAAATTGAATGACAACGACTTCGATCTGATCTTTAATTATTCGACTATGCCCGAGGACTATATTGTAGATGTGATCGTTAATGTGCTGAAAGATAAAAGGATTATTACTAATTTTCTGGCAGAATAAATTGCTCCTTTTTTTGATCGAAATTCAATACTCTTCTATAATTGGAATTAATTGCTTGACCTATCCCGCTTTTTCGTAGTTTTGAATCAATCAAACAAACCCAAATTCATCGGTGAACTTTAAGATTTCCAAGATTTCGGCGCTACAGATTTTTCAACTTTTGCGTTATACCACTCTGATATTGATCGGTGTTGTTTTTACGAAATCCGCATTGTCAACTTCCGAAATCGGGCAATACGAGACATTTCTGTTTTTGGCGGGAGCTGCGAGCTTTTTTTGGCTTAATGGTTTGATTCAGGGATTTCTGCCTTCTTCTGAAAAGCACTCGTCGTCTGCCAAATCTTCCGATTTATTCAATGTTTTTTATTTACTGATGGTATTTTCAATACTGTCAGTGCTTTTCATTCTGCTATTCGAGCATTCTATTTCAGGTTTTTTGCTGAAAGGATCGGGAATTCCTTTTTTGAAATACTTGCTGATTTATCTGTTGCTGACTTCCCCTGCTGGTCTGGTTGAATACATCTACCTGATTAAGAATCGCGGAAAAAAAATGCTTATTTACGGGGTAGTTTCTTATTCACTGATGTTTTTTTTAGTGGTATTGCCGCCGGTTTTTGGGCTGGGAATCGAATCTAGTTTGGTTGGTTTGTTGATTAGTTCGGCATTTCGTTTCATCTGGTTGTTAGTCTTGTTGTTTCGGAATTCGTTACCGGTTTTAAATCCGGCTTTCCTCCGAAAACATCTGAAGAGTGCCACTCCACTTGTGTTCTCCATGTTTCTAAGTGGATCGGGGCAATATATCGATGGATTTATCATTTCCAGCTATTTCGATGATGCCACTTTTGCAGTTTTTAGGTACGGTGCCCGTGAACTTCCTTTGGTGCTACTTCTGGCTAATGCTTTTAGTGCATCGATGTTGCCTGGTTTTGCCAAGCGGTCGGCACTAAAATCGAATCTCGAACTCATTAAGCAGAATTCGCAGACGCTTGGATTGTGGCTATTCCCATTATCCGGAATGTTGATGCTGGTCTCTCATTGGGCATTTCCGATGATTTTTAATGTGAATTTCAGTAGCAGCGCCACCATATTTAATATTTATTTGTTGTTGATAGTTAGCCGGTTGCTTTTTCCTCAAACTATTCTGATTGGCCTACAGAAGAATCAGGCAATTATGTGGGCCTCGTTTCTTGAAATTGTTCTGAATGTAGCTTTGAGCATCTGGTTTCTGCAGTTTTGGGGTGTCGCCGGGGTTGCTTATGGAACGGTTTGCGCGTATGTTTTTGAAAAACTGTTATTAATGGCCTTTGTAAAGAAAATATATGGTTTTGGCGTTTCTGCTTATTTAAACGTGAAACAGCATCTGCTTTATTCTTTACTTTTGCTGTCGTTATTCATTCTTGTCGAGTTTGTAATTTATTGATAGCCATTTCGGATGAAAATTCTGATTATTACATTCAGTTAGTTTTTGATTTTAAACTTTTGCCTTTAGAATATGGATATTATTATTGATGACCCAATTCGCGAGCGGGAATTTCGCCAGATACTGACAAAAATACGGTTGGTAAAAAATGGCGAAACGGTTGAGCAGATGTGTCAACTTGGCTTGAAATATAAGATAAACTGGGGCGCATCTATTGTTTCGTTGCGCGAAATTGCAGCGCAATACGAGCCCAATCATTTGCTGGCACTGAAGCTGTGGAATAAACAGTGGCGCGAAACGATGATTCTGGCGGCGATGCTCGATGTTCCGTCGGAAGTAACCGAGGAACAGATGGATTACTGGACAAAAAGTCTGGAAACTACAGAAATTGCCGAAGTTCTGAATACCTATTTGTGGTCGAAAACAAAATTTTCGTTTGTCAAGTCGCTTGAATGGTGTCGGGGAAAAAAACATCTGGTTCGTTTTGCGGGTCTGAATTTGATGGGAAGGCTTGCTATTGCTGAAAAGTCTGCCATGGACGATCTTTTTGAGCCATTCTTCGATGTTTTGTCACCTTTGTCAAAGGATACAAAGTTGGAGCAGGTTTTTTACCGTTCCTTTATTCTGCTCGGAATGAAAAACAAACGCATGAATGAAGTTGCTATTCTGTTTGCTGAAGGATTGAAAAATTCTGATTCAGAGGATAGTCGTAATTTGGCTGGTGTGATTCTGTCAGAACTTAAAAGTGAATATGTACAAGAAACAATTGTTAAGAATGCTTAAGATTTAACCGGGTTTGAAAAAGCCTGATTATTTTTGGTACGGTTTTTATGCAATAGAATCGAAAATTTAAACTTTAAACAATGGATCTTACAAAATCATCGAATCCTGTATTTGGGAAGGATATATTTAATCGTTCAGTTTCCAGTACTGACGACGGAGTGATGACCGTAAACGGAACAATTAACAAAACTGGGTTAATGCTGCTGATTGTTGTTTTTGCTGCCACTTTTACATGGCGCAAATTTTTTGGCGCGATCGATCCTGCCACACCCGGAGTGATGCCGCAAGGAATTATGGTCTGGACGATGGTTGGTGCCATTGGCGGTTTTATTACAGCCTTGATTACCACTTTCAGCCCTCGTCGTTCTGCCATGACTGCCCCGATTTATGCCGTTTTTGAAGGCTTATTCCTTGGAGCTGTTTCTGCCATGTTCGAAGCCATGTATCCCGGACTGGTCATGCGTGCCGTTTCACTTACCTTTGGTGTATTCTTTATCATGCTGTTGTTGTACCGTTCAGGAACTATTCGGGCAACTCAAAAATTCAGGACAATTATTTTAGCTGCGACAGGAGGTATAGCTCTTGTTTACCTGATTAGTTTTATTGCCAGTATGTTTGGAACTAATTTCGGTTTCATGTACGGGAATGGTATGGTTGGAATCGGCTTTAGTTTATTTGTTGTAGCCATTGCCGCACTTAGCCTCATCCTCGATTTCGAAATGATTGTACAGGGAGCCAACGCTTATGCTCCCAAATACATGGAATGGTATGGCGCTTTTGGCCTGATGGTTACTTTGATTTGGCTGTATCTGGAAATACTTCGACTACTTTCTAAATTTGCCAGCCGCGATTAATGAAAAGAACACTTCAGTAAAGATATTAAACAGGGACTTCGGTCCCTGTTTTTGTTTTTTATCGATAAATATTAATTTCGGCAGGTTAAAATCAGGTACATTCTATGGAAATTATTCAGGTTTCTGATAAAAAAACAATTTCAGCATTTCACAAACTGCCCTTACATATTTACAAAAAGGATAAAAACTGGGTTCCTCCTTTGCAAATGATGATTGAAGATATTTTTGATCCTCAAAAAAACGCGGGATTTATTGATGGAGATGCCCGAAGGTGGTTGATTAAGGATGGAAAACAATTTCTTGGGCGAATTGCTGCATTTTATGATCGGAATAAGATAGAGGAAGGAAAAGAACAGGCTGGAAATATTGGTTTCTTTGAATGTATTGATAACGAAGATGCTGCCCGGATGCTTTTCGACACCGCCAGAGATTGGCTAAAAAGTGAAGGCTTTACTGCAATGGATGGTCCTGTTAATTTTGGTGAGAATTTCTTCAACTGGGGATTACTGGTTGATGGTTTTCAGCAACAAGGTTTTGGAATGCAGTATCATCTGCCTTATTATAAACGGCTCTTTGAAAACTATGGTTTTAAAACCTACTATCAGCAATTTAGCTATCATCTTGATGTAACTAGCGCCGATCTCCCGCAACGGTTTTGGGAGATTGCCTCATGGGTGGCCAAAAAGAAAGATTTTCGCTACCAAACCTTTTCGTTTAAAGATCAGGATCGTTGCATCGACGATTTTATGACCATCTATCAACAGGCATGGGAAAAACATGGCAATTATAAAACTATTGACCGCGAAGAACTGAAGGCTTTGATCCGAAATGCACGCGTGGTTCTTGAAGAAGAGTTTATCTGGTACGTCTATCACAAGGATGAACCAATCGCCTTTTTTATGATGATTCCTGATTTAAACCAGATTTTAAAATTTTTGAAAAGCGGGAAACTGAATATTTTCAATATTCTAAAATTGTTATACCTGAAGAAACGGAAAACAATGACCCGTACACGGGTGCTGGTAATGGGGGTGGTTCCTAAGTTTCAGCGTTCAGGTATTGAATCAGGGATTTTTTGGCAACTTCGTCAGGTTCTGTTGAAAAAATCATGGTACAACGAGATGGAGTTAAGTTGGGTAGGCGATTTTAACCCCAAGATGATAGCCCTTTTTAATTCTGTAGGAAGCAAATATGCCAAAACCCACGAAACTTTACGATATTTGTTCGATAGGAACAAACCGTTCGAACGGTTGCCGATTATAGAATAATTGAACAGAATACGTTTTTATACTTCCGGAACTAAATTCAAAATACAGTATATTGCTTTTTTAAAATAAGAATTATGCAACTCATACAAGTCGTTGATAAACAATCACGAAAGCTTTTTCATCAGGTTCCATTTCTGATCTATAAAAACGATCCTAACTGGCCTTGCCCGCTGCAAGGTATGGTCGAGGATGTGTTTACTCCATCTAAGAATCCATCTTTTAAAACCGGAGAGGCTATCCGTTGGGTATTGACCGACGAGAAAGGACAGCTACTCGGACGAATTGGTGCCTTTTTTAATAGGAAGAAGACTCATACTTTTGAACAACCTACCGGAGGATGTGGTTTCTTTGAGTGTGTGAATGATTTTGAAGCGGCCAAAATATTATTTGATGCTGCACGCGAATGGCTCCGCGAACGCGGAATGGAAGCGATGGATGGGCCAGTTAATTTTGGTGAGAACTACATCAACTGGGGGCTTTTGGCCGATGGGTATATGCATCAGGGTTTTGGAATGCCATATAATCCACCTTATTATGTTGATTTGTTTAAACAATACGGATTCGAAGTTTATTTTCAGCAGTTCAGTTATCATCTCGATTATTCAAAACCATTTCCGGAACGTTTCTGGAAAATCGCCGGTTGGGTCGCTCAGAAACCGGGTTATTCGTTTGAACATTTCTCGTTCGACAAAGTTGAAAAGTTTATCGACGATTTCTGTTATATCTACGATGAAGCATGGCGGCACATGGAGCATTTTCAGCCATTGGATAAAGATGAGATTCGCGACTTTATTAAATCTGCGAAAGCCATTCTTGATCCTGAAATGGTTTGGTACGCCTATCATGACGGAGTGCCGATTGCCTTATTTGTCATGATTCCGGACATTAACCAGATTTTGAAAAAGCTGAATGGAAAGCTGAATTTCATCAATATTTTGAAGTTCCTGTATTACAAAAAAACAAAGGTAATGACCCGGACCAGGATTTTGATCATGGGCGTAACGCCGAAATATCAAAAGTCAGGAATCGAATCGGCAATTTTCTGGCATCAGGATAAATTAATGAAGCATAAGCCGCAATATACCGAAGTTGAATTGTCTTGGGCCGGCGATTTCAATCCCAAAATTATAGATCTTTACAAGTCGGTTGGCGGGG
>Ga0183100_1001152_pt1 | contig 14415 bp, 11 predicted proteins | sample Biomet2_FD_127789 | JGI IMG/M metagenome (GOLD analysis project Ga0183100, IMG submission 127789) | Microbial communities from bioreactor (seeded with anoxic lake sediment) at LBNL, California, USA - Biofuel metagenome 2 | ecosystem: Engineered > Bioreactor > Anaerobic > Unclassified ...
ATAATAAACTCATCCCAGGTTAGGGACAAAACCTGACGATCGAGATAGTTAATAGTTGTGGCCACAAACAAGAGAGCAACTATTGTCCATCGGTAATTCGTCATCTTCGCGATGCTTTTGGTCGAATGCATAATTTAGTTTTAGTGATTAGGATATTAGTTTATTTTCTGTTACCGAAGTTTTTGAACAATGGCTAATGCTTCCCGACATTTATTGGTTACATAAGCCCAATCCTTCATTTCCAATACATCTTTCGGGAATAATTGTGATCCCATTCCAACACAATGAACGCCAGCTTTGAACCAGCCTTTTAGGTTTTCTTCATCCGGAGAAACGCCACCTGTCGGCATGATGCAGGCATATGGCATTGGGCCCATCACTCCTGAAACGAAGCTCGGTCCGCCAACCGACGATCCGGGGAAAATCTTCACCACTTCGCAACCCAGTTCGTGTGCGCGAGCAATTTCGGTTACTGAACCACAGCCCGGACTCCAGGCAATTTTGCGTTTGTTGCATATTTTAGCCATTTCTTCGTCAATCATCGGAGAGACAATAAAGCTGGCTCCCAACTGAATGTACAAAGCTGTGGTTGGACCATCGATGATCAATCCAACGCCAAGCATCATTTCAGGGCATTCTTTGGCAGCCCACTTATTTAACTCGGCAAACACTTCGTGAGCAAAATCGCCGCGATTGGTAAATTCGAACACACGGATTCCGCCGTCATAACAGGCTTTCAAAACCGACTTGCAGACTTCGATGTCTTTATGATAGAATACAGGAACGATGCCTGTTTCCTTCATTTTTAATGCTACTTCTATTCTTGTAAAACGAGCCATTTGAAATTAAAAATTTGAAATTAAAAATTTAAACTTACCCTCAACTAAGCACAAAAAATCACATATTATTCCTTGTTGAAGACGCAATTTTGCCCAAAATATTCTTCAGTTCAGAAGATTGCTTTACTAACTTTTCGAGCTCTTGTTTTGTAGCTTCTTGGAAAGAAATTGTTGCGCCAATTAGCCTAAGCCAATAATTACTTTCTCTCATTTCTTTCAAAGAAATATCAATCTTAAATAAAAAATCTGCTTTCGAAAATGCTGCCTGAGCTTCTTCATAATTAGCCCCAGAGGACGACGATGATTTAGACAACTGAAACCTGATGTTATTGAATTCAGGCTCGTTAGGTAAATGCCTTAAAAATTTAATGACACCAACTGCAAACGAGAACAACCGTTCAGCTAAATCGACATCCATAATTCAGGAAGCTTTTTAAATTTTTAATTTAAAATTTTTCATTTTGAATTTATCTCGCTACTCTTCCCGAAGCATCGCCGCCCATTAGTTTTTCAACTTCGTCAACAGTTACCTGGTTATAGTCGCCGTAGATGGTGTGTTTCAGGCACGATGCGGCAACTGCAAAATTCAGTGCTTTCTGATCGTTATCGGTGTAAGTCAGCAAGCCGTAAATCAGGCCACCCATGAACGAATCGCCACCACCAACACGGTCAACAATATCGGTAATTTGGTAGGTTGGAGCTTCAAACAAAGCTTTTCCATCCCAAAGTACACCCGACCAACTGTTGTGGTTGGCATTGATCGACCCACGTAAGGTAGTAATTACTTTTTTACAACGAGGAAATTTAGTCATAATCTGTTTTGAAACAGATTCGTAGGCCGCAGCTTCGACATGACCGCCAGTCACATTAACGCCTTCAGGCTTAATGCCCAGAACCATTTCAGCATCTTCTTCATTTCCAAGAACGACGTCAGTTCCTGCAACCAATGCAGGCATCACTTCACCGGCTTTTTTGCCATATTTCCACAAGTTCTTGCGGTAATTCAGGTCGCACGAAACAGTGATTCCCTTTTCGTTGGCTTTCTGGATGGCTTCCAGACAAACATCGGCAGCTCCCTGTGAAATAGCTGGCGTGATTCCAGTCCAGTGAAACCAATTTACGTCTTCAAAAACCTTGTCCCAGTCAATCATTCCTGGTTTAATTTCAGAAACGGAAGAATGAGCACGATCGTAAACCACTTTGCTACTGCGGCTTACAGCGCCGGTTTCGAGAAAATAAATGCCAAGACGTTCACCACCATAAATAATCGAATCCACTCCTACCCCGTATTTTCTCAGGTCCATCTCACATGACTGAGCAATGTCGTTTTTAGGCAAGCGGGTTACAAAATCAACCGGAATGCCAAAGTTAGCAAGCGAAACAGCCACATTAGCCTCACCACCACCAAAAGTGGCGTTTAAACTATCAGTCTGACTAAAACGCAGGTAGCCTGGTGTGGCTAAACGCAACATGATTTCTCCGAATGTAACTACTTTCATCTTAATTCTATTTACTATTTATTGATTTTCAATTCACTAACAAAAGCCCGAAAAGAGAAAAAAGTAAGAAGGAAACGTTTTCTCATTCCTGCTTTCTTTTTCCTTTCCACAAGTGCAATCGATTGCAAATCTACTATTTTTATCAATTTCACCAAGTTCTGTAAGTACCAAAAAGCGGGAAAAACAACTTATTCTTAAAAATTGAAATAGTTTTTTGCATTGTTGAAGCTAATATTTTCAACCATTTGCCCAAGTAATTCCATATCATTCGGAATTTCGCCATTTTCCACATCGTTACCTAAAATATTACAAAGAGTGCGGCGAAAATACTCGTGACGGGTGTACGAAAGAAAACTTCTTGAATCAGTCAACATTCCCACAAAACGGCTCAGCAAACCTAAGTTCGACAAAGCATTAATCTGTTTTTCCATGCCATCTTTCTGATCGAGGAACCACCAACCAGAACCCCATTGAATTTTTCCCGGAACGCTTCCATCCTGGAAATTACCAATCATGGTAGCGTACAGCTCATTATCAGCCGGATTCAGGTTATACAAAACCGTTTTACACAGTTTATCTTCCATATCCAGGCGGTTCAGCAATTTCGACAAAGGTTCAGCAACCGGTTTATCTCCAATGGAATCAAACCCGGTATCAGGGCCTAATTGATTAAACAAACGGGTATTGTTATTCCGGAGCGCTCCAATATGTAACTGCTGGGTCCATCCGCGCGAGTGGTCCATCACCCCAAATTCGTACAACATGCACGATTTAAATTTCAGGATTTCTTCGGAATCCAGTTTACTTCCCGACCTTACTTTAGTGAAAATGGCACGAATTTCTTTTGCGGTATAATCGTCTGCAAAAGCGGTATCCAATCCATGATCAGACAACCGACATCCGTTTTCGTGGAAATACTGATGCCGTTTATCCAGAGCAATGATCAAGTCAGAAAAAGTACTAATTTCCATTTCAGCGACTGTGGCCAACTGAAAAATGTATGAATTATAAAATGTCGGGTCGTCAACCATCATGGCTTTGTCAGGACGCCATGCCGGAAGCACAGCAACCTCAAAACCTGATTCTTTTATCTGACGGTGATATTCAAGTGAATCAACCGGATCATCCGTAGTGCAAATAGTATGGACATTGGCTTTCCGGATAATGCCACGACAACTGTATTCCGGAGTCTGTAACTTTGCATTGCAGGCATCGTAGATGCGACGGGCATTTTTAGGGCTTAAAACTTCGTTGATCCCGAAGAATTTCTTCAGTTCGAGGTGAGTCCAGTGATACAATGGATTCCGTAACGTTTGAGGAACGGTTTCTGCCCATTTTTCAAACTTTTCCCAGTCGGTGGCATCGCCGGTGCAGAAACGCTCTTCAACGCCATTGGTGCGCATTCCGCGCCATTTGTAATGGTCACCGGCCAGCCATATTTCAGTAATCGTATTGAACCGACGGTCTTCGGCAATATCTTTGGGGTTGATGTGACAGTGGTAGTCGAAAATTGGCATTTTAGCCGCATGTTCGTGATACAGTTTCTGTGCAGTTTCGGTCTGCAACAGAAAGTTTTCGTCCATAAAAGGTTTCATATATTCCTGATTTTAAATTTACTTTTTGAATGAAAAGTGCCTAAAGTGAACTAGAGTGCCTCAAGTTCGGAGTTAAAATAACTTTAGGCACTCCAAACTTTAGCTCACTTTGAACTATAGATTGAATAGACGTTTCAGATGTCGTTCGTAAATGTTTTCTTCAACGCACTGGCCAACCACATCTGCATGTTTTTTCAGAAGGTCGGTATAAGTTGTACCCATCTCAGAAGCAACTTTATAGCCCACATGAATCAACTGGCGGAAATTTGGGTTATAATCGGGATGACCAGGAATGTGGCGCAAGGTATTGGCGTATTTTTCGCTTGTCCAACCGGCACCTTCAGTAACAGAAGGAAGTTTCGAATCGTCAATATCAATTACATCGGCATATGGAGCACATAATTCGTCTTTGCGGCCCAATGCAATCGTATAAATTGATTTTGCTGCTTCCAAAGCTTCGCCGCCTGCAACTGCAAGCCCGATCACTTCTTCGAGCCAGGTGGTACCGGCAGTTTTCACATGAATGCCTTTATCGTATTTCTTAATAATACCGGCCATAATCGGATAAATAGTAAATTTATCGCTTCCGGAATGAACACTGAGTTTAAGCTCTTCTGGCAAACCAAATTCCTTAACGGCAAAGTCGATCACCAGCACATCTTCTTCAAATTCTTTGGCAAACTGATCAACATTTCCGGTATAATCAACGCCTTTATTAAAGCGGCCTGTAAATTTAGGAGCAATGGTTTGTGCCGGAACGCCTTTATCTGCAAGCATTTTCAGGATAAAAAACAGGTCAACTGGCGTTTGCGGACTTTCCACTTCATCCATCGAAACTTCTGTAATGAAATTACCAACGCCTTTCTTTTCCTTCAGAAAATTATAAATCTCGGAAGCCTGTTGCGTTGCGGCCAAGAATTTATGTGCTATTTTTTCAATCAACTCTTCTGAAACGTCGATTGTATGGTTAATTCCAGGAATAAATAGTTTTCCAACGTATTTGGAACACGAAGCGACGAAAGCTTTCACCTCGGCTTCCGGACTTTCTTTTCCAATAAACGAAGCCACGTCCAAGGTAAAGAAGTCAGCAGTTTCAACAAACGGAGCAACCGTTCCCATGTTGATGTGATCGGCATCAACAAAGTATTTTCCGGAGAAACCCAAGGCAGCAACAGCCGCATCAGCTTCTTTCCGGACATCAGCCGGATGCGAATGCACATACATGTGCTCGCGGTTCGACTTGTTCCAAACCGGACTAATATCCAACCCTGTCTGGTTGGCTTTCATAATTCCACGAAGCTGAGCCACTCCCTGATGAGAGAAGCGATCACCGATTCCTAAACTGTATTTTCCTAATTGCATACTGTATTAATTTACTGGAACATAAAAAAAGAAAAGATTTTTCCGTGTACGGACACGAAAGTAGATACAATATCTTTAATCTGCAACGATGATGAATTAAAAATGGCGAAAAATGTTTTAAAATAGTTTTTCCGTGTTCGTACACGACATCAGGAAAAAATTATTTAGCTTTGTTCCTGCCGAATAAATTCATCACTAAAATTGAATCGTCATCAAAGCAATTAATCGCACCCGGATCAAGGACATTGCACTAAAAGCAAACGTTTCGATTGGAACGGTTGACCGTGTAATACATAAGCGTGGCGAAGTTTCGAAAACCACCCGTGAAAAAATCCTTGCAATTATCGAAGAATTGGAATACCAACCAAACTTAATGGCAAGTACGTTGGCATCAAAAAAAACTTTCTCGTTTGCCATATTGGTCCCCGAACCCATTTCGCCTGAAGCTTATTGGAATAAACCTTTGATAGGCATTCAAAAAGCTTTTGACGAAATTCATCAGTATGGAGTAAACGTCTCTATTCATTTATTTAAGCAATCAGACCCGGAAACGTTCAACAAAGAAACCGGAATCATCCTCAACAATAACCCTGAAGGAGTAGTACTTGCGCCATTCTTTTCGCGGGAATCAAAAGAGTTTATCGCCGAACTGAAGAACCGAAACATTCCGTATGTTTTTATCGATTCGAATATCAAGGAATGTGATAAGCTAAGCTACATCGGCCAGAATTCGTTTCAATCAGGCACATTGGCGGCCAAACTGCTTGACTACTCCATTCCGGTAGATGCTTCAATCCTGATTTTGCATTTTGCCAAACAATTGGACAACATGAACCATTTAGTACAGCGCGAAAAAGGATTCTATGAGTATTTCAGTAAAAACAAACCTGAAGAAAAGAGAAAGCTGATCACCCAGGAAATTGCTGATCCTACTTCCGAAGAAACACAAAAGACTATAGAGACCGTGTTGCAAGCAAACCCTGAAATTCAAGGCATTTTTGTGACCAACTCTCAGGTTTATTACCTGGGACGTATTCTTGAAAAACTAAATCTGACAGGTATCCGCGTTATCGGTCACGACTTAATCAACGAGAACATCAATTTTCTAAAGAAAGGAATTATTGACTTCCTGATTTGTCAGCGACCTGAGGAACAAGGATTCAATGCGATTATAACTCTTTTCGAGTATCTCGTTTTGAAAAAAGAGGTGAAAAATGAAAACTATACGTCCATCGATATTATTACCAAAGAAAATCTGGATTATTATAAATAACTAAACGATAAGTAAATGAAATGAACATGATTTGCAAAAACACCAATCAAACTGAATATCACAAATCATGCAAATTCCATACGACAATTAAAAATTAAAAAATAAACGTATGAATCCAATTAGTTTTAATGACCTAAATGGTAAAGTGTGTGTAATCACAGGTGGCGCTGGTGTTATCGGTTCAGCAATGGTTAAAGCAATGGCTTCGGTAGGGGTAAAAATTGCTATTGCCGATATCAATAAAGAAGTTGCAGACAAAGTAGCTGTTGAAATCTCAAAAGAGTACAATGCTGAAGTTATTGGTATTGAGGCCAATGTTCTCGACAAAACATCGTTGCAAAAAGCAAAAGCAGAAATCAATGAAAAATTAGGACCGATTGACATTCTGATAAACGGAGCCGGTGGCAATCATCCCACTGCAACAACCAAGGTAGAACAAATGGACGACGATAGTCTCGATCATTTGGAAGATACATTTTACGGTCTGGAACTGGACGGTTTCGATAAGGTTTTTGCACTGAATTTTAAAGGTACGGTTCTTCCGTCAATCGTGTTTACTCAGGATATGCTAAAAGCAAAGAAAGGCGTTGTTCTTAACATTTCTTCGATGAATTCGTACAAACCTCTGACTAAAATTCCGGCTTATTCAGCAGCCAAAGCTTCAGTCAACAATTTTACGCAATGGCTTGCTGTTCATCTGGCTAAAGTGGGCATCCGTGTAAATGCCATTGCTCCCGGATTCTTTATCACCAACCAAAACCGTTTTTTGGTTTTGGATGAAAAAACCGGAGGTTTTGCTCCCCGAGGACAGAAAATTGTAAATAACACACCAATGGGCAAATTTGGCGAACCTGAAGATTTACAGGGTGCTACCTTGTTCCTTCTTTCTGATGTTTCGTCGTTCATTACCGGAATTGTGATCCCGGTTGACGGCGGTTACAGCGCATTCGGAGGAGTGTAAAAAGTTTCAAATTCCAGGTTCCAAATTCCAAGTGTGGGGTTAAACTGGAACTTGAAATTTGAAACTTGGAACTGTTTGATTTTCTAACATCTAAAAATCTAAAATATGACCATCGAATTAAAACAAAACTGCAAATATGCTCTGGTGGTTCCGACCAGTATGGGCGTCCGCATCACACCGGTAAACGGACAACCGGTGCACTCCAGCAACCTGTTCGAAATGCAGGCCACCAGCGCTGAAACTAACGTGGCCAATATTTCATCTTCATTGGGTCTTCCGGTGAAAGTACTGACCACCTTTGTGAAAGACAGTCCGATTGCCCAATTCATCAAGAGCAGCCTTCGCGCACGCGGAATGGATTACGAGGGACCAGAAGTAGCACAAGGCGGTCCGTGGGGTTATCGTCACCAGTTCAACATTGCTGACAGTGGTTTCGGAACACGTGGTCCACGTGTGCAAAACGATCGTGCCGGCGAAGTGGGCCGCACATTGAACGTGAAAGACTTCGATCTCGACCGGATTTTCGGTCAGGAAGGCGTACAAATCGTGCATCTTTCAGGTTTAATTGGCGCTCTTTCCCCTGAGACCAGTACTTTTTGCCTCGAAATTGCCCGTGCCGCCAAGAAATATGGCACCCGCATCGCTTTCGACCTGAATTACCGGGCATCGTTCTGGAAAGGCCGTGAAGCCGAACTACATGCAAACTTTACTGAAATTGCTTCCGTAGCCGACATTCTGATTGGCAACGAAGAAGATTTCCAGCTTTGTCTGGGTATTGAAGGACCGGAAGCCGGTGGCAAAGGCATTGAAGCCGAAATTGAAGGGTTCAAAGGCATGATTGGTCGCGTAAAAGCTGCTTTCCCGAATGCTTCGGTTTTTGCAACCACACTGCGACAGGTCATCAGCGCCAACGAACACCTTTGGGGCGCTATCATGCTCGAAGGTAATGAATGGCAAGTCATTGAACCACGCAAAATTGGTGTACTCGACCGCATTGGCGGTGGTGACGGCTTTGTCGGCGGTTTGCTTTATGGCATCCTGAAAGGCTGGGACCCTGAAAAATGGCCACAATTTGGCTGGGCAACCGGCGCTCTTGCAACCACTTTCCTCACCGACTATGCCCAACCTGCCGACGAAGACATGGTTTGGAGCATCTGGGGCGGAAACGCGCGCGTTAAACGATAGGATTTTCATGTCCGTCACATGAATGTGACGGCAAAGAATAGGCTTGATATTTATTGCCATTTATCCTTTGCCGTTTGGTTTTAGCCAACGGACATGCCAATTACATTAAAATTATTTGGCTATGTTATATTACGAAATAGGCTCAACAGAAATAGAACTTTCTGCTGAAGATTTAGAAAAAGGTCTTTTCGAAGCGCTCGAAAAACTAGGCACGAAAACGAAGGTATTGGCCATTCCGCCGGATTATACCCGCTTGCCCAGTCGCGCCGGAGAACTGACCGAAATGGCCTGGCAATACTACGGCGACGCGCTTACCGACGTGCTTCCGGCTTTGGGAACCCACTCTCCCATGACCGACCACCAGATTGCGCACATGTTTGGCTCGATGCCGGCTTCGCTCATTCGCGAGCACGACTGGCGCAACGACGTAGTAACTGTTGGAATCGTCCCTGCTGAATTTGTGAAAAAAGTTTCGGGCGGAGCGGTCGAATTTCCTTGGCCTGCACAAGTAAACAAACTGTTGTTGAATGGCAACTTCGATTTGATTTTGTCGATCGGCCAGGTAGTACCTCATGAAGTGGTGGGAATGGCCAACTATAACAAAAATATTTTCGTCGGAACAGGCGGTGTGGAAGGCATCAACAAAAGTCATTTTGTGGGAGCTGCCTACGGAATGGAGCGAATGATGGGTCATGCCGATACGCCGGTGCGCCGAATTTTCAACTATGCTTCGGAAAACTTCACCAACCATTTGCCGATTGTTTATGTGCAAACAGTCGTTGGCCTTGACAAAACCGATGGCAAAATTAAAACTCGCGGATTGTTTATTGGCGATGATTTCGAAGTATTCGACAAAGCTGCCAAACTGGCTTTGCTAGTCAACTTCGAGTTGCTCGATAAACCGCTGAAAAAAGTAGTGGTTTACCTTGATCCTACCGAATTTAAAAGCACCTGGCTGGGCAATAAGTCGATTTACCGAACCCGGATGGCTATTGACGACGAAGGCGAACTGATTATTCTGGCTCCTGCCCTGAAAGAGTTTGGCGAAGACAAGGAAATCGACCGACTGATTCGTAAATACGGCTATTTCGGAACGCCTGCCACACTGAAAGCTTGCGATGAAAACGAAGAACTGCGCAACAATTTGAGTGCGGCAGCACACCTCATTCACGGCTCTTCGGAAGGACGTTTCAGCATTACCTATTGCCCAGGCAAAGGTGCAGGAAACCTGTCTCAGGCTGAAGTGGAGAGTGTTGGGTTCAAATATGCCGACATCGATGAAGTGACCGCCAAATATGATCCGGCAAAGCTAAAAGACGGATACAATACGATGCCTGATGGAGAAGAGATTTTCTATATTTCCAATCCGGCGTTGGGTCTGTGGGCGTTTAAGGATAGGTTCAAGTATTAATTAACGATTGTAGATTTGCTCAAAATCGTTAATCGTTGATCGCTAATCACATCAGAATGTTTAAAATTCAGGAAGTAAACTGGGGAATTATCGGCTGCGGCAATGTCACTGAACTAAAAAGCGGTCCGGCCTTCAACAAAACCGAACATTCGCGTTTGGTGGCGGTGATGCGTCGAAATGCAGTTATGGCTGAAGATTATGCCAAACGACATAATGTTCCGAAGTTTTATGCTGATGCAAGTCTACTGATCAATGATCCGGAAGTGAATGCCATTTACATTGCCACGCCACCCAACACCCATGCTTCGTATGCAATTCAGGCCATGCGCGCCGGGAAACCGGTTTATGTGGAAAAGCCAATGGCGCTGAATTACAAAGAGTGTCAGGAAATGATCCGTATTTCCGAAGAAACCGGGATGCCTTTGTTTGTAGCATATTACCGCCGTACTTTGCCCGCCTTCCTGAAAGCGAAAGAACTGATCGACAACGGAATCATTGGCAAACCGCTGACTGTAAATGTTCGCCTGCATAAATCATCCGGAGAAAAAGATCGATTCCCTGAAAAGCAATCGTGGCATATAAATCCGGAGATTGCCGGTGCTGGATATTTCTATGATTTAGCTTCGCATCAGTTCGATTATCTGGATTTTGTATTCGGCCCGATTACCGAAGTTCATGGTGTTGCAAAAAATATCGCCGGATTTTACCCTGCTGAAGACACCGTCTCTGCTGCCTTTGCGTTTGATTCAGGAGTAAACGGAACCGGTAGTTGGTGCTTTGTTGTACCAAAAGGAACAGAAGAAGACATTATCGAGATTACCGGCACCAAAGGGAAACTCACTTTTTCCAGTTTTCAGCATGGCGATGTGAAATTGACAACTCCAGAAGGAACGGTCAGTTTTAGTTTTCAAAATCCTGAAAACATACAACACAACTTGATCGCTCAGGTCGTAAAAACACTAAGAGGAGAAAGCGAATGCGTGAGTACCGGAAAATCAGCAGCCAGAACGAGCAAGATTCTGGAAAAGATTGTGAAAGAGTATTATAAACAACCAATATCCAGATTACCTGGAACTTGGAATTTGAAACTTGGAACTATGAAGATAGTAATTGACGATAAAATCCCCTACATCCGTGGCGCTTTTGAAGGAGTGGCCGAGGTGGTCTACCTGGCAGGATCGAAAACGACACCTGAAGTGGTGAAAGATGCCGACGCCATTGTAACCCGCACCCGAACCATCTGCAACGAAAAGCTACTGGCCGGTTCATCGGTGAAGTTCATTGCCACAGCGACCATTGGCTACGACCATATCGACACCGACTACTGCGACGTCGCCGGAATCAAATGGACCAATGCCCCGGGCTGCAACAGCAAATCGGTAGAACAATATATCGCTTCAACGCTGATGGTGTTGGCCGAACGGAAAAATCTGCAATTAAAAGACCTTACGATTGGCGTGGTTGGCGTTGGGAACGTAGGGAGCAAAGTGGCCCGCATCAGTGAGTTGTTTGGCATGAAAGTGCTGAAAAATGACCCGCCTCGCGAACGTGCTGAAGGTTCGGCTAAATTTGTTAGTCTGGAACAGGTGATGGAAGAAGCTGACATCATCACGCTGCATGTTCCGCTGAATATGAAAGGTGAAGATGCCACATTCCACTTAGGTAACGACGAATTCTTTTCAGGATTGAAAAAGAAACCCGTCGTAATCAACTCGTGCCGCGGCGAAGTGGTGGATACTCTGGCCGTGAAAGCAGCGCTGAAAAGCAACCAGATTTCAGGATTTGTTTGCGACTGCTGGGAAAACGAACCCGACCTTGATCTGGAATTGTTGGCTATGACAGAAATTGCAACTCCACATATTGCCGGATATTCTAAAGATGGCAAAGCTACCGGAACTGAAATGAGTGTTCATACGATCAGCAACTATTTCGACCTTGGATTGGAAAGCTGGCAGCCTTCAGGAGTGGAGCAACCAGCAAATCCGTTTTTTGAACTGGACGGTGCCGGACTAAGCGAACAGGAAATTATTTCCAAAGCCATTTTGCATACCTACGATATCCGGAACGACGATGCCAATTTCAGGAAAAACACGGCACAATTCGAACAACTGCGTGGCGATTACCCAACAAGAAGGGAGTTTCCGGCGTTTACCGTTGTTCCAAAGAATATCGGGGAAGAAACGTTGGAAGTTTTGCGAAAAATTGGATTTAAAATTAACTAGTCATGGGTAGTCATTCGCTTCGTGTCATTCATTGAGAAAGAATAAATGACTAAAGATGACCACTTAATGACAACAAATGACCAATAAATAAACATTCTAAAATCAATAAAAACATGAAAAAATTAGCAGACATTGGATTAATCGGGTTGGCCGTGATGGGCGAAAACCTGGTACTAAACATGGAAAGTAAAGGCTTTACCGTAGCTGTTTTTAACCGTACAACCGCTCGCGTTGACGAGTTCATGGCTGGTCGCGGCGCAGGCAAAAAATTCATTGGAACTCATTCGATTGCTGAGTTGTGCGCTTCGCTCGAACGTCCGCGCAAAGTGATGATGTTGGTAAAAGCCGGTCAGCCGGTTGACGATTTCATCGACCTGATTATCCCTCATCTGGAACCTGGAGACATCATTATCGACGGCGGAAACTCGCATTTTCCCGATACGATTCGCCGCACCAAATATGTGGAGAGTAAAGGACTGCTCTATATTGGAACCGGTGTTTCGGGTGGTGAAGAAGGCGCGCTGTTAGGCCCGTCGATGATGCCTGGTGGATCGCCTGCTGCATGGCCTGCTGTAAAAGAGATTTTCCAGGCTGTATCAGCCAAAGTGGAAGACGGATCTCCTTGCTGCGACTGGGTGGGCGAAGGCGGCGCCGGCCACTTTGTAAAAATGGTTCACAACGGAATTGAATACGGCGATATGCAGATCATTTGCGAAGCTTACCAAGTGATGAAAGACCTGTTGGGCATGAGCGCCGACGAAATGCACGAAGTTTTCACAAAGTATAATGAAGGCGACCTCGATTCGTACCTGATTGAAATTACCCGCGACATTCTGGGTTACAAAGACGAAAAAGGCGAAGCTTTGGTTGAAAAAATCCTCGACACAGCCGGACAAAAAGGAACTGGAAAATGGACTGCCGTTGCTGCCCTAGATTTTGGCATTCCGTTGACTTTGATCGGCGAATCGGTATTTGCACGCTGTTTATCGGCACAGAAAGACCTGCGCGTTGCAGCTTCGAAAGTGATCAGCGGACCGGCTGTAAACAAAAACATCGACAAAGCACAGATGATTTCTGACCTGAAAGATGCCTTGTTTGGCGCAAAAATCATTTCGTATGCACAAGGCTACAACCTGATGATGGAAGCTGCCAATGAATACGGATGGAACCTGAATTATGGCGGCATTGCCCTGATGTGGCGCGGTGGATGTATCATCCGCTCGGTATTCTTAGGCGACATCAAAAAAGCATTCGATCAGAACCCGAACCTGCAAAACCTGCTGCTCGACCCATATTTCAAAGAAATCGTTGAAAAAGCTCAGGCTGGATGGCGCCGTGTTTGCGCCACTGCTCTGACCAACGGAATTCCCGTACCGGCATTAACTTCAGCGCTTTGCTACTTCGACGGATTCCGCAGCGAACGTTTGCCAGCCAACCTGTTGCAGGCTCAACGCGATTACTTTGGCGCTCACACCTACGAACGCATTGACCAGCCACGTGGCGAATTCTTCCACACCAACTGGACCGGAAGAGGTGGCGACACCACTTCAAGAACTTACGTGGTTTAGCCTTCGACAAGCGTTCGACTGAGCTCACACCGAAGTCTCAGGCACCAATCTAGTCAGGGGTTCACACCAAGTGAAGCCCTGACTCTACAAAATACAAAAGCCGCTTTCCGGAAAATGGGAAGCGGCTTTTTGCGTTTAATGCGATGACTGGAGTTCATCGGATCAATATAATTTTCAATATCCTACAACCATTTCAGCAATTTCTTCAAACAATCTATCCGATTTTGAAATTTCATTATTTGTTAATTGTTCGTCGTTCATTAACTCTGTTATTCTAATGAGTAATTTTTCAATTTCAAATTTCGATATTGTACCTTGTTTGCTATTTTGAGACATTCCACGATAAAACTGGATTGCCAATAAATACCGTACGCAGATAACTCGAATTTCACGAGGAGTTAGCTCTTGAACACTCAAATCTGAAATTTTTCCATTCACTAAATCAATCAAAATTTCATTCGTAATCGGTTCGGTTGTTACGACTGTAATGGACGTTTCTT
>Ga0183100_1001153_pt1 | contig 14411 bp, 20 predicted proteins | sample Biomet2_FD_127789 | JGI IMG/M metagenome (GOLD analysis project Ga0183100, IMG submission 127789) | Microbial communities from bioreactor (seeded with anoxic lake sediment) at LBNL, California, USA - Biofuel metagenome 2 | ecosystem: Engineered > Bioreactor > Anaerobic > Unclassified ...
AGTGAAGTATAAAAGCAGTGAAGTGACAACGAAGTTGCCAGTGAAGTATAAAAGCAGTGAAGTGACAACGAAGTTGCCAGTGAAGTTGTAGCATAGCTACAAGTGAAGTGCACTTCGTGCAGTGAAGTTCTCCTTCGGAGAAGTTATGGATGTTTTCATACGAAAACTAGAATTTATAAAAGCAAATAGAAAAAAATAGAATTAAGTTCATTTATAAGTTTAAGTTTTTAGAATAAAAACTTTCCTTAACTGTTCGCTCGCGAACACTTCACTGCGACGTTAGTCGCATTTCACTTATGCGACAGCATAACTTCACTTGTGCTGAAAGCACAACTTCACTGCTTTATTAGCCGCACTTCACTTATGCGGAGCATAACTTCACTTGTGCTGAAAGCACAACTTCACTGCTTTATTAGCCGCACTTCACTTATGCGGAGCATAACTTCACTTGTGCTGAAAGCACAACTTCACTGCTTTATTAGCCGCATTTCACTTCTGCCTCCTGCACAACCTCTCTTTCCCTGCACCAGAGTACAATGTTCCTTACATAACAGACAGCGGCAATAAAAAACTACAAAAACCTGTACATAAAATGTTGCAGAACTATAAATAAGTGCTATAATGTCCATATATAAGGGCAATAAAACCTCTTGCATCCGCAGCAAATATCGTTTCCCTCAAACAGGGGTTTAGCCCAATTTATAAAGGAGGCTATTACGTATGGCTGAAACAAAAAAAGTTGTAAAGAAGGCTGCTCCTAAGAAAGCTGCTGCGAAAAAAGTCGTTGAAAAAAAAGCTCCTGAAAAAAAAGTGACTGCTAAGAAAGCTGTGGCTAAAGCTGAAGTTGTTAAAAAGGCTCCTGCTAAGAAAACAGCAGCTAAGGCTGAAGTTGCTAAGAAAGTTACTGAGAAAAAAGTAACTGCTAAGAAGGCTGTAGCTAAAGCTGAAGTTGTTAAAAAAGCTCCTGCTAAGAAAACAGCAGCTAAGACTGAAGTTGCTAAGAAAGCCCCTGCTAAAAAAACAGCAGCTAAGACCGAGGTTGCAAAAAAAGCCCCTGCTAAAAAAACTATTGCGAAAAAATAATTTTATATAAAATAAAGACCAATACAATTTGTATTGGTCTTTATTTTTGTTTTACATCTTTAACATTTTTTGTCTTAGCATTTTTTGCATCGTTAGTAGTATTTGCACCTTGCAGGGCATACACTACAAAATTAGCTGTAAGTTCTAATGTACCATCTTTTTGTGCCCCAAATTTAGCACTTTGCAAATTTACAAACCGATCATTATTTTCTACTTGCTGCAGAAAATTAATAAGATGAAAATAATCACCTGACAGCTTCATTTCAAGCGGAAGTCCTACTGCAATCCCGACTTTTGTATAGCTTTTAGGCGCTATGCCAATAAGAGTTATACCATTAGCATCTGCAAGCTTACTATACTCACCAACCAAATCCGGCACAAAAACTTTATCTGGCAGTTTTTTCTGTGCTTGTTCCAATTTCAACTTTTGTATATTTTGCAAGGCTTCATAATCTTGGTTTTGCGTGGCAAACGTTTGTAATTCAGCTAATTGTGTATTTGCTAACAACATTTTTCCTCTTATCGTCTCCCTGTCAATACTCAAAGGTCTAATAGTCCAGAAGTAAAGCATGGTACAAGCTATAAGAACTATAACAAAATAGATGCCATATTTAGCATTTTCCGAAGGTGTCAGTTCAAATTTACTTAGCATTAGGCACACCACCATTCTTGGTTACATTAATAGTAAATTTAATGATACTAATGCTATTTTGCCCTGCGGCTTTTGTAGTTTGCGTCCCCACTAGCGAAACAGAAGTAATAGTGGGATCTTTTTGCAAGTTGCTAATAAACGTCAAAAGTTGCTCCATCTTTAAAGCATTGCCCTCAATAGTAATATTATTAGCTTTATCTGATGTTTGCCCCACAGAAGTCAGCCAGCAGCCATAAGGTGTAATATTACCTAAATTCGCTAAATACTGACTCCAAAGCATTCTTGTTTTTTTCAGTGTAGCAATAATGCTCTCTCTCTTTTTTATGTCGGCGTTTTGTACTTGCGTCAAATCATAACGTTCTTGCCACAAATGCATACTAGCAAGGTTACTTTGTATGTCGTTTAATTTTGACTCGTTATATTTAAACATGAAAAGGTTATAGCCCCACAATAATAGGGTAACCGCCAAAGCAAAATATATCCCAAAAATATAAATTTTGTAAATAGGGAAGCCCTTTTTCCGCCTGTCTAGTGGTATAAGATTAATACTAATCATCTACACTACCTCCTGCCATAGCCGCGCCAATAGCTACACCTAAGGAAGGAGCATTAACTTGCACCTTGTTTTTCTCAAAGCGAGAATCAAAGTTGACTACTTTTAGTATATCGAAAAGCTCAACCTTAATATCCAACTGTTCATCCATTATTTCCTGCATACCCAATAAAGCCGCACCACTGCCAACTAAGACTAAATTTGTAAATGATGCGTCTTTTTTATTAAGGACATAGTAATCACCTGTACGCCTGCATTCCTTGACAAGGTCGCTCACAGCAGCCCTTAAGGCTTCACGAACAGCTTCTTTCTCCTTGTCCTCGCTTTGTAACAACTTTTCTCGCCGCAAAATATCCATTGCCTCAGAGACACTTACTTGCATATTCTCTGCAATTATTTTCCCAAAAGTCAAGCCGCCGGTTTGGATACTTCTCTGGGCTACCGGGGCGCCTTTTTGGAAAATTGTCATTAACGAATATGTTCTTCCTAAGTGCAACAAGATAAAATCGGCGTACTTATTAGGCATAGTCCTATACCATGACAAAACATCAATATCAAGTTTGAGAATATTAAGTTCTAAAGCATCCCCCACGTCAAGTAAAGCATTTATAACATCCTTCGGTGATGCCACAAGAATTACCGGTTGCTGTCCATCTTCATTTAATTCACCGAAAACAGCAAAATCCACATAATATGTATCTGCCTCGTAAGGAACATATTGGGCAGAATCCCAAATTACCGCCTGTTGCATCTCTTCTTCTGACATCGGCGGCATCACTATTTCTCTCACAAAAGCATTTCTGCCCCCAATACTAAAAACACAATCCTTAGCCCCAAAGCCATGTTTTTTTATTAAATCCGATAAAAAATTAGCTATTTCCTCAGTATTAGTAGTCAGCCCTGTACCACGAAGTTCTTGTGGTAAATCTGCTAATACATAGTCTGTTACTTCCGGCATGCCCTTACCCTTCATATTAAGCTGGACTACTTTAACTCTATCAAAACCAATATCCACGCCTAAAACAACTTCTGGGCGTGGGTAAAATATTTTATTAATTAAAGCTTTAATATGCATTATTTTGATCCTTCCCCAGTGCGTTTTTAGTACAAAATATGCGTAAATTATATTAAATTTAATTAAGTTTGGCATACTCAAAATAATTATATCATATCAGAACAGCTCTAAAGCCTTTTACGAAAAAAAACGCCAGTAATAAAATATCATATAGGGAGCATATAAAAGTGCTAAATATGCTCCTAAACACAAGTAAGGTCCAAAAGGAATGGGGTCCTTACGCTTTTTAATACCTGTAGCTAAAAGCAACACTCCAATAACGCCACCCATCACAAAGGCTAAAAGCAGACACACTAATGCTGCTTTCCAGCCTAGCCAAAGGCCAAGGACAAAACTCAATTTTACATCACCCTCGCCCATACCGCCCCTACTAATAAAATATATTCCTAACATTAGCCCGCCTGCTAAGAGCATACCATAGAGTGCTCCCCAATAATCTTTAGTATAGACTGCTACATAACAGATTCCACATAATAGCATGAAAACAAGTACCTGATCCAAAATAATCTGATGGTCAAAATCCACAAAGGTTATAACTACAAGGGAAGCAACTAAAGCAAAAACCAAAAATAATGGCAGCCCCGGAAGATATTGCAATCCACAAATGGCAAACAAACACCCTGTTAATAGCTCAACTAAGGCGTAGCGGGGACTATAGGCCGTACCGCAATAGCGGCATTTTCCGCCCAAAAAAATATAGCTTAAAACCGGAACCATATCTAAAGGTCCCAGCACGTGGCCACAGGTACCGCAAGATGATGGCGGTGAAATAATAGAGCGTCCTTCCGGTATACGGTAAATGCACACATTAAGAAAACTTCCTACCACTACTCCTATAATAAAATATGAAATAAACAATAAAACCATATAAACAACTCCTGACTAAAAGGTATTATCACTCATTATAAACCAGCAAATCGGATAAGAAAACCCTTTTATCCCTGATTACTTGTGCGCAGTTGAATTGCTTCGGAAATATGTCTGCCGGTAATAATATTACTGGCACTTAAATCTGCTATGGTCTGAGCTACTTTAATAATGCGGTCATGGCTTCTGGCACTAAGCCCTAAGCCTACGAAATATTTTTCCAAAAGCACTTCGGCTTGAGTCTCTAGGATACAATGCTTTTTTATTTCTTTGTGACCCATGTCAGCATTACAATGAAGTTTAGTGCCCTCTAGCCTCTTAAGTTGTAGGTCTCTTGCCGCTTTCACTCTTTTTCTAATAGTTGCAGAACTTTCTACTGGCAGAGTATTTTTCATATCCTTGTAATTGAGCCTGGGAACATGGATTTGTATATCTATACGGTCCAATAAGGGACCTGATATTTTCTTTTGATAACGTTCTATTTCGTTAGGCCGGCAAGTACATTCATGTACGCCGTCTTCTTCTCCATAAAAACCACAGGGACAAGGGTTTTCTGCCGATACCAAAATAAAGGTAGCCGGAAAAGATAAGGAAGCCTGTACCCTGCTAATAGTTACAAAGCCGTCTTCCAAAGGTTGGCGTAATACTTCTAGGGCACTGCGAGAAAATTCAGGCAGTTCATCCAAAAAGAGAACTCCGTTGTGGCTAAGGGTCACTTCTCCCGGTTTGGGAACACTGCCGCCACCTATAAGTGCATTATGAGAAATAGTATGATGTGGACTACGAAAAGGTCTTTCCATTACTAGGCCTTTTGTTTTCCCCAAAAGCCCGGAAATACTATAAATCTTTGTAACTTCTAATGCCTCTTCTTCCGTCATAGGCGGCAAAATAGTAGGCAGTCTACGTGCCAGCATGGTCTTGCCTGCACCCGGAGCACCAATCATAAGTACGTTATGCCCCCCTGCCGCGGCAATTTCCAAAGCCCTTTTAGCCACTACCTGCCCTTGTACATCCGCAAAGTCTACCTGCGTGAAATGATTAGTTTCTAATTTCAATCTGTGTTTTGGCAGAGGCGTGAGAATAATATTTCCATTTAAATGTTTGGTCATTTCTTCTAAGGTAGCAGGCGTATACACTATAATACCATCCACTAATTCTCCTTCCGCACTATTACCTTGAGGAATAAAAATTTCTTTTTTGCCTACTTCTTTTGCTCTTATAATCATAGGTAAAATACCTTTAATCTCACGGATGCTTCCATCTAAGGCCAACTCTCCCGCGAAAATAATGTCATCTATATTTGCACAGGCTATTTGTCCTGTTCCCAGCAAAATACCTGTAGCAATTGGCAAATCTAGTCCTGAGCCATCTTTCTTTAAATCTGCCGGAGCTAAATTTACTGTAATATGCACGCTGGGAAAACGAAAACCCGAATTCTTAATTGCCGCCTTTACTCTCTCTCGTGATTCTTTCACCGCTGTATCCGGTAACCCTACAATATCAAACCCCGGTAACCCATTTGCTATGTCTACTTCAACAATTATTTCTTCTCCATCTATGCCACAGGTTGTTTCTCCATAAATTTTTGCGTACATTTCTATCCCACCTATTACAAATATTTTAAAAACAGTGCTGAATGTGATTAATAGTGGTTTTTCCCCCAATTGCATAAATTTCCACTACATCGAACCAAAATTGTCTATAACGTCTATTGCAAGTTTGCAAGTATTGAAATGCCGTTCTATGAATTTTTGCTTGTTTAGATTTTGTTACCGCCGCTGCTGGGGTTCCAAACATCAAGGTTTTCCTAGCTTTTACTTCAACAAAGCTTATTTCTCCTTTCTTTTCCACGATAATATCAATTTCGCCAAAAGCAGAACGGTAATTGCGCTCTAGTATTGCATAACCCTGTTGGGCTAAGTAGCGACAAGCTACGTCCTCGCCCCATTTACCAAATTGAGCACGAGAGTGCAAAGCCAAAACTCCTTTCTATTTGAGTTTTTTAAGAATGTTTTCGTCCACTCCTTCCCCTATATCTTGTTTTATGCACAAACCTTTAATAGGTTCATAGCTTCTTCTATGCCATTTGCTTGGTCCAAATTTAGCAATAGCGTCCATGTGTAATTGGCTTCCATAGCCCTTGTGCCCTGCAAATCCATATTGAGGGTATTGTTTATCTAATTCCAGCATAATTCTATCCCTAGTTACTTTAGCAATGATGGAAGCCGCTGCAATACTAGCACTGCGCGCATCACCATGGACAAGAGATTCTATTTCCATATTGGCAATATTTTCCGGCATAGCATCAATAAGTGCCACCTGAGGATATGGCACTAAATTAATCAAACACTTTTCCATACTGGCCTTAGTTGCTTGATAAATATTAAGGTCATCTATATCTTTAGGACCAACTATATTAACAGTGATGCTTATTGCTTTTTCACATATTTCTGCATAGAGCATTTCGCGTTTGGCCGCACTTAATTTTTTTGAATCATTTAATCCCCTAATGAAAACTCCTTCCGGCAAAATTACCGCCCCAACAACAAGTGGACCTGCTAATGGTCCTCGTCCTGCTTCATCACAACCGGCTACATATTTAATTCCGCGCTGCCAATATTTTTTTTCAAAAACAAGCATATTGGTAAAACGTTCAACTTCTTTTTCTTCATCATTTATGTGCTTATAATAAGCCGTTAATAATTTTTTTACACCGGACCGCTCATCTGCTTTAAATACGTCTAATTGTTCTGCAGTAATATTGCTTTTTAGAATTTCTTTAATTTCTTTTATGTTCATTTTAGATACCTCTTAGGTAACGCTATATAGTGCTGCCTATTTCTCATTTTAACTGCAAAAGCATAAAAAAAAGGGACCATTTCTGGTCCTATAAACTCCGGGGTGGTTCATTTAAAGTAAAGCTGCCCATACGCCCGGTCTTAAAGTCTCGTAGTACCAACTGAATTACTTTATCAAGATCCAAAACGCCACCTGCTTTTAAGCACCCGCGGGCTGTTGCTATTTTTGCTTCTATGTCCTGTACGGTATCAGCTTCTGACAGCACAATCCCATAGGTTTCGCTTATTTGTGCAGGATACTCTTTCTGCAGTTTTTCCAATAAAATTTCTACCGCTATCGCCCTATCAAATATATCTTCTCTAATTGCGCCTGTTACGGCTAAATCAAAACCTATTTGGGGGTCTTCAAATTTTGGCCACAAAACCCCCGGTGTATCTAAAAGTTCTAACCCTTTGGCAATAGTAATCCACTGTTGCCCCCTTGTTACTCCCGGCCTATTTTCTGCCGCCACTTTAGTTCTTCCTACTAAGCGGTTAATCAATGTAGATTTACCTACATTGGGGACGCCTACAATCATTACACGAATGGAACGATTTTTTACACCCTTTTTAGCCCACTTCTCACTAATGGGACGAGCAGCAGTTTGTGCCGCAGCAATTAGTTGTTTAACACCTTTACCTGTTGCGCAATCCACTTTCACAACGGCAAAACTTTTATTTTTCAAGCCTTTAATCCAAAGCTCAGTTTTTTCTTCATCAGCCATGTCCGCCTTATTAAGTGCGACAACTTTAGGTTTATTACCTAACATATCAATAAGCATGGGATTAGAGCTAGAACGCGGAATACGCGCATCTAACATTTCAATCACAACGTCTACTAACTTTAATTGAGTTTCCATCATACGTTTGGCTTTCGTCATATGACCGGGAAACCATTGAATTTTAAATTCCATGGAGGGTACCTCCTCTGCAGCCTATTATGGCAAACTACGCCAATTTCCAACAGGCCAGAAAATAACGCTAGCCTTACCTTTAACTAAGTTGTCCGGTACGAAGCCCACATCGTTAAAACGACTGTCTTCAGAATTATTACGATTATCACCCATGACAAAAACATGTCCCTTGGGAACAACTGCTTTGCGATAATTCGAATGGAAAGGTTCTTTTATATATGGTTCTTTGATCTTATTACCATTGACAAAAACTTTACCATCAATAATTTCTACAGTATCTCCGCCAGTAGCTATAACTCTTTTAATAAAATCTCTGGTAGTATCACTTGGATATTTAAAAACAATAATTTCACCTTTTTGGGGTTCACCAAAAAAATAAACAAACTTATTAACTAATAAACGCTCCCTATCTTCCAAAGTAGGAAACATGGATGAACCTGAAACTAAATAAGGTTCAACTATAAATGTTCTAATACAAAAAGCCAATACTACAGCTACAATAATAGAGATTAGCCAGTCACTAGCTGTATCTTGCCAAGCACTTTCTTCGTTTTTGTTAGTCATTTCTGCTCCTTATAAAAATAAAAGAGGACTGATTACACAGTCCCCCTTAGATTCCGATTAGCGACGTTCTCTAATACGAGCTGCTTTACCGGTTAATTTACGCAAATAATAAAGTTTGGCTCTGCGCACAATACCATGTCTTGCTACTTCGATTTTTTCCAATCTTGGTGAATGTAGAGGGAAAGTTCTCTCCACGCCCACACCGGAAGAAATACGACGTACTGTAAACATTTCGCGAAGACCACCACCACTACGTGAAATGCAAACGCCTTCAAACAACTGAATACGTTCTCTGGTGCCTTCAACTACTTTTACAAATACCTTTACGGTGTCCCCTGCTCGGAAGTCAGGGATGTCGGAACGAAGTTGTTCCTTTTCAATTGCTTCAATAATATTCATTATATCCTCCTCAAAATCCAAGACGTTCATGTCTAGCCTCGCTAACAGCGGACCGCCCGTTTTTACATGCTTCTCATTATAGCACACAGGGCTAGGCTCTGCAAGTTATTTTTGTTATTTTTCATGTTCTACAGAAGCCAGTCTATCCAGCATAATTGCGGCCGCTGAGCGCACGCATAAATGGTTGTAATCTCCAGGGCCCCAGATCGGTTCTAAAATTAAATCAAACTTTTTCATGGTTTCCTGCTCTAACCCGAAACCTGTACCCAAAAGCAAGAAAATGGGGACTTCCCCTTGTTCTAGCAGTCCTCGCACGTATTGATAGCTTACTGTATTCGGATATGTCCTGGCGTCTGTAGTAACTGTTAGGGGGGCTTTCCCCTCTAGTTCAGTAATTTTTTTAATAGCGTCTTCAATTGACGGAATATATTTAACGCGCTCTAAGGCCTCGCTACGATCCGGATTATATTCCTTTCCATAGCCATGTTGCCAATAGTCGGTTATTTTCTTAATTATTTCTGCTTGAATCTCCAAAGGATGAATGATGAAATATTGCTCTACATCATAGGTTCGTGCTGTACGAGCAATGTCATGTATATCAAAATTTGTCACAGCGGTAGCAATTACCTGCATATGCTTATTATAAACAGGATAATGGGCTAAGCCTAAATACAATTTACTCATATTCAATCACCTTTAATTCCTCTATTATTTCCAACAAAAGTTCCCCATCGCCATCTTCTAATTTAGCTTTAGCCAAAAGATCAGGCCGAAAACAATAGGTGGCACGAATCGCTTCTTTACGGCGCCAACGTTTTATAGCAGCATGATTTCCTGAAAGAAGCACCTCCGGAACTTTTGCCCCGGCAAAATCAACTGGTCTGGTGTATTGCGGATATTCTAAAAGCGATGCACTAAACGACTCTTCCGCAGTGCTTTCTGCTTTACCAAGCACACCGGGAATAAAGCGTGAAACTGCGTCCATAATAACTAAAGCCGGTAATTCACCACCTGTTAACACATAATCACCAATGGAAATTTTTAAATCAGCTTGTGCCAAAATCCGTTCATCAAACCCCTCATAATGACCACAAAGAAAAATTATATCCTGTGCTTTTGCCGCCAAATTTTCTACGGTTTTCTGACAAAGCGTCTTTCCTGCGGGAGTTAGAGCCACCAAAAGACCGTCGGGAGAAATTTTTTTTGCCTCGTCGATAGCCGCAGAAAAAGGTTCTGGTTTTAACACCATGCCAACACCGCCGCCACAAGGAGTATCGTCAACTGTACGATGTTTATCAGTGGTAAAATCTCTTGGATTAATACAATAGACACTTAATAGGCCTGCGTCAGCACCTCTTTTGAGGATGCTGTGCCCGCATGCCTGTTCAACTAATTCAGGAAATAAGGTAATAAAAATAAACTTCATGTTAATCAATCCATTGGGGCAGAACTACTTTAATAGTTCTACTTGTAGTGTCAATCTCTTTAATATGCGTATCTATGGCTGGAATCATTATATCTTTGCCATCATTGCCTTTAACCACAAAAACATCGTTACTGCCTGTCGTTATCACATCTGCTAACTTACCTAGAGCTTCGTTTTCCAAAGTAACTACCGCAAACCCAATAAGGTCAGCTACGTAGAATCTGCCATCTTGCAAGGGCGGTAAGTCTTTAGCATTTACGACGACATTTTTTCCACGTAAAGGTTCTACTTCATCCATAGAGGTCAGCTCTTCAGTTTTAATCAAAACAATGTTCTTATGAAACCTAGCGCTAATTATAGTAAGTTCCCTGCCATTTTCCAAAAGCAGTTTTTCCATTTCCAAATATCTTTGGGGATTTTCTGTTAGCGGCATGAGACGAAATTCGCCCCGCACACCATGCGGAGCGATAATTTTACCAATTACTATTTGCTTATCCATATGCTTACGCCCGAAAAGCAATAACTTTGCCATCTTCAGTTAAAATCTCTGCTCCCAGCAAAGCTTCTAAATTGGAACCAATTTCTATTTCAACAGTGCGTTCTAGTTGTCCATGACCTACTTCACTACCAAGTTCTAGTTTTTCTGCTCTGGCAAGTTTTGCCTCAACGTCAGCTTTAGCTTTCGTACGCTTAGCACGTTCTAATTCGATTTGTTCCTGCAAAGCGCCTAGCATATTACCATCTTGATTAGCTTGTTCATTCATAGCGCGTTTAGCACTAAACTCAAATTGTTCCATGTCTAGATTAGCTGCTTTTACACCCTCTTGCAATTCAGCAACAATTTTAGCTTTTAAATCCTCTGTTACTTTGGCTTTAATCATAACAGGAACTTTAATAACCATTTTATCCATGTAGGCAACCATCCTTCTTAGCCAATGTCAAGAATTACTTTAACGTTTTCACGAGTCGCGGCCGCCTTCATAACAATACGAATAGCTTTAGCAATGCGACCCTGTTTACCAATTACTTTACCCATATCTTCAGATGCCACCTGGAGTTTGAGGACAACGGTAGTACCGGTCCTCTCTTCCTCCACATGCACCTCAGCGGGATTACTTACGAGAGATTTAGCGATAATTTCAACTATCTCTTTCATTGTAAAGAACCTCCCTTACTTTGCTTCTTTAGCTGCTGCCAACTTAGCCATCAAGCCATTCTTGCTAAACAAAGATCTGACTGTGTCAGTAGGTTGCGCACCCTTTGACATCCATTCCAAAGCTTTTTCTTCATCAATCTTTACGACTGCCGGTTGAACTGTGGAATCATAAGAACCAACTGTTTCAATGAAACGACCGTCACGAGGAGCACGGCTATCGGCTACGACAATACGATAAAAAGGAGTCTTTTTAGCACCCATGCGTTTTAGACGAATTTTAACTGCCATTTAAATTTTCACCTCCTTAAAGTAATATAAAACATCTAATTTATTGCATAAAAGGAAGCTTGAAACTGCCTTTTTTTGCGAACTTGTTCATGCCTTGCATTTTCTTCATCATTTTTTTACTATCTTCAAAATTCTTCAATAATTTATTTACATCCTGCACCCTCAGGCCTGAACCTAGAGCTATTCGACGGCGCCGACTACCATTTATTATGTTAGGGTTACGTCTTTCTTTAACAGTCATAGACCGAATAATCGCTTCTATATGGCCAACTTCTTTTCCGTCTAGTTCTGCGCCTTCAAGCTTTTTGCTTATACTGCCCATACCCGGAAGCATGCCCAGTATTGATTGCAAGGACCCCAATTTTTTGATTTGCTGCATTTGCTGCAAAAACATCTCTAGCGTAAACTCGTTTTTACGCATGGTTTCTGCCATTTTAGCGGCATCATCTGCACTAATGACTGATTGTGCCTTCTCAATAAGAGATAGTACATCCCCCATGCCCAAAATTCTTGAAGCCATTCTATCAGGATAAAAAGGTTCTAAAGCATCTAGCTTTTCACCCATACCCACGAATTTCACAGGACAACCGGTAACTTCTTTTACAGAAAGGACCGCACCACCACGTGCATCGCCATCTAATTTAGTAACTATAAGCCCAGTAATGCCCAACGCCTGATTAAAGGCATCAGCTACAGTAACGGCATCTTGACCGGTCATAGCGTCAACCACTAATAATATTTCATGAGGTTGAACTTTGCCTTTTATATTCTTTAATTCATCCATTAAAGCTTCATCTATGTGCAAACGACCTGCCGTATCAATAATAACAGTGTCACATAATATGGCGTTGGCCCTATCTAAGGCTTTTTTGGCAATTTCTACGGGAGAAACCTCTTTGCCCAAACTGAAAACAGGAATATCTAACTGTCTACCTAGAATTTCCAATTGGTCGATAGCTGCCGGGCGATAAATATCCCCAGCTACCAAAAGTGGTTTTTTGCCGTTTTTGCGCAAATAGCTAGCCAGCTTACCTGCAGTAGTCGTTTTACCTGCACCTTGCAAACCTACCAACATAATGATAGTCGGAGCCTTAGAAGCTACCGTTAGTTTGCTTTGGCTGCCGCCTAAAAGTTCTATTAGTTCCTCGTGCACAATTTTAACGACTTGCTGTCCTGCGCTTAGGCCTTCTTGCACCTCTACGCCCTGAGCACGTTCTTTGACTTTAGCTACGAAGTCCTTCACTACCTTGAAATTAACATCTGCTTCCAACAGCCCCATGCGAACTTCACGAAGCGTTACTTTAAGGTCCTCTTCTGTAACAACTTTATTGCCACGTATTTTTTTTATAGCTGCCTGCAATTTATCTGATAAACCTTCAAAAATCATCAGTCTACCTACCTTCATTACTTAAGTCTATAATCATTTGTTGAGCTTTCACTAAACGCCTATCAGTATTTCCTTCCGATATATACAGGTTTAGAAGGTCTTTTACCAAACCAAGATCTTTTTTATCTTTATCAGTACGAGCCAATAACCCTAAGCGTGCTTCATAACGTTCTAAAGTTTGCTCCACTCGTTTTAGTAAGTCGTGAATAGCTTGCCGCGTAACGCCATTTTCTTCAGCAATTTCCCCTAATGATAAATCATTATAAAAGTATTGCTCCATGACCTTTTTTTGGCGCTCTGTTAAAAGACCACCATAAAAATCATACAACCTGCCAAAGCGTATGCGTTGTTCAAAATCCTTATCTGCTGACATATTATCACCTGTGTGATTATACAATATACCAATGGCACTGTCAAGTGAAAAAGCTTGACAGTGCCATTTTTTTATTTTTCTAATAGCAGACTTTTATTCCATGGCAGCGAACACTAATTTTTGTTCCAGCAATTTATGCACATGACAGCCGGCAAAAGCCATTTTAATGTATTTTGCCTTGTCTTCCTCGCTAATATCAGCATCAATGGCCACATGGTACTTAAATGTAGTAGACTCACCTACAATGTCTTCAATATCAACCTTAGTGGTTATCTCTTTGTAAGCTATGTTTCGTTTTTCTAAAATAAATCTAGCTGTAACATTTAAGCACATACCCAAAGAACTTGCCAACATTTCCGTTGGCGACATATATTCACCGCCGCCGCCCTTATCTGCGGGAATATCCCCTTTTACTGTTACTTTACTGTTGCTTACATCCATCTGATACTTTTCCTGGTTACTTTTTACTGTGATCATGATTGCATCCTCCCTTGATTATTCTAACTGCCAATTATAGACAAAATTAAAATCCATATTGCAAGCGACCGTCAGGACCTTTATAATCAATAGCTTGCTCTTTTTTTAGCAGCTTAGCACACATTGCTGCCGTGTCGTTAAGCACGGTCATTGTTTTGCAATGTTTAAAAGTTACAAACCCATCTCCACCTAAGGATAAAAAATCATTTGTCCCCACCAAATAAATAGCTCCGTCGTCCAGAGGTTTGCCATCTAGGGTAGTTACCTGTAAGATTCTTTGCCCTTCAGGTTTATTAATATCAGCACATACCTTTAAACCTGAAAAACGCAGCATCCTTAGCCCTGTATTACTAATGCCAT
>Ga0183100_1001154_pt1 | contig 14390 bp, 12 predicted proteins | sample Biomet2_FD_127789 | JGI IMG/M metagenome (GOLD analysis project Ga0183100, IMG submission 127789) | Microbial communities from bioreactor (seeded with anoxic lake sediment) at LBNL, California, USA - Biofuel metagenome 2 | ecosystem: Engineered > Bioreactor > Anaerobic > Unclassified ...
GCGGCTGCGCGCCGGCGCAGTGGCTGGGCTCCTCGCCCCGCGTCTCCCCAGTCCCCGGTCACGGCGATGGGATCGCCACGGAATCGCACCGTGTTCCGGGATGTCCGCCCGGTGGGGATTGTCTAGCCGATGCGCGCCCGCTTTTCAAGGTCCGGCCTCGGCGCCGCGCGGCCCACTGCGGCATGGCGATTGCAATCCACGGCGCGTGGAAAAACGCCTTGCCATACTGCACGCCAACTGCCAGGGCGAGCCGCTGGCCCGCGCCTTGTGCGCCAGCCCGGAGTTCCGCGCGGCCTTCATCCCGCGCGTATACCTCAATTACGCGCGCCAGCCCATCCCGCAGGAGGATTTGGACGCCTGCGGCCTGCTGCTGTACCAGCACCTGGGCCCGGAATGGGGCGATCTCGCCTCGGCCGAGGTGCTGCGCCGCCTGCCGGGCGGCACCCCGCGCCTGTGCATCCCCAACATGTTCTTCCGGGGGCCCTGGCCGCTGTGGTCCGGCGCGCCCGGCTTCGACTACCGCGACAGGCTGCTGGACCATTTGCTAAACATGGGCCTGCCGCGCCGGGATATTCTGCACCTGTATCTGCGCACGCCCCTGGCCGCGAAATACGATCTGGACGCCCTGCTGGCCGAGACCATCGCCACCGAACGCGAACGCCAGGCGCGCACGCCCGTCGCCTATCTGGATCATGTGCTGGAGCACTTCCACGCGCGGCCGCTGTTTTTCACCGTCAACCACCCCGCGCCGGAGCTCATCGCCCTTGCGGCGGCGGGCGTTCTGGAGCAGCTTGGCCTGGCCCCGGCGCAGGCGGAAGGCCTGTCCGCGCTGGCAACCGGGTACGAGGACTTTTTCCTGCCCATCCACCCGCAGGCGGCGGATTTTTACGGCCTGGCCTACGGACGGGCGGGGGCGCGCTATCCCGTGTATGGGCGGAAGCGCGGCTTTGAGGAATACGCCGCGGCCTATGTGGACTGCCGCCTGCGAGGCATTGAGAATTTCATCGGCTATTTGCAGCTGGCGTGAGGCAAACAATGGAGCAGCAGAAAACGCGCGCGGTAAATTCCGCCCCCAAAACGCCCCTCATCGCCTGGGTTGGCGGGCAGTTCTTTCAGCCGCATATGGAGGCCCTCGGCTTCCGCACCCGGCTCATCAGCCTGCCGCGCCCGGCGGCGCTTACCTGGGAGGACATCACCGAACGCTGCGGCGCCGCGCCCGACGCCGTGGTCTACGCCGACCGCAGCCTGCCGCCGCCGCTGCCCGGCGTGCAGCGCTACCCCTGCCTCACCGCCTTCTACTGCATCGACGCGCACATCCACAGCTGGTATCCGCTGTACGCCAGGGCCTTCGACCTCTGCGCCGTAAGCCTGCGCGACGAGCTGCCGCGCTTCGCCAAGGGCCGCGCACCAAACCGGGCGCTCTGGCTGCCCCCCTTTGCCGAGGACAGGTACCGCCCGCGCGAGGCGAAGAAAGAATTCGATCTGCTCTTCGTCGGCACCGTGGACCCGCAAACCACCCCGTTGCGCCATGCGTTTCTCCAGCGCCTGGCGGGCATGTTTCCCGCCCTGGCGGTGCGCCGGGGCGATTTTGCGGACCTGCTGCCGCGCGCGCGGGTCGTGTTGAACATCGCCGAGCGCGGCGACCTGAATTTCCGCGTGTTCGAGGCGCTGGCCTGCGGCAGTTGTCTGCTCACCCCGCGCATAGCCAACGGCCAGCCCGAGTTGTTCCGCGAGGACATGCATTTTGCGGCCTACGAGCTGGATGACGCCGCCGATTGCGCCCGGCGGGCGCGCGCCCTGCTGGACGACCCGCCTCGAATACTCGCCCTGGCCCGGGCGGGCCATGCCCTGGTGGACGCGGAACACCGGCCCCGGCGCCGTGCGGAGCGCTTCGCCGCGATGCTGCGCCAAGGATTTGACGAACAGCCGCACGTCCGCCGACTGGAGCGGTCTGCGGATAGGCACGGGAATAGGCACGAGGCTAGGCCAGAGAACAGGCCGGACGCGGAGCTGCGCCGCAGCCTGCGCCTGCTGTACCTGCACTGGGCCGAGGCCTGCGGCGACGCGCAACTCGCCGCGCGATACTTGGACGAGGCGCGGCGGCTGGCCTAGGCCCGTCCAAACACCAGCGCGCCCAATCACCTCAACGGGCTGGCACAAACGCTGCTGATTCGATAGGACATCGCCAGCGCAACCCGTGCGCTCCATCCGCCCGGCAATGCGGCCGGGCCGCGGTACGGGGCGGGTGAACCGTCTGGCGGCGCGCTGTGCCCCACGCCCTTCGCCCATGCCGAAGCCTTCAGGAGGAGACATGCCCCCCCGCCTCTTGCGTCCACTGCCTAAAATATGCCTTCCGCACGGCGGGAACGCCCGCTGCGGCCTGCGCCTCGCCCTCGTCCTTTGCGGCTGCGGGCTGCTGGCCTCCTGTTCCGTTTCCGACGCGGTGAGCATCGCCCGCGTGGCCAGCGGCGACACCAGCGCCGCGGTCGACCTGGCCAAAAACCGCGCCGTTCGCTACGCCAGCAATCCCAACGCCATCATGGCCGACTACAAGCGCTTCAAAAGCATTTTGAACGCGTTCCGCCACGCCGTGGGCGGCACCTGGGGGCAAAACGACGCCAAGGAGCCCCGCCCCAAGGAATACGTCAAATACACCGACAACTACCTGTCGCGCGCCAGCGTTGACTTCGAGGCCGGGCGCATCACCATCGAGACCCTGGACCAGCAGACCCCCATGAAGAGCCTGCGCGAGGCCATAGTGACCACGGTGCTGACGCCCTACGATCCCCGCGCCGTGGACATGTACTCCAGCGGCCCGGTGAAGCTTGGCGGCACGCCGTTTTTGCTGGGCGAAGTGAAGGACCAGCGCGGCCAGGACATCCGCACCGAGGCCCAGGCCGAGAGCTTCGCCCGGCGGCTGATGGAAGGCGGCGTGCGGGAACGGCAGGGCGAGACGGGCAAGACCGTCCGCTACGTGGTCATCGAGCTGGAGCGCGACCACATGTACGTGCGCGCGGCCAAATTCAAGCCCATGGTGGAGGAGGCGAGCAAGCGCTTCGGCATACCGCGCACGCTCATTTACGCCATCATCCGCGTGGAGAGCGACTTCAACCCCTACGCCATAAACGGCGTGCCCGCCGTGGGCCTTATGCAGCTGGTGCCGCAAACCGCCGGGGCCGAGGTGCGCGGCTACCTTTCAGGCAAGCGGTCGGAGCCGACCAAGGCCTTCCTCTTCGAGCCGGAGAACAACATAACCTACGGCACAGCCTACCTTAAATTGTTGGACTCCCGGCACCTTGCGGCTGTGAACGATCCGGTAAGCCGCGAGTATTGTGTCATCGCCTCGTACAACGGCGGATCCGGGGCGCTGCTGCGCACCTTCGACCGCAACCGGGCCAAGGCCCTGGAGGCCATCAACGCCCGGCCGCCCCTGGCGGTCTACGAGACCATCACCCAAAGCCACGCCGCCGAGGAGACGCGCCAGTACCTCAAGAAGGTGCTGGCGGCCAAAAAACAGTTCATGGGGATGTGAACCGGTTCCAGTCTCGCCCGCTCATCAGCCGCCAGGCGTTCCTATAGGCGATGTTGGCCGCGGCATCCGGGCTGAGCACCCGCAGAATGCGCCAGCGGAAGTTTTCCGCCACGCGCTCGTGGGTGTCCCAGCGGCCGGTGTTCACGTCTGATCCGAACACGAAGCGCTCGCTGCGCTCTTCGAGCAACGCCCGCCACGCGGTGTGCGCTGCACGTCGTCTCCGGCCCCTTTCGGGCGGCTGGGCCGCGCGGGGCGGCTCGGCGCTACAAGTCGAGGAACTGGCAGTCCATGCCGCCGTCGTCGGCAACGTCGAGCAGTGCCATGGAGCCCTCGGCCACGCTGCCGGGGTTGAGAACCCTCGTTCCCTCGTGCTCACGCCAGTCGCGCCGGTGGGTGTGGCCGTAGCACACAAGCCCGACGTCGTGGAACAGGTCGAAAACCCGCCGCCACACGGTGCTCCGCTCGCCCCAGCCATGCGCCATGCCAAAGCGCAGTTCGCCGCCGCCGGGCAGGGGCAGCGCACGGCTCAGGCTTTGCGGCAGGTCGTGGTCAAGGACGAAATGGTCGCAGTTGCCGCGCACGCAAAAAAAGCGGGGGTGGCGGCACAAAAAATGGTACACGTCCGCGCCGACGATGTCGCCGCAATGCAGCACCGCATCGGAGGGCTGAAGGTACCGATCGTAGAGGGCGCTGAATCGTCCGTCCGGGCCGGAGAGGTGTGTATCGGAAATGACGGCCAGACGCATGTGTCGATCCCGAAAATATGGTGCGGAAGGGGTCTGAAAAAGGGGGGCTTTGCGCCCCCCCAGTCTTCTAGTCGTTCATCTTCTTGAAGCGCAGGCGCAGGTAGGCGTCGCGCACGGCCTCGTAGGGATCCACCGAGGCGGACTTGAGGGTCTCGTAGTCGCCAATGCGCATGGAGACCTCGTTGACCTTGTCGTACCCCTTGGTGGCCATGGACCAGTACCAGGGGTTGATGTAGCTCGTGGGCGTCAAGAAGTAGTCGCCAGCGTAGCCCAGAGTGTCGCGCCCGGTGGAAGGGCCGAGGAAGGGCCAGACGAGATAGAAGCCGTTGCCCGCACCCCAGTAGCCGAAGGTCAGGCCCAGGTCCTGCTCGGTGGAGCCGATGGGCTTGTAGGGCTTGAGGTCCGAAGTCACATCGCCCAGGCCGCCCAGGCCGAAGGCCGTGTTGCCGATGAAACGCGAGGTCTCCACGGCGGCGGCGTCGAACTTGGCTTGCAGGATCAGGCTGGTGAAGCGCACGGGATACATGAGGTTGTGGAAGAAGTTATGCACCCACAGGCGCGGCCTTTCGGGGATGACAGCGGAGTAGCCCTGGGCCACGGGCTTGAGGGCCCAGAAGTAAAGTTTGTCGTTGAAGGTGAACCACATGCGGTTCCAGCCCTCAAGGGGATCCGGAGTGGCGGCCACCTCGTCGGACACGCTCATGTGCGCGGCTCCGCCTTTCTTGATGATCTGCCCGTTCTCATCCCAGATGTCGTCGTCGCCATAGGCGAGGAGCACCGAGCCCGCGGGTTTGGCCGCCTCGGCTACGGGAGACACGGCGGGGGCAACCGCGGGTGCCGCATCCGCCGCGAAGGAGGCGGAGGCGAAGAGCAGCGCCATGGCCGCCGCGCCAAGCAGGCGCTGCAGGCTGCGCATCTGAATGCCCGTGAGAACGTTCATGCCCATCCCCCTACTTGCCGACGACTTCGTCGACGTTCTTGCCCTCGTCAAGGGCCTTGATCTTGTCCTTGATGCGCTGGTTGAGCGCCGCCGGAGTCTCCCTGGAGAGGATCTTGGCGAACTGCGTGCGGTAGTTCTTCACCAGGCTCACCCCCTCAATGACGACATCATAGACCATCCAGTTCTGGTGCTTGATCATGACGTAGTTGATGGGCACGTTCTTGTCCTTCATCAGCACCTGGGTGTTGATGAAGGCCTGGTCGCCGGAAACCTGCTCGCGCAGATATTCCACCTTCTCGTTGTTGAATTTCTCAAGCTTGCGGATGTAGGTCTTCTGTAGCAGCTCAGAGAAGAGGACAACAAACTCATCCTGCTGCTTGGGCGAGAACTTGCTCCAGTTGGCCCCAAGCGCACGGCGAGAAAGCTCGTGCCAGTCGAAAAAGCCGTCAGCAACGGTGCGCAGCTTGCGCTCGCGCTCCTGATGCTTTGCCGGCCCCTTCATGGCCGGGTCGGACAAGATGGCGATGACCTTGTCGATGCCGCCCTTGAGATGCGTTTGCGCCTCGCTGGCAAATGCGACGGAACTCACCACGAGGGAGAGGACCAACACACAGAAAAATAACGATATTTTTTTCATTTACACTACCCTAGCTGATGCAGCATGGCCGCGTTGTTACACACCGCCGAAAACATATTTACTGATTAATTCCTCAAGGTCAATAGAGGATTCCGTGTCGCGCAGAACAGCCCCAGGCTTGAGCGGGTCCCCTCCGCCCTTTGAAAGCTTGACAAACTTGTCGCCGATGAGCCCGCTGGTCTTCACCGAGGCGATTGTGTCGTCGGTGAGCTTCACGTCCTTGCGGATTTTCAGCGTCACAACACTCATGCCGGAGTCTTGGTCAATGGCGATGCTCTCCACAAAGCCCATTTCCACACCGTACATTTGAACCGGTGCGTTCACCTTAAGGCCAGTGACATCATTGAACATGGCTTTGACAACATAGTGGTCGTCGGACAACAGATGCACGTTGCCCAGCTTGATGCTCATGTAGGCGATGGCGAGAAAGCCTATGAGCACAAACAGGCCGACCTGCGTTTCCTTGGAATATTTCTTCATCCCTCACCTCGTTTATCCGGCCCCGCGGGACCGGCCGGAGCCCTGGGGGGCTTGGCTACTTCTCGTCCAAATATCCGGCGCAGTCGCGCTTCATCACCTTCAGGTCCAGGGCCGGCATGGTCAACCTGGGCGTGGTGCGCTCCGCCGCCTGACGGTCCAGAAAACGCCGCAGATACTCGTCCTGCGTGGCCTCCAGCTCGGTCCGGCTGCCCTGGAAAAGCAGGCGGCCGTCTCCCAGCACCAACACATGGTCGGCAATGGTGCGCATGCTGTCCAGGTCGTGGCTCACCACCACAAGCGTCATCTCCGACCGGCGCTTCAGCTCCAGCAGCAGCTGGTCCAGCTCGGCCGCGGTCACGGGGTCAAGGCCGCTGGTGGGCTCGTCGCAAAACAAAAGCGGCGGGTCCATGACCATGGCCCGCGCCAGCCCGGCTCGCTTGCGCATGCCGCCGGAAAGCTCGTTGGGGAAATAGTCATAAAAATCGGCCAACCCGACCAGCCCGAGTTTGGCGAGCACACGCTCGCGCACCTCGCGCTCCTTCAGCCGCGTGTGTTCGCGCAGGGGCAGGGCCACGTTGTCGCCCAGGGTCAGCGAGCCCAGCATGGCGCCATCCTGAAACAACACGCCCATGCGCTGGCGCAGGCAGTGCATGCCGCGCCGGTCCAGGCTGTTCATGTCGTGTCCGCCGATGACGATGCGCCCGGAAAGCGCCGGATGCAGCTTCAAGATATGCTTGAGCAGCGTGGACTTGCCGCAGCCCGATCCGCCGAGAATCACCGTAATTTTCCCGCCGGGCATCACCGCGTCGATATTGCTGACCACAGGCTGCGTGCCGTAGCCGATGGTCAGCCCTTCAAGGCGTATGTCCGGGGTAATCTGCTGTGTCACGTCAATGGCTCCTAGAACAGCAGCGAGGTCAGCACATAGTCGGACAAGAGGATGAGCACGCAGGAGGTGACCACGCCCGCCGTGGTGGCCTGGCTCACACCCTCCGGGCCCACGGCGTCGCGCCGGGTGTGGGTGTAGTAGCCCATGAAGCAGCACACCGTGCACACCACCACGCCGAACACTAGGGACTTGATGAACCCGCCGGTGATGTCGTTCAGCTTCAGGTACGCGCCGATGCGGTACCAATACACGCCGGAGTTGCCGCCCAACAGCAGCACGCCGGTGAGGTAGCCGCCAAGAATGCCCACAAGGTCGAAGAACGCCGTGAGAATGGGGAAGCAGATGATGCTGGCGGCCAGCTTGGGGCTCACCAGATATCCTATGGGGTTGATGTCCATGACGCGCAGGGCGTCGACCTGCTCGGAAATGCGCATGACGCCGATCTCGGCGGTCATGGAGGACCCGGCCCGGCCGGTGATCATGATGGCGGTCAAGACAGGCCCCAGCTCGCGCACGAGCGAGAGGCTCACCGCCGCGCCCAGAAAGCCGTCGGCCCCGAACTTGGCCAGCGCGTAGTACATCTGCAACCCGATGACCATGCCCGTGAACAGGCTGATGAGCGTGATGACGCTGACGCTTTTGACGCCGATGAAGTAGATTTGGCGCACAGTCTTGGGGAACTGCCCCCAGGAACGGAAGATGCGCCCGAAGGATTCGACGAAAAACAGGAACATGGCGCCCATGTCGCCCACAAGGCGCAGGGTCGCGTCGCCCAGGCGGGCTATGGGCGAAAGCTGCGGAGCGCGGCTGGCCTGAATCATCGGTTGCGGCTCTCCTTCTTGGCCTGGCTTGTCTCCAAACTGGCGTGTAACTGCGCGGTCTGGGGGCGCGCCGACAAAAACGAAATGTCATTGACCAACAGCGTTTGAATAGCACATGCGGGAGAGTCCCGCAAGGCTTGCCGTCACCACACCCGACATTTTAAACACCCTGTGAACGCAGGAGAAAATCATCCCCAAGGGGGGGGTTATTCGTTCTGGCCGTCCTCCGGCGCGTCGAAAGCGCCAGGCCCGCCAGAATTTTCAGCCGCGCCGGGCCGCTTGCCGCCTTTGCGCTCCCACCAGGACTGGTCCGGTCCCAAAAACCACCAGTCGGCGTGGTCCGTCTCCATGATGACCCGCCCGAGCTCCTGGCCCTGGGGCGTGCGCAGGCGCTCCTTGGCGGCGTCCAGCCATTTGTCCGCATAGCGGTTGCCCAGGTCGGACTCCTCTTTCAAATTCAGCATCAGGTCCAACTGGTCCGCGTCGTGGGCGAGCTTCGCCTCGGTGGAGGCCGCCTCCTCCAATTCGTCGTGCAGGGGCAGCACCGCGCCCTCAAGCCCGGTTCCGGCCAGGGAATCAGCCAGGGCGCGCGCGGGATCGCAGCGGTCATAGACCTTGTTCACGTAGTTGAAGTCGCCGGTGCGCGCCTCGGGCAGGTCGTGGAACAAGCAGAGCATGGCCGTGCGCTCCTTGCTGGCCCCGGCCATGTGCGCTAGCACAAAGCCGATGACCGTCGTGCGGAAGCTGTGCTCGGCCACGTTTTCGCCGCCGCTGCCCAAAAACTGGTAGCCGCTGCGCGGCGTTTTGCGCAGCATGCCGCACTCGAAAAGAAAATCGGCCAGGCGCGTGAGCTGCGAGCGGGAATCAAGACGGGACATGCGTGAGTGTGCCTCCGGCGGCCGGGAAACAGCGCCGCCACTTTCTGATCCATCACCGCCAGGAGGACCGCATCCCCCCGGTTCCCAACGAAAGGGACGAACGCCGCGGCTATGTGCGGTAATCCGCGTTGATCTCGATATAGCGTTTGGTGAGGTCGCTCGCCAGCAGGGTGAAAGAGCCGCGCCCGGCCCCCAGGTCGAGTTCGATCTCCACATCCTGGTGGCGCATGCTGGGCGCGAGCAACGCGTCCAGGTCCTCCGGCGAGGGCTGGCTCTTCTCGAACACGAGCACGCCGCCGATCTTGAGCACCACGGCCATGGGATCGTAGTCCGCGCCGCTGCGGCCCAGGGCGGCGATGATGCGCCCCCAGTTGGGATCGCACCCGAAGAGCGCGGTTTTGACCAGCGGAGAGTTGCCCACGGTGCGCGCGGCAAGTTCCGCCTGGGCGGCGCTCTTGGCGCCTTTGACCGTGATGTGCGCGACTTTGGTGCCGCCCTCGGCATCCTGCACGATGCGGTAGGACAGCTCCTGGCACACGGCGGTCACTGCGTCGCGCAGCAGGCGCAGGGACTTGGCGTCGGCCGCCGCCACGCGCGAGGCGCCGTTGGCCAGCGCCAGCACGGTGTCGTTGGTGCTGGTGTCGCCGTCAACAGTCAACGCGTTGAAGGAGCGGTCCGCCGCATGCACGAGGATGTCGTGCCAGGCCGCGGGGGCAACGTCCGCGTCGGTGAGCACGAAGCCGAGCATGGTCGCCATCTTGGGCGAAATCATGCCCGCGCCCTTGCACATGCCCAGCACGCGCACCTCGCCGCCGGGCAGGGCCACGCTTTGGGCCGAAAGTTTGGGGAACGTGTCCGTGGTCATCATGGCCTTGGCCACATCCATGGCCGTGGCCGTGCCAAGGCTTTCGCCCAGCTGCGGGGCCGCGGCGGCCCATTTGTCCATTTTGAGCTGCGCGCCGATGACGCCGGTGGACACGGGCAGCACCTCGTCTGGGGCGACACCAGCCTGCGCGGCGGCCAGTTCGAGCGTGGCGCGGCAATTCGCAAGCCCCTCGTCCCCGGTGCAGGCGTTGGCCTGGCCGGAGTTCACCAGCAGTGCCCGGGCCAGCGGGCGCCGCGCGAGGATATCTTTGCACACCAGCACCGGCGCGGCCTGGAAACGGTTCTGCGTGAACACGCCCGCGGCCGAAGCCGCGCCCTCGCTCACAATAAGCCCCAGATCGTTGCGATCCGGTCTTTTGAAGCCTGCTGCGGCCACTGCGAAACGGTATCCCTTGGGCACGATGGTCATGGCGAACCTCTCAAGTGGATTGCGCGGCGCAGTGTTGCGCGCCCGCGCGGACGAGGAACTTAGCACAGGCCGCATCGGGTTTCAAAGGGTGTTTCGCCAGCCCGGCGGCGGGAACGCCCCGGCGACGCGAAATGGGGGGGACGGAAGCGAACGGCGAGAAGCTCGCGGCAGGCCAACGCGGCGGGCCAGCGCGGCGGGCCAGCGCGGCGGGCCGGGTCGGCTACTCGGCGTTCTCGGCCGGGGTGTACAGAGTGACGCGGTTGCGCCCGGAGCTTTTGGAGCGATAGAGCATGCGGTCGGCCAGGCGCAGCATGCCGTCAAGGCTCTGGCCTATCTCGCAGCACAGGCCGATGCTGACGGTGTAGCGCACGGTGTCCTCGCCGAAACGCACGGGCGTGGTCTCGAAAATCTTGCGCAGGTCCTCAAACAAAAGCAGCGCCTGATCGGCGGAGATGTCCGAGGCGAGCACGCAGAACTCCTCGCCCCCAAGCCGCGCCACGATGTCCGAGGTGCGGAAGCGCGAGGCCAGCAGCTGGGCCATGGCGCGCAGCACCGCGTCCCCGGCCTCGTGTCCAAGCGTGTCGTTCACGTTCTTGAAGTGGTCGATATCGATCATGGCCACGGTGACGGGCTGGCCGCGCCGGGCCAGCAGGGCCAACAGCTGCGCCCCGGCGGAGAAAAAATACCTGCGGTTGTACACACGGGTCAAGTAGTCGCGCTCGGCCATGTCGCGCACTTGCGCAATGTGCTCCAGCATTTCCAGATTCTGGATGATGCGCGTGTAGAATTCCTCGGCCAGGAAGGGCTTGTGCAGGTAGTCGTTGGCGCCGCTCTTGATGAACTTCGGCGAAAGCCTGGTTCCGCTCTCGCCCGAAACGCCCACAATGGCGAGGGTGTCCTTGCCATGGTTGCGGCGTATCTCCCGCGTCAGGGCGAAGCCGTCCATGCCGGGCATGTTGTAGTCCACCAGCACCAGCTTGGTGTCCGGGTGCTCGTCCAGCACGCGCAGGGCTTCCTCGCCGGTGCCCGCCTCCAGCACATGGTAGCGGTGTGTGGTGAGCAGCCGCCCCACGGCGTGGCGGTAGCTGCGCGAATCGTCCACCACGAGAATCTTGGTCTGCGGATTCGTGTGCAGCCGCGAAAGCAGCGAAACCACGTAGTCCACGTTCTCCATCGTGTCCTTGAAAACATAGTCCACGATGTGGCGGTTCCAAAAGCCTTCGCGCAGGGAGTCGGAAAGCACGCCGGTGAACACGATGGCCGGGACCTTGTGGGCCAGGGCCAGATCCACGCACTCGCCGTTGGGGGCGTCGGGCAGGTTGATGTCAAGCAGCGCGGCGAGGAAATCCGAGTCCTGCTCAAGCACGCCCTTTGCCGCGGCCAAATTGGTGGCCACCACCACGCCAAACCCCAAGGCCTGGCGGATGTGCTTGGATACATGGGCGGCAAAGGAGCGGCTGTCTTCAACGACGAGCACTTTGATCATGCGGTTCCTCGGAAGCAGACTGCCGCAGGCCGCCGCAAAACGCGGCTGCCCCTTCTGCGCGGCCATACGGCGTGCGCATACCACGACCGCGCGAAGCCATCAAGCGGCGCAAAACGCCTATCGACAACCCCGCTTATTTATTCCCGCAGCAATTCTTGTACTTCTTGCCGGAACCGCAGGAGCAGGGATCGTTCCTGCCGACCTTGGCGGCGGCGCGCTTCACGGGTTTCTTTTTCTTCGGCTCGGCCGGGGCGGACTCGGAGCCCTTGTACTCCAGCTCGGCGGGGGCCTCCTTGTGCTGGAACTCCTCCTCCTTCACCTCATTTTGAATGCGCAGACGGCAAATGAGGCTCATGGACTTCTCGGCGATGGTGTAGAGCATGGCGCGGAAGAGATCGAAGCCCTCGCGCTTGTACTCTTCCTTCGGGTCCTTCTGGCCATAGCCGCGCAGGCCTATGCCGTCGCGCAGGTGGTCCATGGAGAGCAGGTGGTCCTTCCACACGCGGTCCAGCGTCTCAAGGATGAAGTAGCGCAGAATCTCCTGGTAATTGTCCGGCGCGGCGGTTTCAAGGGCGCCCAGAATCTCCTTGATCCATTCCTCGGACTGCTCGCGCGAGGGGAGCGCGTTGGCGAAGTCGGGGAAGCGCGAGAGATCGAATATCTCGTCCAGGCGGGAGGAGACGATGCCCTCGCCCTCCTCGTCCAGATGCCCGTGGGCGTCCGCCACCACGGAGTAGATGTCGGTGAGCAGTGCGTCGACGTATTCCTCGACGATGTCGTCCAGCGTCTCGGCGTACATGATTTCGCGGCGGCGGGCGTAAATGACCTCGCGCTGCTGGTTCATCACGTTGTCGTAGTCGAGCAGCTGCTTTCTGATTTCGAAGTTGTGAGCCTCCACGCGCTTTTGGCTGCCCTCGATGGCCTTGCTGACCATGCGGTTCTCGATGGCCTCGCCGTCCTCCAGGCCCAGGGTGTTCATCAGTCCGGCGATGCGGTCGGACCCGAACAGGCGCATGAGGTCGTCGTCGAGCGCGAGGTAGAAGCGGGAGCTGCCAGGGTCGCCCTGGCGGCCGGAACGGCCGCGCAGCTGGTTGTCGATGCGGCGCGACTCGTGCCGCTCGGTGCCGAGGATGTGCAGGCCGCCCAGCTCCTTCACGCCCTCGCCCAGCACGATGTCCGTGCCGCGGCCGGCCATGTTGGTGGCAATGGTGACTTTGCCCTTCTGCCCCGCCTCGGCCACGATCTGGGCCTCCAGCTCATGCTGTTTGGCGTTGAGCACATTGTGCGGCACGCCAAGCTTCTTGAGCATCTCGGAAACGAGCTCGCTTTTCTCGATGCTGACCGTGCCCACCAGCACGGGCTGGCCGGTCTTGTGGCATTCGGCGATCTCTCCCGCGATGGCGTGGAACTTCTCGCGCTGGGTCTTGAAGATCATGTCCGGGTTGTCTTTGCGGACCATGTCGCGGTTGGTCGGAATCACCGACACGTCGAGATTGTAGATCTCCTTGAACTCCACCGCCTCGGTATCGGCGGTGCCGGTCATGCCGGAGAGCTTCTCGTACATGCGGAAATAGTTCTGGAAGGTGATGGAGGCCAGCGTCTGGTTCTCGGCCTCGACCTTCACGTTCTCCTTGGCCTCCAGCGCCTGGTGCAGCCCATCGGAGAAGCGCCGTCCGGGCATGAGCCGTCCGGTGAACTCGTCGACGATGACCACCTGCTCGTCCTTGACGATGTACTCCACGTCGCGGTGGTACAGGTGGTGGGCCTTGAGGCCTTGCAACGCGTGGTGCTGCAGGGTGGCGTTGGCCGGATCATAGAGGTTGTCCACGCCGAGGAGCTTTTCGCACTTGGAGACGCCGCGCTCGGTGAGCGAGACGGTGCGCGCCTTTTCATCCACCAGGAAGTCGCCGGAGGGTTCGGCGTTCTCGTCCTTGTCGTCCTTGGGCTTTTCGCCGCGCACCAGCATGGGGATGATGGCGTCGACCTTGCGGTAGAGCTGGGTGCTCTCCTCCGCCGCGCCGCTGATGATGAGCGGGGTTCGCGCCTCGTCGATGAGGATGGAGTCCACTTCGTCGACGATGGCGTAATTGAGGGGCCGCTGCACCAGCGACTCCTTGTAGAATTTCATGTTGTCGCGCAGGTAGTCGAATCCGAACTCGTTGTTGGTGCCGTAGGTTATGTCCGCGCCATAGGCCACTTGGCGCTCCTCGTCGGTGAGGCCATGGACGATGACGCCGACGGTGAGGCCGAGGAAGTTGTACAGCTTGCCCATCCAGGCCGCGTCGCGCTTGGCGAGGTAGTCGTTCACGGTGACGAGGTGCACGCCCTTGCTGGACAGCGCGTTGAGCACCACCGGCAGCGTGGCCACCAGCGTCTTGCCTTCACCTGTCTTCATTTCCGCAATGCGGCCCTGGTGCAGCACAATGCCGCCCACCATCTGCACGTCGTAGTGGCGCATGCCCAGCGCCCGGTTGCCCGCCTCGCGCACGAGGGCGAAACATTCGGGCAAAAGGTCGTCCAGGCTGCGGCCGCCGTCCACCTCCTCCTTCCACGCGGCTATCTTGGCCGGAAAGTCCTCATCGGCAAGCTGCTGCATCTGCGGCTCAAAAGAGGCGATGCGGGCCACCACGGGCTCCAGCTTCTTCAAATAGCGCTCGTTGCTCGAACCGATTATCTTTTTCAGGATG